>Ga0214163_1000577_pt1 | contig 16755 bp, 6 predicted proteins | sample LakMenepilimnion_2_FD_153001 | JGI IMG/M metagenome (GOLD analysis project Ga0214163, IMG submission 153001) | Freshwater microbial communities from Lake Mendota, WI - Practice 15JUN2010 epilimnion v4 | ecosystem: Environmental > Aquatic > Freshwater > Lake > Epilimnion/Euphotic zone | place... | reverse complement strand
GCTAGTCCTGGAATCTCTACAAGTTTAACCAATCTATCATACACCTCATTTGATGGAAAAAGAATTTATTTAAACTTTGAAGACATAGATAGCACTGGTCTTGAACCTGCCACTGGATTGCAGCTAAGATTTTCTGTAACGAAAAAATTTGGAGCTATTGCAACTACTGTAACTCCTTCATCCACTTTTATTGATGCCAGTTCGCCAAAGACATTACAGTTAGTTTTAGCAGATTCAGACAGAATTGTAGATTCTTCTTATAATGGAAGTGGGGTAGCCTTAACTGCTCAAACAGTATTTGTTTCTTATGACTCTACTGGATTTGGCAGCACAGTTACAAAATTATCTGACAACGATACACAAAAATCTTTTGTAACATCATTTACAGGAGTAGGCATAACAAATCTTACCAAAGAAGCAAATGCCCCTCTATATAATTATTCAACCACAAGCACAGACGGAACAAAAGTTTACGTTTATTACACAGAGGCTACTCTACCCCTTCTTCCAATTACTAGCATAAGTGGTTTTGCAGTAAGTCAGAACGGTTCTGGTATTGCAATTTCAAGTGCTTATGTTTTAGATCCAGCTAGCGCAACAAATGGCAAAGTGATTGTTCTTGATCTTAATTCCAGATTAGGAGTTGATGACTCAACCAATCCAGTTACTTTAACCTACACACAGCCTATTTCTGATTTTTATAAAATTAAGGATAGTACTGGAACTGGCTTAACTTATGCTGTTTCTTTTGCCGGTAATGCAGTAACAAACTTAACAAGCACTACATTTTTACCTAGAATTACTCAGGCTTACACTGGTACTGGAGTTTCTGGAAATATTGTTTATGTAAGAATGTCTACAACTACGACTCCAGCATCTCCTACAGGCTTTGGAGTTTCATATACAAATGTTGCAAAAACAATTTCAAGTATTGGTGCTTCAGCTTTAGTATTTAGCGGAGTAGCAACAACAGTTTATCTACTAACAATGTCTTCTTATTATGGACCTGAAGATATAGTCACAGTAAATTACACCCAGCCAGTTTCTAATTTTATAACTGATAGAACTACAAATGCTAATAAAGTTGCAAGTTTATCTACCCCAATAAGAGCTACAAATAGCTTGACAGATACAACTGCCCCAACATTAGACACAACAAATAGTTATATTGATAAAAATGGGCAAGATATTTACTTAAAATTCACAGAAAATAATTCAAGACCAATGTTGCCAGCTACAGGCATTCAAACATTTAATGTCTCAATAGATGGACAATTTACTTCTATCAAATCAGCAACAGGATTGGGAATTACTTTCTCAACAGATGTAAAGTTATCACTTTACAATAAAATAAATTTTAATAGCATAGTAAAAGTTGGTTATAGTGGGGATGGCGGAGCTGCAGCATTGAAAGATAGTTCTAATAACTTTGTTGCAAATTTTGAACCGCTTTTAATATCAAATTATGGCGTATGATAACTACGGGTTTTTCGATCCTAAATATTGGAATGAAGCACTAAATAATAACACTTCAATAGGATACGAAATTGAGGATGAGACAACAGATATTTTTGTTAAGTCTGAATTCTATCCTAATGCCAGTGTTATTTATGATACTGTCCCACCTAAAGGCATTTTGATATTAAACAGAAAAGCTGATGATGTAGACCCTGGCATTAAAGTTCATTATTTTTCTGGAACTGGTTATTCTTCAATTACAACAGAATACACTGACACAACATCTTCATATTCATTTTCGCAGACTATAAATGCTTTCAAGATAGTTTCTGATAAAGATCAAAACATATCAACAATTTTTCTAAAGTTGAAAAAAACTGGAAGCATTGTAAACTTGGGAGACAGAATCAATGTTGCAATTTATTCTCAAGACGTTACAAATGATGCTCCTTCTACTCTCTTAGGATCATTTTCCAGCATTCAATTCAGTGACTTAACCACATCATTTGAGTCTTATTCATTCTCTAATACTGGGCTAACCTTAACAGCAGACACCACTTATTGGATTCATATCACTTTAGACAACCTACCAATACCAACTGTTGGAGCTGCTACAATTGATATAGCTAACTTTGTTAACAATGATTCTGAATTTGCATATTATAATTCAACTGATTCAACTTGGGTAAGAATAGCAAATACTTCACCATATTATAAAATTACAGCATTTAACACAGCTTCATCAGAATTATCTTCAAAAGATTACTTGCTTGACATATTTGAAGTCCCATTAAAAGAAGTATCTGTTTATGGTGGTAGTTCGGATCTTTCTAAATTTGAAGTGATAGGTAATGATCAAACAAATTACGTTTACAAAAAGTTTGATCCAGTTTATGAAGATCTTACAGATTCAGCAAATAATATCTATCCAACAGTTACCAATTTAATTGTTGGAGCTACTGCAAAAAATACTAAAACATACAAATTACAAGTTAAGAGAACTAAAATATCAGATTGGGAAGATATTGTTGAAAATATTGCAGACCCAGAAACAACTGATTACCTAAGCTTTACTTTTACCACTCCATTATCTCTTTATGCTGCTAGAATTGCGTATCTTGGAGATTACTTCACTATTGATCAAAGAGGCGACATAACTCTTGCTGCTTATGATCAATATTCTGATGTTGTTTCAGCACAAATTTCTAGATTTTCAGACTTCAGAGATGCCACTTCTTTCCCAAATGCAGATTCTAAAGGTTTTATAGATTTTTCTACTGGTGAAACAACTTATACTAACATTGATCTTACCAACGCTGCTTATTTATGGTCGAAAAAGACTGGAAATGCTACATCTGAAATAACTGCTATCTCTGCATTCAATGACAAGATATTAATTGCAGCAAACCATAAAATGTTTGTTTATAAGAGTGGAGAAGTTTATGAAATATTAAACGAATCTCTTTTAGGTGAAAAATATCAAATTACTTGCATCCACGTATTTAATGGAAGAGCTTATGCAGGAAGTAATTATGGTCTAGTCTTTACTTCTTTCAATGGTGAATTTTGGAGCATATTAAACGCAAAAGATCCACTTTCTACCACAAATTACAAGTTATTAAAGCCTATCGTTTCTATGACTTCTTTGGGAAATAATCTTTTCCTGGGATCTACTAAAGGCGCAACTAGTGCTTCTTCAGTCTATCAATACAATGGAAAAGCAATTACAGAACTTAAGACTTTCTCTTCATATGATCAAGTTTCCGCTCTTACTGCAAAAGAATTTACTTTGTATGTTGGTGTTGGAGGAGCTTACGGCAGTGGAGCGTCAGCAGTATATAAATATTACAACGCTGAATGGGTACAAACATTATCTTCCAACTTTGACAATGTAGAGTGCATTGCTAAATCATCTACTAGAAATTCTGTTTTAGTAGGATTTAGAGGCGGACAAATCTGGGAGTTATCTTTTACAAATGCAACAGCTAATTCTTGGGCTAAACTTTATGACACATATGCTGATCATATTTTCAGTATATACGATGATCCAAATAGCAATTATATTTATATTAGCACTGACAATGGAACTTATGGATATTTTAAGTCAATAAATGGTTTTAAGAAAATTGTTTCTTATTCATACAACACCAATTTACTAAACTCAACTTGGAGATCTTACACTGGTTCTGGCATCACTTGGACAGATCTTGGAGACATTGAAAGCTACAATTTTATTGCTTATAGAGGTCAAGCCCAAGCGATAAATTACACAGGTGCAATTGGTAGTTCATTTGTTCCACCAACAGGATTTACAAATAGTTCTGTCACTTTTGAAGGTGCAGTTTTAGCTTCAAAAGACGGTGCTTTATCATTTAGAATAGACAGTAGTGTTGGATATAATTTATTTGTCAATGATACTTTGCAGATAAGTAATTACAATCAATCAACAATTTTATCAACACTTTATTCTGCAAATGCTTTCAATGTTCTTGAGGGTGATATCTTAAAAATCAAGCTACAAACAACTAATAATGTTGGTTCTGGCACTACTTTTAAATTTTTATGGCAGAAAAATACTGGAGAAACTTTTGAGGCAGTCCCAGCTTCACAATTTTATGGCTCAAGTAAAATCAAGTCAGTAACAGCAATTGGTAATACATTTTATGGCGCTGGTATGGACGGTAGTATTTACGAATTCACAACTACCGCATATGAAAATAATAGTAGATACATTTATGCTAGATTTAAAGATCAAGCTGGAAACATTCAGGGTGTATCTCTACCAGCAAACTCAAGTGGATTCCCTGTTATCAGCGACAGAATGATCCAAGTGGCTAATACTGCAAACAACACAAGTTCATTCATTCAATACACAAATACTACTGTTGTTTCAAATACAAATACGACAATCAACCCTGTAACTGGAAATACACAAAACAACCAAACTAATAATCCGACACAAGGGCAAGTAAATGCTGGGACTGGATCGACAACAACAACGAATACTAATACTAATAACCAGAATTTATCTACAACTAATAATTCAGGTGTTATCTATCAAATTCAAAAGAATGCTGACAACTCGCTATCTAGGAAGGGGATTTATGTTCCCCCTTCAAGAGCTTACCCAGTTTACGCTCCTGACCGTAAAATCAGAGAGTATGGCATTTATGAAGTTCAGCCAATATATGTACCAACACTTATTACTTGGACACAGATTGTTGCCTTAATCCTTAACAAGTATCCATCTACTCCAGATACAACTTTGGATAATGGAACTCAAGTTAAGATTTATGTAAAGACTGGAAATACAAGAGCTGAATGTATAGCAGCTTCTTATGGTGATGCTCAATCATTATCAAGCATCAATGATAGTTTAGCTCCAACAACTGCACAATCTTTGGCTGTAGATCTTTCAGCATATTCTGGAAAATGGTTGCAATATAAGGTCGAACTTATTACAGCAACACCTAACATCACTCCAGAATTGTTATCATTGACTCTTTCATACACATCATCTTCGGGAAGTTACTTCTTTACCAGAATGTTTGATACTGCTAATTATGACACTGATGCTCCAATGATCAAAAGAGGTTTACTCTCTTCTAACGAATTAAAAAACAATGGTAGCATCGTGTACGGATATACAACATCTGATGACACGAATGAAACATTCAATTTTGCTAACTTCACAGTAATTGATCCGAACCAAACTTTCGAATTACCAGAAGCATCAAGCAAAATCAGATTCGGAATTTTCCTTACAAGCGTAGGATCAACTCCATCTATGGTGTATGATTTTGCCGTACAACTTGATATAGGAGATGCTAGCATTAAATTTAATCCAACTCCGTAGGTAGTAATGGCTAATCGTACATCAATTTACAAGTTTTTATATTCACAATTTGGCGATATTTGGTATCCAGGTTATGACTATGAAAATATGCTTACAGCTGAAACTAATTTTTCAGGCATATACTCTTTTTTTGGTCCTGGAATTATTAATGGCTGGGATGTATCTAAATTAACAGACAATAGATCTGATCAAATATTACTCTTAGATGGATATAATACAAGTGCCACAAGTGAGTATGGACAGAAATTATCATTACTCGATCTTAGTTTCACAGTATCTTGTTTAGCAGCTACCACTTCAAATATTACTCTTTCTGGCACACAAACAATTGATGGAGTTTCTGTTGTTGCTGGTAATATTGTATTTGTAAAAAATCAATCCACAGCTTCACAAAATGGCGTTTATACTGTATCTGCTTCAACTTGGACCAGACATTCAAGCCTTGACACAACATCTGATTATTCTGATAATTTTGTTGTTTATGTAAGTTCTGGATCAACCAATGAAAAAACACTTTGGCTTGGCGCAGTTTCATCAACAAGCTTCACACTAGGCTCATCGAATCTTTATTTCCAAGATGCTTTCAAACAATGTATCAAAATAAGCACTGGTGATGGAATTATTGATAAATATGCTGCCAAAACCGAAAAACCACGCTACTTTAGACAAACAATAGCAAATACTTTTTATGCCTGGGCTGAATCTGGAATATCAACCTTATCAGATGAAATTTGTAATATTTCTTTTCCATCAATTCCAGACTCCAAATACAACACCTATTCTAATGCAGTATATCTAGCAACAGTAATTTACAAAGCAGATACAATTTACACTGATTTCAATACTGTTTCAGAAATCGTTTACGAAGAAAGAAGAAATCAAATAAACGAAACTGCTGGAGAATTTCAAAGACAGCTTCAATTATCTTATTTGAAACATAAACATCTTGGTGAAATAAATACTGCAGCAAAGATAGATCTTGGAAATTATTTGGTGTTGACAGCTTCTTCTAATGATGGAAGTTCTAGTTATGAGAATAATTCTATTTTTATATTGAGGAATGCTGATGGTACATTATTCAACGACACCATTTCTTCTTACGGCACACCAATTGTAAAACTTGATGGCATTTCTCTTTCCAGTTTAGATTACACAATTAGTGAATCAAGCAGCCCATATAAGATTTATCTGAGCCAAAGCATCAAATCAACATCCAAACTCGAAGTGTATTTACCATATGCTGTTGACAAGACTTTGATTGCAGTAAATGCTAGTCAACAAATATTGTCTACAGCTTTAACACTAAATACATACATAAAATTGAGTGATGGAACAATTTACCAATCAACTGACGCTACTGGTTTAACCACTGACCTTTACACCCTATTTGCTTGGACAGATTTTCAATATGACACTGCTGAAGTTTACTTGGCGCAAACATTGATAGATCCAGTGCACTATACAATCAATCCTTATTCTGGTTGTATTTTGCTTAAGAATACAATTCCAAATTATGCTCAATATACTTTCCTTGATCTATCTGTTGTAATTAAAGCACGTAAAACTGAAATTAAGAACGATCTTACAAACGACTATATAAAGAATTTATCTGCCAACAGCGTATCTACAGGCAAGATATCAATAAATAATTTAAAAATTAATCATTACAGCGAGAATAGATATAAGCAACCTTTGACTTTTACTCCAGATAAATTTTTAACCACTGGAATTGGCAAGTCATATTTATATCCTCAAAACACAAATTCTTACATCCAATACAATGATAATATTAGCGCTTTTTATAAGAGTGCAAACATTATCACTAGCTTGAATTTAATTTATGCTGCGTCTTCTAGAGGATTGTTTAGCTTCAATTTAGGTAGCAATACAGCACAAAAAACTAACTGGCAAAATGATTATGGAAAGATTTTATCGCTCCAAGATAACATAATTTATCCAACAAATGAAAATTATTTTAAAAATGTTTATGCTTTCACTTCATTAGGCAAAGTTTATTACAACAATACAAGTAATGTTTGGGAAGATCTAAAATTACCAACAGACTCTAGTGGAATTGCAAAAACATTAGTTGGCTTCAAGATTTCTTCTGATAAATTAGCTAACGGAACATATCAAACTTATCAATATGGTTTGACATCAGATCAAGCTTACTATGCTATTATTCCTGACAATACAGCATATCAAAACTGGAATTGGAATGAAGTTTCTACCTTTTACAATTCTTCTGGTGTGGCAATAACAAATATTTACAATCTTTCTGGAATTGAAGAATTATCAACGCAGAAGATCACATTTGTTGCTGGCGAGACTGACGATATCACAATTCAAAGAGCCTTGTATGTTGGAGCAATTGGAACTAGTACTAAAGGTTTGTACTATGGTGATTTCAGCCAATTATCTCAAATATTTAACGAGCCAGTAAAGGGAATTTATTGGATCAAAGATGGCGCATACAAAAATAATATTATCTGGTGGAATGATTATCAGGCATTTATCACTCACACAGCAAAGTATTATGAAGATGCTATAGGTAAGTATTGGTCTCTTCCATTCTCACAATCCACAACATCTTTCTCAAATGCTTTATGCGCCACTACAGAAGATATAGATCTCACTGGTACACAAACTATCGATGGTGTCGCTGTTAGTGCTGGCAATATTGTTCTTGTAAAAAATCAAACCAACAAAGCAGAAAATGGAATTTATGTTGCATCTGCTGGAAGTTGGACTAGATCTACCGAACTTGATGTAAATGCTGAATTTATTAATTGGAAGACAGTATTTGTATCAAGCGGAACTGTAAATGGTGACAGTACTTGGTATCTTGTTGTTGAAGATACTTTTGATTTTGGCACTTCTGATGTCCTATGGGAAGTTCAAAGACTAAAGATTTATCAAAACTCAACACCTTCTGGAGCTGGCGCAAGTAGTGTCATCAATTGTGTTGCTCAAAGAAATTCAACAACATTCCAAACAGATTACTTCATTGGACATTCTAATGGAATTGCAAGAGTTCAAGAAGCATCTTTGGGAACATCTGTAGCCTATAGTGAACTTTTCTGGGAGCCTATTTTCCAAGGTTCAGCGAATACACTTTACAGTTTTGATGATGGTAGTAATTTTGGTAAGTTATATGCTGGAACAACTAATGGCATCTTTGTTAGCACTGAACTTTTATGGCAAGATGTAAACGTATCTAGTACAGTTTCTTTGAATTATAGCTGGAAGAGACCTAACGACACATTCTTTGAAAATGAAACAGAATTCGCAGTATTTGATAAAGATTACAACCAAATCACCAACTTTACTTTGAATTATCCTTATCAAATGGTGGCTATGGGATCTTCTTATGTTCCTGGCGATCAAGTTTACTACGAGAAGAGTTTCAATACATTTACCACTGACTCTTGGAATGACACACAAACAGATAGCACTAGACTTTTCACTTACATAAACAATGAGCCTAGCATTATTCCATTTTATTCCAGCCCATCTGAAGGCAAAATTACTTTTACACAGTCAGTATTGAAGAGTGATATTGATAATGTTAAGATATCTATAGTAAATGATTTCCCAACATTATCTGATGCTGGAACAAAGCCTCATTCTTCCACTTATGTACCCCTATATAAAACAAAAACACCTATTGCATTACTAGCGAAGGCAAACTCTAACACTGATACTAAAATCTATGTAAATCAAAGAATTAGCGATTATTCTCTGATTGAATTAAAAGCTGGTAATAAGTATGAGATAGCAGTGGTAAAATCTGTAGACAATAATGTTTATCCCATTGAAATTACCTTATCAGTAGCAAGACTTACCAGCACAACTACTTATGATGTTGGCGCCGAAGTTTATGGAATCAAAAACGAAATTGTATCTGGATTAGAAGATGACTTATATCTTGCTATTTCTAACCAAACTTACAATTTAGCATCAGAGAACAATTCTAATATTCAAGAATTAGCAAGAAAAATAAAATCATTAAATTCGACTATTTTTGATTTTACTGCACCAATAATTTCACAGACAGACACCAGAGGCTTGAAAAATACATTGCTAATTGATAATTTTTCAAGTAATGCTAAATTTGATAGCTTGAATTCATCATTCAAAAATAGAACTCAACTCATCCCTACTGCTAATGATTTTGAAAGCGATCCAATCCAAGTGAAGGGAATAGTTGGGCTTACAAAAGATGGCACTGGAACAAGAATCATTACAGAGAAAGGTGTTTGGAAATATACTGGATATTGGGAACTTGAAAGCACATTAGATGGCGCTTTTGATGCTAATTATATCACACTTAATCCTAATCTTGAAGTAATTGCTGGTGCTTCTAATGGTCTTTGGAAATATGATGGTTCTTGGACAAAACAAACATCATCAGCAAGACAAAATGCTTATCTTACAGGCTTTTGGAATGGCATTTTATTCGAAGCTTTTGCAACAAGTGATGGATTTAGTGTTAAGTTAGGAACAACCAATTTTTTATCTGATTTCTTGAAACTTACCACTAACAATGTAAATGGAATTTATAAAGGCACATATTTTAAGAACAGTTTAGGCAATGTCCAAGAATTCGAAAGCTTACACGCATCAGGAGATGATGGCTATTATGTAATGGGTAATGATACTCAATTTGCATCATTCTCATCATTCCTTGTGCCTAGAAAAATGTTTATTGCTGGCAATCCTGAAGGTGTAAACAAGTATTACAAATCTTTCCAAGCATATAGCGTTCCTTCTTCAACAAATAAAACCACTTATGCAAATCCATTATTCATCCTTACAAATGATGGAATTTTAAAGGTAAGAAACTGGAAATATTCTTACCCTGATGATGTAAATTCTTCTGATTTTATTGTTGATAGTAGATTCTTGAGAGGGCTTCATTGTTTCTCTTATGCTATTGACACTGAAGCTGCTGTTGGAAATACTCCTGGAAAATCCAAAATTTACATCGGAACAAATGATGGAGTTTACAGATCTTTTGATGAGGGTAATACTTTTGAAAGATCTGATTACATTGGTACACTTCCTGCTTGTGTTTATGATCTTCAAGTATTTTCATCAACATTCAACTCTATCACTCAAAATGTTTTGGTTGCTTGTACTAATAATGGAATTTGGTATACTCTTGATGATGGTGATTGCTGGTATAGAACTGGCGAAAATACAAGTGAAGGTTATAGCCCAGTTTTATTCTCATCTAAGCCTTCAAATGACATAAGATTTATAGCAAGTGATAGTGGTTCTGTTGGATATTTAGCACAAACATTCACCACTTCATCAACAGCTAGTACAATTTCAAAAGTTTCTGCATTCTTGTCAATTAGAGATCAAGACAGTCTTTCAAATTCTTCTTACAATGATAGTTTAGCAAATACAACTCTTACTGCTTATGTTTATTCTGTTGATGCTAATGTAAGACCGCAAACTCAATTGGCTGCTTCAAGTCCTATTACATCTTCTAGTGTAAATGTTGGTGGTTTTACTAGTTTCAATCTTATAAGCGCATTAGATATACCAGGGACAGGATCAACGACTTTAGCTCTTGTTATTAAAGAAACTGCAAGCTCTGTTCCTTTATTCAAGTGGAAAAAAGCATCTACAAGCAATCCATTTTCAGGTTTAGGATATTCAAGTTCAAATGCTGTTAGTTGGTCTGGAGTAAGCACAAGTTATGACTTCTTTTTCCAAGCACACTATGACAATGCATATGCTCCAACAGAAACTATCGTTCCTATTGGCAATTACGATAACTCTGAAGTAAATTGGAACAGTGGTGTTGGAAGTGGTATTACGTCTGGTAATGATGGTTATTTATATCTTAAACCAAAATTTGTTATTTCTACTGTTTTCGATAATTCTGCTTCTATGGAAATGTCATCAGGATTTGTAAGTGGTTTCAACAATCTTTTCACAAATATTCTGAATAGAACAAATGATCCTGTAAATGGTCAGTTGTCTTTTGTTGATTTATGGACTTTTGGCACTTCTATCAAACACGAAACTGGAAACGGTTTTACGAATTCAGGAACAGCCATCACATCAATAATTAGTTCTTTGAAAATCAATGGTGACAATAGCAATCTTTATAACTGTCTTGAATATGCTTTGATTGGCCAGCAACCAGCAGCAATTCCAAATAGTTCTATAGACTCAAAACAAGAAATGGATTTATTGTCCAGTTCTTATATTCCATTAACATTTATTATTTCTGATGCTGATAATAATACGACAGTTTCTTTAAAAAGTATTGAAGATAACATAAATTATAGTTGGAATAATCGTGGTACAAAATTAGTTGCATTTGGTGTTGATGATAAAACCAACACTGGAAGTTTGAGACAATTGGTACAGAATACAGGCGGATTGTATTTTGATGCTTCTAGTTCTTATTGGTCAGGAATTACCACTGCTTTATTGCATGGTGGATCCAACACATTATTTGCAGGTTCTTGGAATAAATCTGTAGAATTTGTCACACCTAAATTTATCAAGTCAATTACCACTGCATACACGGTTTCTACAGGTCAAAGTGTAGATAGTTCTTGCACAGTTAAATACAAGTATTCCTCTGATAAAAAGAATTACAGTGATTGGAATATCCTTACCTCAACATCAACACTTAATAAAGAAATTACAAATTTAAGTTTCCAAATTGATATGGCAGAAGGATGGAATAATGCTACAAGTCTTCCTGTTTCTCCATATGTCACTCAATTGTATTACACAGAAGTATCTCCAGCTGTCAACTATTTCTTTACAACTGCCCTTATTTCCACAGATGATATTTTTGAATATATTCTTTCAACAGACTATTCTGACACTGATAAGGCAAAATTAACTTGGGGTATTTGCAAGGGTAATAGTACAAATTGGAATGATTATGAAGAGCTTATAAAAAACAAAAATGGAATAATTTCTTCAAGACAAAGATCATATAAATATACAAACGCTCTATTTTATGACAAACTCACTTCTATCAAGTCTGTAAATAATAATTTTACTTATTTTGTCTACAATGATAATGCTAGATTTACTTGGCTTCTTTCTGACACTGTTGAAGTTTATTTAAATTCTTCTCTTGTCAGCACTAATCTTTACACAATTGACAATGTAAATGGAACTATTACTTTTAGACAAGAAGTGCCAACAGGAAATATTATTCAAGTTTCAATTAGCAGAACAGGATCAAGATATGAAGCTTATGGAGAAGGCACTGTTTCCACTGATTATAAGAACTATTATGTTGTAAATGGTAGATGGCCTGAAGATAGCAAAGTTGTAGTACTAGTAAATAATGAGATAGTTCGTGGTGGATACAAATTAGACAGATATGATGGCAAAATTATATTTGACACTAACAAATCTGCAAGCGATATCATCACTGTATTTGTTCTTCAAGGGTCAACATATAGATTGGGATTAAAGGTAGAGACATATTCTTCTACTGCATCAACAACTTATAATTTTGAATTTACTCATAATACAGTGACTAATTCAAATGTATATTCTCATTATTTGAATACAAACATTCCATCATTGAAAGCTGAAAGTTTGGTCTTGAATTCAGATATTTCTTATGCTTCCGTTGGATCTACGAAACAAATTGCCAGTGCTTCTAGAATGTATGTTGATTACAATTATATTTCTGAAAATCAACAATACAAACCAAGAACAAGATGGTACAGAACAAGAACATCTGGTGGCGGAACAACTACCGTAGAATTAGACTCCACACCTAATTACAGAGATAGATTGGTTCAAAGGAAAGCAGATTTGAGTGCTGCTAATGGATATTTCAATGTTAATGATCAAGTATATGTAACTCTTGAGCCAAATGATAATTTTGATTATGGAATTACTTATACTTCTCAACCGATAATTGTCAAGAGTTTATCTGCACCTTATGTTTATGACGTTCAAATAAAATCTACAAATATAATAGTTGATAATAAGATTTCTGCAAACAGTGTTCTTCAAGCGTATTATAACTTCAATGGTACTTCAGATTTATCTACTATTGAGTGGTTTGAATGGACTAATGGGGTATCAAATAAAATAGCTGAAGGTAGTCTTTTAAATTCAGCTGTTGTTTTAAGAAATATGGCGATTTCATTTATAGTCAGACCTTATGATGGAACAATTTATGGAATACCAATTGAAAGCCAAATACTTAATATAATTTAAAGGAATAAGGAAAAATATATAAAGAATAATATACTTGTATCGAGGTGAAAAAAATGCAAGATAAGATTCAATTTATTCCTGAAGAAGATTTAAAGGTTGTATCAGTTCCGTTCGCAGCTTTGTCTCAAACTCAAAACTGGGGTATGGCTTTAGCAAATATCCAAGATGTTTGGTCAGTTTCAAAGCAAGGTGAAGGTATCAAAGTCGCAATTCTTGATACTGGGTTTTCAGAACACGCTGATTTAGTGGAAGCTTGGAAGGCTGATGAAGCTGTCAACTGTACATCTGAAGCAAGCGTAAATGATTCAGGTAGTGGACACGGAGTTCATGTTGCTGGAATTATTTCTGGTTCTGATAATGATTTTGGCGTAGTAGGTGTAGCACCGAAAGCAAAATGTTATTGCATTAGAGTTCTCGACAATAGTGGTGGTGGAAGTTACGATACAATTGCAGCAGGATTAAGAAAAGCAATTGATTTAGAAGTTGACATTATTAATATGTCATTAGGAGCTCCATCTGCACCACCATCATTTATTCACGATTTGATTAAAGAAGCAGTTTCCAAAGGAATTGTAGTTATAGCAGCTGCCGGAAACGACTCACACGCAGTAAATTACCCAGCAAGATACGATGAAGTTATTGCTGTTGCTGCATTAGATGAAAGTGGAAATTTAGCCACTTTCACTTCAAGGGATTTTACAGTAGACATTGTTGCTCCAGGCACTAATATTTATTCAACTCATTTGAATAATAACTATTGTAAAATGTCAGGCACAAGTCAATCAGCTCCATTTGTTGCTGGTATTTGTGCATTGATAAAAGCTGCATTGAAAAATCAGAATCTTCTACCAGAATTTGGAAACCAATTTTGTCAAGAAGATATGATGGTTGCATTGAGAAATATTTCAAGTTTACAAAATTATCAAGTTCAACCTGGAGAAGAACAAAATTGGGGGCCTGGTGTTCCTAAACTTGCAAATATTGATTGGTCAAACATCACTGTTAAAAAATCTTAACTACGAGCAAAAAGCTAAAAAAAAGAAATGTCTTCAGCTCCTTTTACAACAAGAGGTGAAGCATGAAAAAGAGATTAATTGTTTCTTTGGCGATTGGTTGTATATTGCTACTTTTAGCTTATTTTCAGCCTTATAAGTTAGTTGTAGTTATTGGACAATCGATGTATCCTACTTACAAAAGTGGGCAAATTTTGTTAGCTAAAAAGACTAAATATTTCAAAAAAAGCGATGTAGTAGTTGCTTTGAGTGATGACAGATCCTTGATCGTTAAAAGAATACTTTATACTCCAGAAGAATATTACTATTATGTAATGAAGAAAGAAGGATATTACAAGCTTATTATTGATAATTCATATCGTTCAATAGTGCAAACAAAAAATATTGATGATGCTTATACGCTAGAATTAAAAGTTCCAAAAAACCATTATTATCTTATTGGAGATAATTTGGATAATTCAGATGATAGCAGAAGATTTGGAACTTTAGAAGAAAATGAGATTTTGTATAAAGTAATACAATGAATTTTAAATTAGATGTTAATTATTTGGATAGTTTGATTAAAACTAGCCAGAGCACAGAAAAGCTTGAAGACCCAATTAAAAAAACAATACAATTGGGGCTTCAAGCCTCTTGTTCAATTTATGTGAGATCTGGAAAGAAAAATTGGTCTGGAAGTGGATTTCACATTGGAAATAATATTATTATCACTGCTGGGCACGTAGTACCAACTGATGAAACTTTGACAGAAATTCTTATCACTTTTGATAATAAAAATTTTATTCCAGCCACTTTTTTAACTTCTGATCCTACAATTGATTCTGGTGCAGTAAGAGCAGAAAGAATTCCATCAAATATTCCAACATTACAATTTGTAAATAGTGATACTGTTGAAGTAGGCGATATTGTAGCAGTTATAGGATCTCCAGAAGGCTTTCATGACACTGCAACAGTTGGAAGAGTTTCAAATGTTCATCAAAGTATAAATGATGTAAATATGCCAGCTTGGAATGATATTATTTTTGTAGATGCTGATATACTTGAAGGCTCATCAGGCGGAATGGTGATTGGGACAGACAATCTAGTTTATGGCACTATTATGGGTGTAACAGGACAGCATGCTGATATTGGGGTGGGTGAAAATGCTGTTTGTCCATCAAATAAGATTACCAATATGCTTTCCAAATTAGTATAATGATTTTATGCCGAATCCATATGATGTTCTAGGTTTGCCTCATAATGTTTCTATAGATGATGCAAAAAAAGCATATAGAAAGTTAGCAAAGCAATATCATCCTGATGTAAATAAAGACACTGGAGCAGAAGAAAAATTCAAAGAAATATCTCAAGCGTATGAAGATATTTTGAATCCTCCACCTCCACAACATCATTTTGAACCCCCTACTAATCCTTTTAGGAATACAGCACACAATCCATTTCGAAAAAACCTCAATACTCCAATTACTGTAACCATAGAGTTAGAATTGGAAGAAGTTTACAAAAATGTGGTAAAGACCCTTAACTATGAACGTTTGACCCCTTGTGGTGCTTGTTCAGGTATTGGTGGCAGTGGAAGTAAAAGTGTTTGTATGAGTTGTATGGGATCTGGAGAACACTACATCATTCAAAATTTAGGTTTTATGCACGTTAGAAATTATGCTGGCCCTTGTGGAAGTTGCTATGGACGTGGCGAAAAGTTTGAATCTTTTTGTAATTATTGCAATGGTTCTGGCTTTGTAAAAATGTTTGAGAATTTTGATCTTACGATTAACAAAGGCCATGTCTTTAGATCTTCAATGATTCAAGGAAGGGGAAATCACGGAGATGTATATCAAGCTCCAGGTCCATTAATAGTTGAGGTAGTTACAAAACCAAGAGAAAAATTCGAAGTTGATGCTAATTTAAATTTAATTCACGAATTTGAAATAGATCCTATCATGGCTCTGGTTGATCCAGAATTTAAATATTCTCACGTAAATGGCAGTAAGTTAAATTTTAAGTTTAATAATAGCTTGAAGAATGGTTACGTACATATAGTTAAAAACAAAGGTATTCCAACATCAAATGATACATATTCTGACTTACATCTCAAAATAATGTATAAAATTCCTAAAGAAATTTCTGATGAAGAATCACAATTTTTAAAATCATATGTCGAATCTAGGAAAAGGAGACAAATGTTATGAGTATGGTAAAGAGAGCTAC
>Ga0214163_1000576_pt1 | contig 16756 bp, 18 predicted proteins | sample LakMenepilimnion_2_FD_153001 | JGI IMG/M metagenome (GOLD analysis project Ga0214163, IMG submission 153001) | Freshwater microbial communities from Lake Mendota, WI - Practice 15JUN2010 epilimnion v4 | ecosystem: Environmental > Aquatic > Freshwater > Lake > Epilimnion/Euphotic zone | place... | reverse complement strand
TTATATTATATGAGAACTGAATCAGTATTGAGAGGAGATATAGCTCAACAAGCTATGAACCCTGACTGTGTAAGTTGTGAAGCATAAACAATTAAAAAAACAAAAAAGATGTTAGAAGTAAAGAAATTTTCAGCAGTATGGTGTGGACCGTGTAGAGCATTAGCTCCTGTTATGAATGAAATAAAAGGACAATTTTCAAATGTTACGTTTACTGATTATGATGTGGATACGGCATATGAGGCAGCAGAGGAATATGGAATTCGTTCAGTACCAACTGTGGTAATAGTAAAAGATGGTGTGGAAATAAATAGATTTACTGGAATGTCTTCTAAGTTGGCGTATGTAAATGCTATTAATGAGGGGTTAAAATAAATTTGGTAATATCCAAAAAGTTTCGTAAATTTGTTATATGTGTGGAATAATAGGCGGCAATTGGTTTACTTCTAAGAAGCAAACTCAAACCCATTTACAAAAAATAATTCATAGAGGTAGAAATGCTTCCGCAGTTGAAAAGATTGATAATCTTTATGTGGGGCATAATCGTCTATCTATTCAGGACCTTTCTGATACTGCAAACCAACCAATGTGGAATGGTGACAAAACCATTTGCTTAATTTATAATGGTGAGTTGTGGGATAGTACCTATACAAAGGAATTAAAAGAAAAAATTACAATACCTTTTCGGACAAAATCTGATACTGAAATTATCCTCAATGGATATGAGCAATTTGGTGTAGATGTTTTTAAAGAGTTAGATGGGATGTTTTCATTTGCAATAGTTGATACTAAAATAAACAAATTACTTATTGTTAAGGATTACGTTGGTGAACTACCTTTGTGGTATGCAATTGATAACGATGGTAAATTAGTATTTTGTTCAGAAAAGAAAGGATTGCCTATTTCAGAACTTTATGAAAAGCAAGTAAAAGCAATTTATCCTGGCACTTACTTAGAATATAATTATAAAACATTAGAACATAAAACTATAACTTATTATAAACTTCCAAACGAAATAATAAATGATGATAGAGAAACTATCGTTACCAATATTAGAAAAATGTTGGAAGAAGCAGTTAAAGTAAAGATGGTATCTGACGTTCCAATCTGCACCATTTTAAGCGGGGGTATTGATTCGGTGATAACAACTTACATACTTTCAAAGATAAATCCTAATATTGAAGCATTTGTGGTTTCAATGGGAGATGGAGATACTAAGAATGATGATATAAAATATGCCAGAATTGCTGCAAAAGAATTCGGTGTAAAACTACATGAAATTATTTTAACTGAGAAAGATGTTGAAGATGCTGTTGATGAAACACTCTATGTAATTGAGCAAGCGAGATGGCAAAATGTTGGTAGTGCAATTGCTCAAATAGCTTTATCTAAAAAAATAAATGAGTTAGGATTCAAAGTTGTATTTAGTGGAGACCTCTCGGATGAGATTTGGGGAAGTTATGGTCATATCCAAGCATTCCATTGGAGACCGGAAGATTATGATAAAGCAAGAAGAAAATTAGTAGAGGATGTTCATAAAACAAACTTCTTAACTACCAACCAATCCATTATGTGGGGTGGTACTGTTGAAGTTCGTACACCATATAGTTGGAGACCATTCGTAGAATACACATTAAATATACCACCATTATATCAGAAAGAAGGTGGACATATGAAACCATTATTAAGAGCTGCATTTAAAGGAGAAATTTCCGATGAACTATTATATAGACCTAAAGTTTACTTTGCAAAAGGATGTAGAACCGGTGATATGATGCAAGCGAAAAAAGAGACTTTGAAATCTCAATTAAAATCCTTATATTTGTATAAAGACCAAATAAATCAAAATAAATTCTTTGAATATGCTTAACTTTGTAAAAGCCGATAAAGGCACAACCGAAATGATAGAGGCTATCAATCAAACTTCGGCTATCATTGACTTATATCCTGAAATATTTCCACACCTTTATCAACAAGGATTTAAATTAGAAAAATATATTGTAAAGGGAAATTTAATACTGCAAGACGGCGTATTTATTACTTTTAGTAAGTATAAATCAAATGGAAAAATTTCTAAAAATGCTGTAAAAAAGGTACTAAGTATTCCACATAAACCTGCCAACATTTATAAAAAGAAAGGTGATTTTATTATACACCAAATTGGAAGTAATCAATCTAATAAAACAGCCGCAGTAATGACATTATCTTTATTTCGAGAACATTGTAAGTCTAAACATACTGAAAATATATGGCTAACTGTTAGAGATGAAAATCAAAATGCAATTCGTTTTTATGAACGATTTGGATTTGTTAGAGAAGGTGATATATTTTGGACAAGTAAAACCGATGGTATTATACCCGGAGGAGTTTATAAATTAAAATTGGATGCTAATAAAAATATTGTAAACATATGTATATAAATTATTTTGATAAATTTAAAGGAATGACTCCATATCTTCGTATTGAAGCGAATGAATGGACTCATATAAAAGCAACATTTGACATTAATGATGTAAAAGAATCGTTGGCAGATGTGGCTATGACTTACGAACTTCCGTATGCGGAAATAAGTGAAGATGAAGCTAGGAAAGAATATTTGGCATTAAAAGGTATTCGTTGGAATAATTTATTTACTGAAGGTGAATGGTTTCCAAGAAAAGCATCTGAATTTAGATATTCATTAGATTTTCAGGGCAAACCACAATACATCCGTAGGTTAAATACCGGTAACGATGCATCAAACCATTTCCAACAATCAAATCGTTGGAGTGTTGATGGTACCGTTTCACCTGGACCAAAAAGAACTTGGGCTAGTAAAGAATTTATGACAACCTTAATGGGTGGATTATATACTCTTAAATTTGATGAAGTAAATAGAAATTCTTTAAGAGTTTGTTTGAGTTTAAGAAAATATATTTGTTCTCAATTTAAACCAAATGCTGCAAAAGTATTGTACGATTTTTATGAATGTAAAAATGTATTAGATATATCAGCGGGATGGGGTGATAGATTATGTGGATTTTTTGCATCCGAACATGGTGAACACTATGTAGGTATAGACCCTAGAGTAGAAAACCATCCAATATACGAAAAACAAGCTGAGTTTTATACAAAACACAATTCATTTTTTGAAACTGAAAAGAAAGCAGATTTTATAATTTCTCCAGCAGAAGATGCAGACCTTACTCAATATGAAAATCACTTTGATATCGTATTTAGTTCACCTCCATATTTCAATGTAGAAAGATATTCATACGATGATACTCAAAGTTGGGTTAGATATAAAAATATTGATGCGTGGAATAAATTGTTTCTTCATAAAACAATTGCAAATGTTTGGCCTACTTTAAAAAAAGGTGGTATTCTTGCAATCAATATTGCAGATGTATATGCAGCATCTAAAGGTGATGGTAAGGGTTATAAAGAGATATGTAATCCAATGAATGATTTTATTAAAACATTAGGTGCGGAATATGAAGGTTGTTTAGGCATGGAAATGGCTAAGAGACCTGGTTCAGCAGGAGCAGGTGCTATTATTGAGGGAGATGAAGGTAGATATACCGAAGAAGCTTTAGAAAAAGCAAGAGAAGCGGCAGACAAAACATTTTGTGAACCTGTTTGGATTTGGAAAAAATTATGATAATAAAAGATTACTTTAAAAAGTTTTATGGAATGGAGCCGTATATTCGTATTGAAAAAGACGAATGGCAAACTATTCTTCAAACTTATACTAAAGAAGAAATTATAGATGAACTTTCAGAAGTCCTTCACACATATCCACCACCAATTCCAAATATCACCGAAGAACAAACTTTGGATGCGTATAAAAAATTAAAAGGTACTTGGTGGCCCGATATATTGGTTGAGGGTAAATGGTTTCCTCGTAATGAAAGAGTATCAACGTATCCATTAACATACGATAACTCTGAATACTACTTCAGAAGAACAAACGTTGGTAATAACGCATCAAATCCTTTCCACATCGAAAATCGTTGGAAGGTTGATTGGGTTAGAACACCATCGGGTTGGAAGACATGGCAGACAGTTGATGGTATTAAAACGATTGTAAGAGCTTATTTTACTTTGGATAAAATGTTATTGGATGTTACTATGGAAACTTTAAAGATGGCAACAACATTGAGAAAGTATGTAGCATCGCAATTTAAGCCGGTCATAGCAAAAGCATTTTACGATAAGTTCCAAAGCCAAAATGTAATGGATTTTTCAGCAGGATGGGGTGACCGTTTAGCTGGATTCTTTGCCGGAGAAACAACAAAGTTTTATTTAGGTATTGACCCGAACAGCAGTAATCACTCTAATTATCAAAACCAAATTGAGTTTTATAAAAAACATAAAACATTCTTTGAAGAAGATAAAGATGCAAGGATGTTAGAAGCAGCAGCGGAAGATGTAGATTATTCAGAGTATGAAAACTTTTTTGATACAATCTTTACTTCACCACCGTATTTTAATACCGAAAGATATTCATTTGATGATACACAGAGTTGGATTAGGTATAAAAAGTTTGAAGATTGGAACAAAGGGTTCTTTCATACAACTTTAGAGAAAATTATACCAACCTTAAAAAAAGGTGGAATATTGGCAATCAATATTGCAGATGTATTTTCAGCACCGGATAAGGGGTATGTAGATATAGTTAATTCTATGAACGATTTCCTTCAATCTAAGGGGTTAATTTACAAAGGGTGTATTGGTATGGAAATGACAAAAAGACCCAATAGTGGGGGTGCTGGGATGGCTGTATCTGAGTATTATTCGGATGAACTGAAGGAAAAGGCGGAGGAAACCAAAAACCATGCATTTGGAGAACCAATATGGATTTGGGAAAAATAGATTTGGTAATTTGAATAAATTATCGTATATTTGTATTCACAATTTAAAATTTAAACATAAACAAAAATGAACAAAGCAAAATTAACAAGATTTATCCAAAAGTATAGTTTGGGTGGATTGGTAGAATCAGTAGCTTGGAAAGCAGGAGATAACAAATTAGTTACTCGTTTTATTTCTGATGACAAAACTGTATTGGGTGAGATTCAATTAGACAACTTCGCGTTTACTTCACCTGATTTAGGTGTGTACACAACGTCAACATTATCAAAACTACTTTCAGTAGTTGGTGAAGATATTGAGTTGGAAACACAAGAAATTGAAGGTAAAGCGGTGAATATTTTCATTAAGAGTGAAAATACAAAAGTTCAATTTCAATTGGCGGATTTGGCAGTTATTCCAAATGTACCAGATTTGAAAAAACTTCCTGATTTTGATGTTGATATCAATTTCGATGGTGCATTTATTGATAAGTTTATCAAAGCTAAAAACGCATTAAGTGAAGTTGATACGTTTACTATTCTTACCGAAAAGAAAGAATTGAAAATTGTATTAGGATACTCAAACATCAATTCAAACAGAGTTGTATTTGTAGTTGATAAAGCATATGATGGTGAAATTAAACCAATTTCCTTCTCTGCAAAATATTTGAAAGAAATTTTAACCGCTAATAAAGAGGCAACATCTGTTGTATTAAAAGTATCTACACAAGGTATTTCGCACGTTGAATTCAAAATTGATGATTTCAATGCAAAATATTTCTTAGTAGAACAACAATTAACTGCATAATGAGTTTTAACTACGAGAAAAAATATTTCTATGAAAAGAATGACTGGTTATACGAACCGGAAGTAAACTTATTATATGAAGAAGTTCTTAAAATGCCATTCACCGATTTTGGAAAGTGGGTGGCATTTTTTAGAGAACTTGCAGTAAGAAAGTGGAATGAGACTGGTGCACCACCTAGAATTGGTGTTGATGAATCAGAAATGATTGAGCAGTTCTCTAAACTACAAACTTACAAAGTAAATAAGTTTGAAGAAAAGGATGATGACGGTAACGAAGTTATCTTTAACTTTAATAAATTCGCCACACCCGTAAATCAATTCTTTCCCGCAATGTATAAAACAGGAATAGGTGGTTCGGCATATGATAAACCAAAACCATCAATTTACGATGTATTTTCAGATGATGCCTATTTGCCAGAATTCATTAAACAAATGAGAAGACTGACTAGGCAAGATGGTATGTATCGTTTTTCTAAAACACTTCACTTAGATAATCCAGAATTTCATAATTCACATATTCAAAGTGGTAAAGAGTGGATTGAAAAGTGGGTAGGTGGCAATGATAAACATGGATATGGATTTTGTTTATCACAAGCGGATAGTAAAGTTCCATCACCACCAATTACTGCACAAGAGGTAAAGGATTTGTATAAAGCAGGTATATTGAAGTATGAAAATATATCTTCACTTAAAACCGCGGATTGGGGTGATAACATTGATAATCTTATTGATGTTCCAAAACAACCTATTCAGATTAAAATATACCCATTAGGGCAAAGAATATTTCCTGAAGCAACTGCGGCATTCCGTATTGGTATGGGAACACAAGCAGTAGTAAACTTTCCACCATTAACTGCAAAGTATCTGTATCAGAGATTTACAAATCATATTAAGGAGCAAGATGTAATTAACATTTATGACCCTTCGGCTGGTTGGGGTGGGAGAATATTAGGAGCATTGAGTGTAGATGATAGAAATATACATTACATTGGTAATGACCCTAATACTGAAAACCAAATACCAGAAATTGGTAAAACTCGTTATGAATATCTTGCGGAGTTCTTTAATAACAAAGTTCCTGGTGCGGCTAATCCGTTTTGGGGGCACGCAAATACATACGAACTCTTTACAACCGGTTCGGAAGTTATTGCGGATGACCCGAGATTTCAAAAGTATAAGGGTAAATTAGATTTTGCATTTACTTCACCTCCGTACTTTGATAGAGAAAGATATTCAGATGATGATTCGCAATCATTTAAGAAATTTGGTAACTATGAAAGTTGGAGAGACGGATTCTTAAAACCAACACTTACAACAATTTTTGAATATCTACGAAACGATAGATACATTTGTTGGAATATTGCAGATATTAAAGTTGGACCTGATAAATTTTATCCATTAGAACAAGATAGTATTGATATCCTTACACAATTGGGATGTGAATACAGAGGTAAGTTAAGAATGACAATGAGTCCTATGACGGGAATGGATTTATCCAAAGCGAAGAATTCTATGCAAATAGAAGGACAATTTTACAAATACGAACCAATTTTTATATTTTATAAACCATAACATAATAGATGTATCAAAACATTTTCTTTGAAAGAAACCGAAATTTAATTCACTTGTGGGACGATACGTTAGGGTATCGCACATTTCCTTATAAAAAATATGCATATATCAAAGACCCAAACGGCGAACATGAATCTATGCATGGTGACCGTTTAACTAAAGTATATAAATGGGAAAAGGATAGCGGTGAAGAATTATTTGAATCAGATGTACCCGAAACAACTAGGGTATTAGTTGATTTATACAATGATGATGTACCATCTAAAGGACATATTGTTTTAACGTTTGATATTGAGGTTGAAATGATAACCGGATTACCAAACATTGAAAAAGCTGAAAACGAAATTACTTCAATAGCAGCATACGATGATGCTACAAAAGAATATCATGTATTTGTTGTGGATAAAAATAATAAGGTAAAGGGTAAATCATTTCAAAAAGATAGTAGAGATGTACACGTTCATGTCTTTGGTAATGAGCGTGATTTATTGATGAAATACTTAACTTATATTGAAAGTATAAATGCAACAATTTGGACAGGATGGAATATTGATTTCTTTGACGTTCCATATCTTTATAATCGTATTAAAAATGTATGTGGTGAAAATCAAGCCAATCGTTTGTCTTGCATAGGTAAAACATATTGGTCACCTTATCGTAATCGTTATAGTATTGCCGGTGTAAGTATTATGGACTATATTGGGTTATACAAAAGATATAACTTTGGTTTAGAAAGTTCATATACTCTTAATCATATCGCTACAAAAGAATTGGGTAGAGGTAAGGTTGAATACGAAGGAAGTTTGGATGACCTATTTGAAAACGATTTAGAGAAATTTATTGAGTATAACATTACCGATGTAGAACTGATTGTAACGATGGATGAAAAACTTCAATTTATTGAATTGAGTAGAGCAATCTGTCACTCCGGTTTTACTCCGTATGAAGATTATATTTTTTCATCAAAATATTTAGAAGGTGCATGTTTGGCATATCTTAAAACAAAAAAATTAGTAGCACCAAATAAACCAAAAAATCACAAAGATAAACTCGCCGAACAATCAGAAGCGGGTGAAGATAAGTTTATTGGGGCATATGTAAAAGAACCTATTGTTGGTAAATATGATTGGATATATGATTTGGATTTAACATCTCTATATCCATCAATTATTATGACCTTAAACATTTCACCGGAAACTAAGGTTGGTAAGATTTCAAATTGGGATCCTGAAGCTTGGGTTAGGGGTGAAGAAAGGCAATATAACGTTGTTGGAAAAACAAAAGAGTTTACATATAATAGAAAAGAATTAGAGGAAGTTATCAAAGGTAATCAATTAGGTGTAGCTGCAAATGGGGTATTATATACTCAAAAGAAGCCTGGATTAATTGCAGATATTTTAGATAATTGGTTTAATAAAAGAGTTGAGTTCAGAAAATTAGAAAAAAAATATGGAGAAGAAGGTAATACTGAATTGTATGATTTTTATGCAAAAAGACAATTAGTACAAAAGATTCTTTTGAATTCGATGTATGGTGTATTAGGACTTGTAGCATTTCGTTTCTATGATATTGATAACGCCGAAGCCGTAACAATTACCGGTCAAACCGTAATTAAAAAAACTGCGGAAATGGCAAATCTTAAATACCAAAAAGAGTTAGGTACAAAAGATGATTACAATGTTTATATTGATACCGATTCAATTTATATGATGGCAGAGCCTTTAGTAAAACATAGATATCCTGAATATAAAACATTTGACCAAGATAGAATGGCGGCGGAAGTTAATACCATTGCAGATGAAACACAATCGTTTTTAAATTCATTCTACAATTTATTAGCTGAACGATTTTTTTGTATTCCAAAAGAAAAACATCGTTTTGAAATTAAGAAAGAATATATCAGTAAAGCGGGATTTTGGGTAGCAAAGAAAAGATACGCACAATGGATGATTTTAAAGAATGGTATTCCTTGTGATAAGTTGGACGTAAAAGGATTGGATGTAGTTCGTTCATCATTCCCAAAGGCATTTCAGGACTTTATGGCTAAGATGTTAAAAGATATCTTAATGGGTAAAACAAACGAAGAAATAAATGAATCACTTTTAGAATTTAAAAAGAGTTTACCTAATCTTCGTATTAATAAAATCGCCAAAGGTGGGGCTATTAAAGAATTAAGTAAATACGATAAAGGTAAGTGGAGAAAAGATAGCGGATTGGCTATTGCAAACTTTGAGAAAGGAACACCTGCACACGTTAAGGCTGGTATTACATATAACCGATTACTGAAATTCTTTGAATGTCCGTTTAAATACGAACCAATTAGAGATGGTGAAAAAGTTAAATGGGTATATCTTAAAAGTAATCCATTAGGAATAGACACGTTGGCATTTAGAGATTATAATGACCCAAAAGAAATTATGGATTTCGTAGAACAATATGTTGATAGAGATGGAATTTATAAAGCAGAGTTGGAAAACAAACTAACTGATTTTTATAACGCTCTAAAATGGGAAATGGCATCCGCCGATTCTCAAAACGCAAAAAAGTTTTTTGAATTCTAAACTTTTTTTCGTATATTTGTAAAACAAAATAAAATTATGGCAAAAACTAAAAAAACACAAGAAGAAAATTTAGAACCAATTGGTGAAGTAAAAATGTCACCGGTTGAAAAATTAGAACAATGCGAATGGGTATTCCAATTTGATGGTGATGAACCACAAATATTTGCATGGACAGGCGAAGATATGACGGATGAAGAACCAACTGTAACATTTACTATTAGTAATACTAAAGATGCTTATATATCTTTTACAAGTAAGCAAAATGGTAAACGTTTTAAATTATTCGCCAGAGAACTTTCAGATGAAGGAAAAAAATTGAGAGAACATAACCTTAAAAGTGTAATAGATGCAAGTCAAAATAAAGAAAATTAATCCTTCGGCAGTAATTCCAACTTACGCAAAAGCTGGTGATGCTGGTATGGATGTAATAGCAACATCAGTTATAAGTGAAGACGTATTTCAAATTACATATGGATTGGGTATTGCATTGGAAATCCCAAACGGATTTGTAGGATTAGTATTTCCTCGTTCATCTATTAGAAAGACTGATTTAAGTTTAACAAATTGCGTTGGTGTAATTGATAGTGGATATAGAGGCGAACTACAAGCTACATTTAGAAAGCATAGAGGTGTAGCATCTACAATATATGCGGTAGGTGATAGAGTGGCACAAATTATGATTATCCCACATCCACCGATAGAATTTAAAGAAGTAGATGAATTAACAAACACCGAAAGAGGCGAAGGCGGATTCGGTTCAACTGGAAAATAAAAAAATAAAAATATGTTTGAATTTAAAGAAGAACAAATAAATCACTCCTTATGGGTGGAAAAATATCGTCCATCTAAGCTAGATGATTATGTTGGAAATGAACACTTAAAAAGTAAAGTAAGTGGGTATATTGAAAACGAAGATGTTCCCCATCTTTTATTTTTTGGTAAAGCCGGTACTGGTAAAACAACATTAGCAAAATTAATTGTTAGTTCAATTGATTGTGATGTTATGATGATTAATGCATCCGATGAGAACAATGTTGAAACCGTAAGGAATAAAGTAAAAAACTTTGCATCATCTATGGGATTCAAAAAATATAAAATTATTATATTAGATGAGTTTGATTATATGACTCCAAACGCACAAGCGATTTTGAGAAACTTAATGGAAACATTCAGTAAGCATTGTAGGTTTATTTTAACTTGTAATTATATTGAAAAGATTATTGAACCAATTCAAAGCCGTTGCCAAACATTTCAAATTACACCACCAACTAAAAAAGATGTAGCAATTCAAATGAGTAAGATTTTAAAATCTGAAAGTATTGAGTTTGACCCAAAAGATTTAGTTCCAATTATTGATTCTTCTTATCCTGATATTCGTAAGATTATTAATACTTGTCAATTAAATTCTCTTAAAGGTAAATTACAAGTTGATGTGCAAAATCTTTTAGAGAATGATTATAAGTTGAAAGTTTTAGAAGTTCTTAAATCAAATGATGATAAGAGAAACAAATATATGAAAATTAGGCAAACAGTTCTTGATTCAAAGGCTACTGATTTTTCTGACCTTTATACATTACTATATGACAAAGTTGATGATTATGCGGGAGAAAATACTGCAAATGTAATTTTAGTTTTAGGTGATGGGGTTGCTAAATCCGCAGTAGCAATTGATAAAGAAATTATCGCGGCGGCTACATTAATTCAAATTTTAAATATAATTTAATGGCAAACATTTTAGGAGCAGGTGGACAACCAATAGGAGGACAAGAAGAAAAACCAATTTCATTAGAGAAAACCGAAGCAATTGCATGTAAGAAATGTGGTGGCGAAGTTTTTGTACAAGGTTTTGGATTCCGTAGAATTTCAAAGTTATTAACTGGTAAACCAAAAGATGAAGTACTGCCGGTAGAATTATTCCTTTGTGGTGATTGTGGTGAAGTATTAAATGAATTACTACCTCCGGGTTTAAAAGTAGAAGACTAATGGCAAAAGGATTATTTGACCACATCAATGCAATTACAAAAGACCAGGACCCAAAGTATTGGGATAAGTTAGATGATGCTGATAAAAAAACTTGGAGTAATTGGTTAATTATACGTTATATGTCTATGAATCCTGATTGGGTTGAGATGGTAGCGGAAATACAACCATATATTCAAGAAGCACCTCCTAAAGCGGTTTATAAAGCATTAATAGGAGTCATACCAAAAGGTAAAACATATCTTCGTTATATGAAAGGTAAATCGGTAAAAGATTATGAACAATGGATTATCGATTTGGTAGCCAAATGGTTTATGGTTTCTACGAGAGAAGCATCTGAATATTTGGATATATTATATGAAAGTACTGCTGGTAGAGAAGAAATTAAACGAATTGCCGAAGCGTACGGCACAAATCCAAAAGAAATTACTAAGTTAAAACTTAAAGTATAATTTGGTAATCTCACCCTTTTTTCGTATCTTTAAGGCTTAAACAAACTCAATGGCAAAAGTATCATTTTCGCAGTACTCAATGTGGAGTAGCTGCCCCCAACAATATAAGTTAAACTACATAGATAAATTAGGTGAAAGTTCTGGTAACATTCACACACTATTTGGTAGTGCAATGCACGAAACTATCCAACATTATCTTTCGGTAATGTATGGCGTATCTAAAAAACAAGCCGATGAAATTGAATTGGATAGCTTGTTATTAGATAGAATGAAAGAAAATTTCACTAAAGAAAAAGAAGCCCTTAGTGAAGGTACTCCGTGTACTCAATTGGAATTAGAAGAATTTTATGGAGATGGTAGACGAATTCTTAGTTGGTTTAAAAAGTATTGTAGTAAATTTTATTCTAAATCCGGCTATGAACTAGTTGGTATTGAAATTCCATTAAATGCAAATATTAAACCGGGTGTTCATTTTATTGGTTATATAGATATTGTATTGAGAGATTTAGCTGAAAATTCAATTATAATTGTTGATTTAAAAACTTCAACAATGGGTTGGAATCAATATCAGAAAGCTGATAAGATGAAAAATTCTCAAATCCTATTATATAAAAAATACTATTCAGAATTATTTAATGTTCCTCTTACTAAAATAAAAGTAGAATATCAGATAATGAGAAGAAAACTACCTGAAGATTCTGCATTTCCAATCCCATACATATCAAAGCACGTACCTCCAAGCGGCTCACCTTCTGTTAATAAAGTATATGATGAATTTATGGAATTTATTAATACTGTGTTTGATGACGGTGGTGGATTTAAAGATATTGAATTTCCTAAAGTACCTGGACAAAACAAAAAGAATTGTAAATGGTGTGAGTTTATGAGTAGAGGGATATGTGATGGAAAAGCAAGTAAATAAAAAAGTTCCTTAAAAATTATTGTTTTTTTATTTACAATATACTTATATATACAAATATATAAAAACAATATCCACAATGGAACATGAAAACACAAAACTAACAACCGTAAAAATATTGAAAGATGTGTATTCATCATTTAAAAAAGTATCTTTTAATTCAGATGTTACTCTACAAAAATTGGTAAATAGAACTGTAGAAAGATACGTTTCAGACGAAAGTTTTAGAAGCGAAATGAATGAATATGTAAAACTACAAATATCCGGTTCACAATTTTAACAACACAAATAAGTTATGGCAAAAAAGAAGATTCTGTTACTTTCAGATGACTTAAGAATGGCAAGTGGTATTGCCACCGTATCAAAAGAATTAGTATTAGGCACAGTACATAAGTACGATTGGTTTCAAGTAGGAGCCGCAATTAACCATCCTGAAGCCGGAAAGGTTTTGGATGTAAGTGAAGATATTCAAAAAACATATGGTATCGCTGATGCTAGTGTAAAGATTTTACCTTGGAATGGTTATGGTAATGCTGATTTGATTAGACAATTAATCAATGCAGAGAAGCCTGATGCAATTGTACACTTTACTGACCCTCGTTATTGGACATGGTTGTATGATATTGAACATGAAATCAGACAAAATGTTCCACTTTTATTCTACGCAATTTGGGATGATTTACCAGACCCATTATATAATCGTAACTTCTATGAAAGTTGTGATTGGATTGGGTGTATATCTCGTCAAACATATGGTATCATTAAAAGATTATCAGCATTGGATACTAAACCAACTTGGAAACCTAAAAAGGATTGGCAAGTAGGATATGTACCACACGGTATTAATACCAATATATACAAACCAGCAGAAGTCTCTGCAGAATTCCGTAAAGAAATTTTAGGTGGCAAAGATTATGATTTTGTACTATATTGGAGTAATAGAAATATCCGTAGAAAGCAACCTGCCGATGTTATCGTAGCATTTAAAAGATTTTGTGATAAGATTGGTAAAGAAAAAGCAGATAAAGTTTGTTTAGTAATGCACACTCAACCGGTGGATGAGAATGGTACTGATTTACCAGCAGTAATCGATGTGATGGCACCTGATTGTAACATTATATTTTCAGAAAAGAGAAGACCTCAAGAAGAATTAAATCTTATCTATAATATAGCAGATGTAACAATCAATATTGCTAACAACGAAGGATTTGGATTAGCAACGGCTGAATCGGTAATGGCTGGAACTCCAATCATTGTAAATGTAACCGGTGGATTACAAGACCAATGTGGGTTTGAAGTTGATGGTAAAATGTTAACCGCAGAAGATTACATTAAAATTGGTTCATTGCACGAATGGAGAAAGTGGGAAGGTAAAGCTATTCCTGGCTCTTGGGTAACACCAGTGTGGAGTAGAGCATTGGCATTAGCGGGTTCTGTACCAACACCTTATATTTGGGATGATAGAGTTGATATAGAGGATGTTGCGGAAGCAATTGAGAAAGTGTACAACACACCAAAAGAAGTTCGTAAAACAAACGGATTAGAGGGTAGAGAGGCGTTTATTAATCAAATGGGATTAACACATACAAATATGTGCCAAACATTAGTTGATGGAATTGAATCTACATTTGAAAATTGGAAACCTCGTGAAAGATTTGAAGTTTTTAAAATAAAATAAGTTATAAAATATGAATAAGCCAACATTAGTATTTCAAGGACCTATATTCACTCGTAGTGGTTATGGCGACCATTGTAGAGATTTAATGAAATCACTTCGTAAGATGGATAAATACGATATAAAAATTATTCCATTACGTTGGGGAAATACACCACAAAATCAAGTAAGTGACCAAGAAGAATTTGGTAGATGGATGTTAGAAAGAGTTATCGGTGCTATCGATGGAAAACCGGATGTGTTTGTACAAGTTTCAGTAGCAAACGAATTTGAACCAAAAGGATATTATAACATTGGTATAACAGCCGGTGTTGAAACTACAATCTGTCCAAAAGATTTTATCGATGGTTCTAATAAAATGGATTTAATTATAGTACCATCTAATTTTACAAAACAAAACTTAGGTGGAACTGTATATCAGCAAAAAGACCAAGCAACTGACCAAATAGTTGGAGAAATTAAAGTAACAAAGCCAATCGAAGTTCTTTTTGAAGGAGTTGATACTGAAATATTTTTAAAAGGAAGTGGTAACGATGTATTGGCTAATGTAAAAGAGGATTTTAACTTTCTAATTGTAGGACATTGGTTAAAAGGAGATTTAGGACAAGATAGAAAGGATATTGGTATGGCAATTAAAACATTTGCAACCGTATTCCAATACCTTCCAAAAGATAAAAGACCCGGTCTTATCGTTAAAACATCGCATGCTGGATTTAGTGTTATAGATAGAGAAGCGACTAGAGAAAAACTTGAAGGTGTGTTAAAAACATTCGGTGATAAATGCCCATCTATATATCTATTGCATGGTGATATGGAAGAAAGTGATATGAGTAATTTATATCATCATCCAAAAGTTAAAGCAATGATATCATTTACTAAAGGTGAAGGATATGGTAGACCTATGGCTGAATTTACCCTAACAGGTAAACCAATTATTGCTAGTGGATGGAGTGGACAAATGGACTTTTTACCACCGGATAATGCAGTTTTATTAGAAGGTAATTTAACACCTGTACATGAATCGGCAGCTGACCAATTTTGTATGAAAGAAGCACAATGGTTTACCGCAAATTATTCAAATGCGGCAAATAAAATATATGATGTATATAACAATTACAATACATATTTACAAAAATCAGCGGGGTTAAAAGAAAATACTTTAAAAAACTTCACCTTAGATAAAATGAATGAGAAATTTGAGCAAATACTTAATACTTATGTAAAAGAACAACCCAAATTAGTCCCATTCAATATGCCAACTGTGAATTCAACTAAAATGCAAATACCAAAATTAAATAAGATTTAAAATGCCGTTCGCAAATTTATACAAATCATATATAGAAGAAGAAGTGGGCGTTGGTAAAACAGCGATTAAACCAAGAAACGTATATATGATTGAATCGTATGTTTATGCGGACGGTAAACAAAAAAGTTTTTCTGGTAATAATACCGCTTATGTATTTGTGATAGGTATTTCTCCTGAAAAGGTAATATCTTGTATAAAATTAAGTGAAATAAAACCTGATAAATTTTTTAAATGGTTGCAACCATTATTTAATCCAGGTATTACTAATGAAGCATGGGAAAAATCTAAAACTTTAGATGAGGTATTGAAAAAGAGTGGTAAAGATGGTAGTGGATTATTTGCTCAGTTTGTAAAAACTAGTCCAATTTATAACTTAAATCCAACACCATATAGAACGTATTCTTTGCAAGGAATAAAACAAGCATCTGAAGTTAAATTCAAAAAAGATTTTCTTAAATCAATACATCCCGTTTTACGTCTTAAAACGGAAAAACCCAAACCAACAACTCCAGAACCGGTAGAAACACCAATCCCAACTGAAGCAAAAACTAAAGTTTAATTATTTTATTTTTAAACAATATTTATATTTACTATTATAGCAATCTAATTAGTAATTATAAAATATGGCATTAGTAACAAGAATTCCTAAAGGGGC
>Ga0214163_1000574_pt1 | contig 16764 bp, 14 predicted proteins | sample LakMenepilimnion_2_FD_153001 | JGI IMG/M metagenome (GOLD analysis project Ga0214163, IMG submission 153001) | Freshwater microbial communities from Lake Mendota, WI - Practice 15JUN2010 epilimnion v4 | ecosystem: Environmental > Aquatic > Freshwater > Lake > Epilimnion/Euphotic zone | place... | reverse complement strand
ACCTCGATACAGCTATGTCGTGACGCGGTCCCGACCCTACCCATTGCATCCCTTGCCAACGGGCCAACTGGTCAACGGGTCAACCGAGTGATCCCCTTGTCCACGTGTCACCTTGCCCACGTGCCCCCTAATCTTACGTGCCCCCTGGCTCGGGTTTCACCCGAGCCTATTTGCCGCGCTGACGAGAGCCTTGAGGCCGGCGAGCTCGATGTTCGCATCGACGCCGCAACCCCAGACGGTGCGGCCGTCCTTGGACTGCAGCGACACGTAAGCGGCGGCGGAAGATTCCGAGCCGGCGGTCAGGGCGTGCGAGCGGTAGTCCTTGAGGGAGAAGTTCGCCCAGCCTTTGGACTCTAGGGCGTGCACGAGCGCGCTGATCGGGCCGTTGCCTTCGCCGGTGAGCGTGAGGACCTTGCCGTCGCGACGGACCTCCGCCTGGCAGCGCACGGCTTCCTTGCTGATGGGCTTCGAGCTGAACTCGACGAGTTCGAGGGGGCGCGGGACGTTGACGAAGTTCTGGCGGAAGCAGTCGTGGATCTCGGCGGGCGAGAGTTCCTTGCCCAGCTGGTCGGCGTGCTTGCCGATGAGGTTGCCGACTTCCGGGTGCATCAGCTTCGGGAGATCGAAGCCGAACTCGCGGTCGAGCACGTAGGCGACGCCGCCCTTGCCGCTCTGCGAGTTGATGCGGATGATGGCCTCGTAGGAACGGCCGATGTCCATCGGGTCGATCGTGAGATAGGGGACGTCCCAGAGGGCGTCGTGGCCGATCTTCCCGCGGCGATCCATGCCCTTCTTGATGGCGTCCTGGTGGGAGCCCGAGAAGGCCGTGAAGACGAGGTCGCCGCCATACGGGTGACGGTCGTGCACGCTCATGCGGGTCACGCGCTCGTAGACCTCGCGGATCGCGCCGAGATTACGGAAGTCGAGGTGCGGGTCGATGCCGTGCGAGAACATGTTCAGCGCGACGGTGACGATGTCGAGGTTGCCGGTGCGCTCACCGTTGCCGAAGAGCGTGCCCTCGACGCGGTCCGCGCCGGCCATCAGGCCGAGCTCGGTGGCGGCGACGCCGGTGCCGCGGTCGTTGTGCGTGTGCAGCGAGACGATGGCCATCTCGCGGTTGCTGAGGTGGCGGCAGAACCACTCGATCTGGTCGGCGTGCGTGTTCGGCGTGCCGGCTTCGACGGTGAGGGGCAGGTTGAGGATGATCTTACGCTTCGCGGAAGCGCCCCAGGCCTTGGCGACGGCTTCGCAGACCTCGAGGGCGTAGTCGGGCTCGGTGAGCACGAACGTCTCCGGGCTGAATTCCAGCTGCCACTGCGTGTCCGGCAGGGCGTCGGTCAGCTCGCGGATGAGCTTGGTGCCGTTGACGGCCATCTCGAGGACCTGGGCCTTCGAGAGGTTGAAGACGATCTCACGCTGGGCCGGGTTGGTCGGCGTGTAGAGGTGGACGATCGCGCGACGGGCGCCCTTGAGGGAGTCGATCGTGCGGCGGATGAGGTGTTCGCGGGCCTGGACGAGGACCTGGACGGAGACGTCCTCGGGGATGAGTTGCTTCTCGATGAGCTCGCGCGTGAAGGCGAACTCCGTGTCGGAGGCGGAAGGGAAGCCGATCTCGATCTCCTTGAAGCCGATGCGGCAGAGGGTCTGGAAGAGCTCGTGCTTCTCCTGCACGTTCATCGGGATCGCCAGGGCCTGGTTGCCGTCGCGGAGGTCGACCGAGCACCAGCGGGGCGCCTTCTCGATGCGCGCGTCCGGCCAGCGTCGGTCGGGGAGGCGGACGGTCTCGAAGGGGCGGTATTTCTGCCGGGGGGAATCCATGGCGGGCGAAGGTCGGATGGTGGGAAAGGAGGGAAGGGCTGGCGAGCGTGGGTTTGGGCTCCTAAAAGCAAAAAACCCACCCGGAAGTCCGGGTGGGTTTTTTCGCAAGGGAGCGAGACCCGGACTTAGGCGTCAGGCTTGGTCTTCGGAAGCTTGGTCACGCGCTTCAGGTCCTTGACGGTGCCGCGCTTCTTGAGCAGTTCCACGCGCTCGAAGCGCTTGAGGACGTTACGCTTCGCTCCGGAGGAGGAGGCGCTGGACTTGAAACTGTTGTGCTGGGTCATGGCCGTAAGGTGGGTGGAAGTTTGGAGAAAAGGGGTGGAAGGGGCGGGAGCAAGGGGAAAAGCGGTCAAAATACCGACTTAACCCCTTTCTCCGCCGGTTTCGCCCGTCAGGCGTGCTTCAGGATGCCCTTCACCACATGCCCGTGGACGTCGGTCAGGCGGAACTGGCGTCCTTGGTAGCGGAAGAGGAGCCCTTCGTGGTTGATGCCGAAGAGGTGCATCAGGGTGGCCTGCATGTCGTGGATGTGGACCGCGTCCTTGGTGATGTTCCACCCGAAGTCGTCGGTCGCGCCATGGACGTGTCCGCCCTTCACGCCGCCGCCGGCGAGCCACCAGGAATAGGCGCGGCCGAAGTGATCGCGTCCCTTGAAGCCCTGGCCCGCCTGGTTCTGGGCGAAGGGCGTACGGCCGAACTCGCCGCCCCAGACGACGAGGGTGTCGTCGAGCAGGCCGCGCTGCTTGAGGTCCTTGACGAGCGCGGCGCTCGCCTGGTCGGTGTCGAGGCACTGCTGCGCGAGCTGTCCGGTGGTGAGGTTGTTATGCTGGTCCCAGCCGGAATGCATCAGCTGGGTGAAGCGCACGCCGCGTTCGGCGAGACGACGGGCGATGAGGCAGTTGTTGGCGAACGTACCGGGCTTGAGGACGTCAGGGCCGTACATCTCGAGGACTGACTTCGGCTCGTTCTTGAAGTCGAGCAGGTCGGGCACCGAAGCCTGCATGCGGAAGGCCATCTCGTATTGGGAGATCCGCGTGTCGATCTCGGGGTCGCCGACCTCGCCGAAGTGGGCGCGGTTCAGCTCCTGCATGTCATCGAGCATCGTGCGGCGCGCGTCGCGGCTGACGCCGGCCGGGTTGTTGACGTACGGCACCGGATCGCCGACGCCGCGGAAGCGCACGCCCTGGTGCTTGCCGGGCAGGAAGCCGTTGGACCAATAGTGCTCGAAGAACAGCTGGCCGCAGGTCTTGGCGGCGTCGGAGGAGGTCATCACGACATAAGCCGGCAGGTCCTCGTTCATCGTGCCGAGACCGTAGGACAGCCAGGCGCCCATCGACGGACGGCCCGGGATCTGCGAGCCGGTCATGAAGAACGTCACGCCGGGCGCATGGTTCACCGCCTCGGTGTTCATCGAACGCACGACGCAGAGTTCGTCGGCGATGGCGCCGGTGTACGGCAGCATCTCGCTCATCTCGATGCCGCTGGAGCCCCACTTCTTGAAAGGCTTGATCGCGCCGACGCACGGGAACTTGGCGTAGCCGCTGGACATCGTGGAGAGGCGGGTGTCGCCGCGCACGCCGGCGGGGATGTCCTCCCCGGCCATCTTGGCGAGGAGGGGCTTGTGGTCGAAGAGGTCGACGTGGGAAGGGCCGCCGCCTTGCCAGAGGCAGATCATGCGCTTGGCCTTGGGCGCGAAGTGCGGGAGGCCGGGCAGCGCGCCGATCGGATTCGGCGCGGCCTTGAGGTCGCGGGCGAGGAGCGAGCCGAGGGCGACGGCCCCGATGCCTTGGACGCCGGCGCTGAGGAAGCTGCGGCGCGTCAGGCGCTCGCGCCATTCGGAGGGAGAGAGTTCGAAGTCCATGGGGTTCAGTCGCGGGTGATGGCGGCGTCGAGGTTGTAGAGGGCGAGGCAGGTGGCGGTGAGCGCGGCGTGTTCGGCGGAGGGGGTCGCCGCGTCGCGTTTGCTTTCACCGATCGCGAGGAGGGCTTCCGCGGCCTTGGCGTCGGCGGCGTAGACCTTGCGCTGGTTGGCGAGCATCTTGGCGAGAAGGGCGGGCTCCGGGCCGGCGGGCGCGCGGCCGAGCACGAGGGCGAAGGCGCGGGCGAGGCGGGCTTCGTCGGTCGGCTGTTCCTTGGTCACGCGCTGGGCGAGGACGCGCGCGGCTTCGACCCAGGTGGGGTCGTTGAGCATCGTGAGCGCGTGCAGGGGCGACGAGGTGATCGCCGTGCGCACGCGGCAGGTCTGGCGCGCGGAGCTGTCGAACATGTTCACCGGCGCGATGGTGCGACGCCAGAAGGTGTAGAGCGAACGGCGGTAGAGGTCGGCGCCCTTGGACTGCGGATAGGTGAAGTCGCGCTCCTTGGTGATCGCGAGGCTCTCCCACGGGCTGTCCGGCAGGTAAGGGTAGACCGGCACGCCGCCGATCTTGGGGTTGAGCAGGCCGCTGGAGCTGAGGGCGACGTCACGCAGGACCAGCGAAGGCAGGCGGAGGCGCGGCGCACGGGCGAGGAGCTTGTTCTCGGGGTCCTTCTGCAGGTGGGCCTTGGTGACGACGCTGGACTGGCGGTAGGTCTTGCTGGTCACGATCAGCTTCTGGAGGGCCTTGGTCTTCCAGCCTGATTCGCGGAACTCGACGGACAGCCAGTCGAGCAGTTCCTGGTGCGTCGGGCGGTCGCTCTGCACGCCGAGGTCCTCGGAGGTGCGCACGATGCCGAAGCCGAAGAAGTGCTGCCACTGACGGTTGACCTGCACGCGGGCGGTCAGCGGGTGCTCGGGACGGAAGAGCCACTGCGCGAGCCCGAGGCGGTTCTTCGGGGCGTCCTTCGGCAGCGGGGGCAAGAAGCCCGGCGCATCGAAGGCGACCTTCTCCTTCTTCGCGAGGTAGGCGCCGCGGTCGAGGATGTGGGTGTCGCGCGGCTGGGCGTCGGACATGACCATCACGCGCGGCAGGATGTCGCCGCGGTAGCCGTCGAGGAGTTGCTTGGCGCGGTCGAGCGGCTTCATCGCGGCGATCTTCTTCCGGTCCTCGGGGAAGATGTTCTTGTTATAGTGTTCGCGGAGCTTCTTCGTCTCGGCGGCGGTGCGCTGCTTATCCGGAACGAGCAAAGCTTCGAGTTCCTTGGGCAGCATGCCCTTGTCCTTGGTCGGCTTGGCCAGCCAGGCTTCGAAAGCCTTGGTCTGGTGGGCGAAGAAATCCTTGTTCAAAGCGTCGAAGTCGGCCTGCAGTTTCGCGAGTTCCGCGGCCTGCTGGGGAGACGGGACTTCGACCACCGTACCGTCGAGACGGAAGCGGCTACGGCCGCCGGTCTGCGTCGCGCCGCCGAAACTCGGGGTGCCGCCTTCCTTGACGTGGTTGAAGGCGTCGAGCCACTGGTAATAATCCTTCTGCCTGATCGGGTCGTACTTGTGGTCGTGGCACTGCGCGCACGCGACCGTGAGGCCGAGCCAGGTGGTCGTGGTGCTTTCGACGCGATCGAAGAGGCTGACGAAACGCTGCTCCTCGGCGATGTTACCGCCTTCGCCGTTGAGGATGTGGTTCCGGTTGAAGGCCGTGGCGATCTTCTGGTCGAGGGTCGCGTCCGGGAGCAGGTCGCCCGCGAGCATCTCGGTGCTGAGCCGGTCGAACGGCTTGTCGGCGTTGAGGTTCTTCACCAGCCAGTCGCGCCAGATCCACTGGAAGGTGTCGCCGTCCTGCTGGAAGCCGTTGCTGTCCGCATAGCGCGAGGCGTCGAGCCAAGGCAGCGCCATGCGTTCGCCGTAGTGCGGCGAGGCCATCAGGCGGTCGACCTGCTTCTCGTAGGCGTCGGGGGAATTGTCCGCGAGGAAGGCGGCGGTTTCTTCCGGCGTGGGCGGCAGCCCGGTGAGGTCGAGCGAGAGGCGACGCAGCAGCGTGGCCTTGGGGGCTTCCGGCGAAAGGGTCAGGCCGACCTTGGCCAGCTTCTCGACGACGAAGGCGTCGATGGGATTCGCTTCACCGTTGGCGGGCAGGGCGGGGCGGACCGGCGTCACGTAAGCCCAGTGCTCCTTGTACTCCGCGCCCTCGGCGATCCAGCGGCGGAGGATTTCCTTCTGCGCAGGGGTGATCGTGCGGTGCGAGTCCGGCGGCGGCATCACCTCATCGGAGTCGGTCGAGACGAGTCGCTTGACGAGTTCGCTGGCGGCGGCGTCGCCGGGCACGAAGGCTTTCTTCTCCAACGCGGCCTCCCGGACGTCGAGGCGAAGCTTGGCCTTGCGCTTGTTGCCGTCGGGGCCGTGGCAATAGAAACAGTTCTCGGAGAGGATCGGTCGGACGTCTTCGTTATAATCCACCTTCGCGCCGAAGGCGGGCAGGGCGGCGAGGAGCGCGGCGAGGATGGGGCTGATCCGGGGCATGGGGAGATTTTAACAGTTAAGTCCCGACGGAGGAATGGTCGGGGCCGATGGCTAGGTTGTAGAATACGACCTTGGGGTGGTTTACAGACAGCCCTGGCCACCGATGGTTTCAATCACCGAGTGGCCCCTCGAGGCCGGCGAGTGGAATCACGCTACATTTCGCTGGAAAATGAGAGTGGGCCGACTTGAAGGCCTTCTCCTCAGCCGCACCAGAACTGCGGATTGCGGTTTTCAGCGGACTTGGCGGCGAGCATCGCATGGGGCCGTGGGCCGGACTGAAGGCCTTGCATGATGCCGCGCAGCTGGCGGCGTCTTTCGAACAGCGGGGTCTGCCGACCGAAATAAGCCAGTAGCTCGGCGGCGGACGCCTGCGTGGGTTCTCCCCAATAGCACGCATGGGTCGACCATAGCGCGGCTGACTCGATGACGCTGGCCTTGACCCAGTTTGCCGTGTCCGTGGTCCAGGTTTCGTAGCTGGCCAAAGGCGGGAACAGCGGCGCATCGATGCTGAGATCGGCTGCTTGAAGCACGGCGGGAAGGATTTTGCCGAGGATCGAGACGGCGAGTCCGCGCTGTCCCCATGCCCGGAGGACGCGCGCGGCGGTGAGGCATCGTGCCAGGCTGGCGGGGCCGGATACGACCGATCGGGCGAGCTTCGCGGCTTCTTCTAGCGCCGCGCAGCGTATGGCCACGGCCAGCGCGGAATTGTTCGCGCATACCCAGCGGCGCAGAAGCAGGAGGTACGGATCTTGCGCGGGCGCGTCCGCCAGCCAGGCATCGAAGAAGGTGGCGTGGGGCGCCAAGACAGGGATGGCCCGGATGGCCACGGAGACTTCCTTGATGCTGGCGATGGCTTCCTCGCCTGACGTAGCGGCGCGCAGCAGTCCTCTGGCCGCGAGTCGCTCCGCGCGATCCGCTTTGCACGCGAAGAGGTTGAGCTGGTAGGAATCCACCTGATCCTTGTCGAAAGGCGTCAGGACGCCGAGTCCGGGGACGAGACGGTAGAGCGCGTAGCCTAGTTCCTCGAGCATGGACGTGGCCGTGTAATCGACGCTGCTGGCGGCCTTGATCTCCAGCATCACCAGTGGGGATTGCTGGGCGAAGAAAGCGCGCCCGCCTCGGACGACCTGGGCTTCATGCCCTTCGACATCGAGCTTGATGAAGTCGATGGCATCGAAGCCGTGCTCGGTGGCGAGCACGTCCAAGGGGGCCATGGCGACATCGAGCGTGCCCCGCTCGGCATCGACGCGGTTGAGTTCGCTGCTCGCCTCGGACATGAGCCTGCCACGACCGCTCTCCGCGCCGACCGCGGTCTCGAGCAGGGTGACTTGGGCGAACTGATTGAGGCGGATGCTCTCATGAAGGAGGGCGCAGGTCTCCGGAGTGGGTTCGAAGGCCCAGACGCGCGAGCCTGGGCCGGCCGCTTGGGCGTAACTCAAGGCGTAGAAGCCGAAACTAGAGCCGATATCGAGCATCCGCCCGGCGGGTTCGGCGACGCGGGCGATGAAGTCGGCTTCATCTTCGAACCAGGTTTCTTTTTCCAGGAAGACGTGGGTGGAAATATGACTCAGCTGCGACGGGAGGCAGAGTCGGATGCCTTGGGCTATTTCAATGGCAAGCATGCGTGGGGCCGGCGAGGATGGTCGCGCGGATGGAGTCGTATGGCATGGGCCGCCCGATGTCCACGCGTTTGCCCGGTATGTCATCGCCGGGCGGGTGCTCCGTAGGTCGGAAACGTTGGCCCGACTTGGTTTGGGGTTGCTGGCAGGGCTGGCTCGGTTGTCATTCTGTCCCGTGCGCCTTCTGGACCGCTATATCCTCGCCGAATGGGCCAAGGTCTTCGCCTTGGCCTTGCTGAGTTTCGTGGGCATCATGCTGCTGTCGGACGGGTATAACCGCATCCCTGAGTTCCTCGACCTTGGTGCCGGTTGGGGCACCATCATCGCGTACCTGCTTCTCGGCCTGGTCCGGAATCTCTCCCTGCTCATCCCGATCTCCTTGCTGATCTCGGTCATCTTCGTGCTGGCGACCATGAACCGGAACCAGGAGATCTCCGCGGCTCGCGCCGCCGGCATCGGCATGGGCCGGCTGACGGCTCCGCTCTGGGCCGTGGGCGGTCTGCTCGCCGGCCTGCTGGCGCTCCTCAATGCCGTGCTCGTGCCCGACGCCTTGGAGACCATGAACGCCCTCCAGGAGGAAGCCCAGTTCGCCGCGCTCAAGGCGAAGGGCGGCAACGCCATCCCCCGCGGTCAGGCTTCCTCGGTCTCTTTCGAGAACTCCAAGGCGCGCCGGCTTTGGTTGATCTCTAACCTCGGTCTCAGCACCGGCCAAGCCTTCGAGGTCGTCGTGCATGCCTTCGATGCCAACCAGCGGGAGGTTCGCCGCATCTCCGCCCGCTTCGCCGAGTTCCGCAAGACCCCGCAAGGCTGGCGCTGGACCTTTCGCGAAGGACGCGACCTCCGCTTCGATTCGGCCACCGGCTCCCTGATGGCCCAGCCGCGCTTCCAGGAACTCACGCCGGACTTCAACGACGACCCGGAGGTGATGTTCTACTCCACCAAGGAGCCGGCCAAGCTCTCGCTCCGCGAGGTCTCCCGTTTCGTCGACCAAGCCGGCTTCAATCCTGGCGGCCCCAACGCCGCCTATGCGATGCGTTACCACGCGATCATGTCGACGCCCGTCATCTGCCTCATCGTCATCGCCGTCGCCATCCCGTTCTCGGTGGTGCCCGGCCGCGTCAGCCCGATGGTGGGCGTCGCCAAGACCTTCGGCCTTTTCCTCGGCTTCTACTTCCTCACTTCGTTCTGCGCCGCCTTCGGCGAGAGCGGCGCCTTGCCGCCGATGGTGGCGGCGTGGATCCCCGCCACGCTCGTCGCGTGCTGGGCTTTCCCGAAGCTGAAGGCCGCCAATTGATCCATGCTTAGAGCTATTCGTATCCGCCCCGGACGTCCCGTGCGCGCCCTCCGGGGACATCCCTGGGCCTTCCTCGGCGAAGTCGAGTTCGTCGGCGAGCCGCCGGTCGACGGCGACTGCGTCGAACTGACCGACCTCAAAGGCCGCTGCCTCGGCGCCGGCCTCTGGAACGGCAAGTCCCAGATCGCCTGGCGTCGCTACTCGCGCCGCCCGATCACCCTCGACGGTCCGCTGCTCGAAGAACTCGTCACCGCTTCGGTCAACCGCCGCGCCGGCAAGCCGGTGTGCCGTCTGATCTGGTCCGAGGCCGACAGCCTGCCGGGCCTCGTCGTCGACCGCTATAACGACCTTATCACGATTCAGGCGCTGACCTGCGGCATCGACCGCCGTCTGGCCACGATCATCGACGTCCTGCAGCGCCTGCTGAAGCCGCGCGAGATCGTCCTGCGCAATGACGCCGCGACGCGTAAGCTCGAAGGTCTCCGTCAGGAGATCCGCACGGTCTCAGGCAAGACGCTTGAGCCCGCCTGGATGGAAGTCGGCGGCGTGCAGGTGCTCATCGACCTGATGGGCGGACAGAAGACCGGCACCTACCTCGACCAGCTCGACCAGCATCAGCACGTCGCGAAGCTCGCCAAGGGCCGCCGCGTGCTCGACGCCTTCTGCAACCAGGGCGGCTTCGGCCTCGCCTGCGCCAAGGCCGGCGCGACCAGCGTGCTCGGCCTCGACCAGTCCGAGGACGCCATCACCGCCGCCCGTTCGGCCGCCGAACGCAACGGCCTCAGCGCCTCGTTCGAAGTCGCCAATGTCTTCGACTGGTTCACCGAGCACCGTGAGGCGTCTTTCGACCTCATCATCCTCGATCCGCCGCCTTTCGCCCGCAGCAAGGACGCCGTCGACGGCGCCCTCCGCGGTTACAAGGAACTCAACCTCCGCGCGCTCCGTCTGCTCGCCCCGGGTGGCATCCTGGCGACCTACTCCTGCTCGCACCGCGTCTCGGAAGAGATGTATCTCGAGGTCATCGAAGACGCCGCGTCGGATGCCCGTCGCGAAGCCGTGATCCTGGAGCGTACGTCCCAGCCGGCCGACCACCCGGTACTGCTGAACTTCCCCGAGAGCCGCTACCTCAAGGGCTTCATCATCGAGATTCGGGCTTAACTCCCGGACCGCTTCCGCTTTCATCGCATCATGATCGTCTCCCTCCGCGGCAAGCTCATCGAAGCCGGCGTCCTGCGCGTCGTCATCGAGTCGTCGGGCGTGGGCTACGAGGTCAACGTGCCCGTCACCACCGCCGAGCGCCTGCCGAAGCTCGGCGCGGAAGTCTTCCTGCTCGTCCATCACGTCTTCCGCGAAGACGGCCAGGCTCTCTACGGTTTCGCCGTCGCCGAGGAACGTGAGTTCTTCAAATTGCTCGTCGAGAAGGTGTCGGGCGTCGGCCCCAAGATGGCCCTGAACATCCTCAGTCGGATGGCGCTGCCGATCCTGCGTGATGCGATCATCCGCGGTGACGTCGCGTTGCTTTCCCAGTGTCCCGGCGTCGGCAAGAAGACCGCCGAGCGCCTCGTCATGGAACTCAAGGACAAGGTCGGACTCGAAGGCCCCGGCGCCGCGCCCGCGGCTGCTGCGACCATCGTCGCCGCCCAGCCCACGCCCGCCACTGACGCCGTCGCCGCGCTCATCGCCCTCGGCTTCAAGCCGGTCGACGCCGACAAGGGCGTCCGCGCCGCGCTGGCCAAGCTCGGTGCCGGCGCGACCGCGGATCAGTTGGTGAAGGCCGCGCTCGGGCGGTAAATGAAAAGGTGTTGGCGGTAAGCGGTTAGCGGTTGGCGGTTGGAACGAACCCCGATGCAAAGCGAGACCGGAAACCGGATAGTATGCTGCGGTCTTGGGTAGGGTTGAGCGGCTCGCTTAACCTTGGCTGACCGAGCCAGTCAGCCCTACCTCAATGCGTGGCTTTCCTAACCGCCAACCGCTTACCGCTAACCGCTTCTACCTTACGCTCACTTCAACCCCAGCACATCTTCCATGCCATACAGGCCGGCGGGCTGGCTCTTGAGCCAGCGGGCGGCGCGGACGGCGCCACGCGCGAAGATCTCGCGGTTGGAAGCCTTGTGCGTGAGTTCGAGGCGCTCGCCTTCGGCGGCGAAGAGGACGGTGTGGTCGCCCACGACGTCGCCGCCGCGGATGGCGTGCACGCCGATCTCGTCGAGCGGGCGTTCGCCGACCAAGCCGTCGCGGCCGTGCTTGAGGGCTTCCTTGGCGAGCTGGCGCTCTTCGAGGAGGATCTTGAGGAGCGTCTCGGCGGTACCGGAGGGCGCGTCCTTCTTGAGGCGGTGGTGCATCTCGAGCACCTCGACGTCCCAGCGGCCGGCGTCGGCGAGCGAGCGGGCGGCCTGGCGGACGAGGGCGTTGAGCAGCGTGACGCCGACGGAGTAGTTGCCGGCCCAGACGACCGGGAGGCCTTTGATGGCGGCGGTGATCGCGGCCTTCTCTTCGGCGGTGTGGCCGGTGGTGCCGATCACGAGCGGCTTCTTATGCTGCGCGCAGAGCTGCGCGACGGCGAGGGTCGCGGAGTGGAAGGAGAAGTCGATGACCACGTCGGCGGCGCCGATGTGCGCGGCGAGGTCGTCGCCTTGGTCGACGCCGGCGGCGATGACGGCCTTCTCGGAGGCGGCCACGTTGGCGATGGCGAGGCCCATGCGGCCCTTGGCGCCGTTGAGGAGGATGCGGATAGGCTGGCTCATCGGAGAGAGGCGAGGGTGGCGTCGGCGACCTGCTCGACGAGGAGGCGGTTGGCCTCGGACATCTCGCAGAGGGGCAGGCGGACTTCGTCCGAACGGATGATGCCGGCGCGCATCATGCAATGCTTCACGGGCACCGGGTTGGGTTCGACGAAGAGGGTCTTGAAGATCTCGGCGAGCTGGTCGTGCAGGACCTTGGCTTCGGCGAACTGCTGCGTGCGCGCGAGCTGGGCGAGCTTGGCCACCGGGCCAGGAATGAGGTTCGAGGCGACGGAGATGATGCCTTGGCCGCCGACTTGGGCAAAGGGCAGGGTCAGGGAGTCATCGCCGCTGAGGACGATGAATTCCGGATCGGACTCGCGCACGAGGCGCGCGGCCTTCTCGACTTGGCCGCCGGCTTCCTTGATACCGATGATGTTCGGATACTTCTTCCGGAGGCGCAGGGTGGTCTCGACGGTGATCTCGATGCCGCAGCGGCCCGGGATGGAGTAGAGGATGATCGGCTTGGCGGTGGCCTCGGCGAGGACCGCGAAGTGGCGATACAGGCCTTCCTGGCTGGGCTTGTTGTAATACGGAGCGACGAGCAGGAAGGCGTCGGCGCCGGCTTCGTCGGCGCGCTGGGTCAGGTCGAGGGCTTCGGTCGTGGCGTTGGAGCCCGTGCCGGCCATGACCGGGACGCGACCGGCGGCGAACTCGACCGTCTTGCGGATGACCTCGATGTGCTCGTCGTAGTCGAGGGTAGGGGACTCGCCCGTGGTGCCGACGGCGACCAGGCCGTCGATGCCCTGCTGGATCTGGAATTCGACCAGCTTCTTCAGGTCATCCCAGGCCACCGCTCCGTTGAGGAAGGGCGTGACCAAGGCCGTGTGGGCTCCCACGAAAGCGCGGGGGCCGAAAGGACGGCGGGAAGGGCTGGAACCGGTCGAGGACATTGCGGCGTGAAGTGACCCCCGAACCAACCGCCCCGTGACGAAAGAGACAAACCCAAAAACCCCGCCGAGCGGGCCTGACCCCGCTTAAGGGGCCGGACCGACGAGGATTCGGTTGTTTTCCGTGTCCGTCACGTAGAGCCGTCCGTCGGGTCCGATGCGGGCGCCGTGCGGGCGGTTGAGCTGCGTGCCGGCCCAATCCGCACCGACTGCGGAGCCCTTCTTGCCGTTGCCGACGATCGTGCGGATGGTCTGCTTGATCGGGTCGAAGAGGCGCAGGCAGTGGTTCTCCGTGTCGAGGATGAGCACGTTGCCCTTGGCGTCCATCGTCACGTATTTCGGACCGCGCATCGTGGCGTCGGCGGCGGGACCGTCGGTGGCGGGACCCGCCTTGCCGGCTTTGTTCACGACCACGTTGAGCTTGCCGTCCTTGATCGCCACGAGCGCGTTGCCGCCGCGGAGCAGCGCGTAGACCGTGCCATCCTTCGCCACGCAGGTCGCGCGCACGTCGCCCATCGGGGCCTTGAGCGCGTCGTCGCCGTCCTTCGGCAGGCCGCGCTTGCCGTTGCCGGCGAGGGTCGTGACCACGCGGGTCTTCAGGTCGATGCGGCGGACACGATGGTTGCCGATGTCAGCGATGGTCATGAACGCACCGTCGGGGCTGAGCGTACCGCACATCGTGATGTTGAATTGCGCCTGCTCGGCGGGGCCGCCGTCGCCGCCGAAGCCGGCCTTGCCCGTGCCGGCGAAGAGCGTCGCGACGTGCGTCTTCGGATCGAGGCGCACGATGCGGTGCTGGAAACTGTCGGCGAGGTAGATGGCGCCATCCGGGGCGATGGAGATGTCGTGCATGCCGTCGTAGACGGCCGGCGAAAGGTCGAGTCGCTTGGCCGGGTCCGGAAGCTTCGGCGTCTTGCCCATGCTGTTCCACTTCACTCCGGAGACGTAGTCGATCTTGCCGTCGTGCCATTTGAAGACGCGGTTGGCCGGCTGGAATTCGACGCCGTAAGCGTCGCCCTGGGCGTCGAAGGCGATGCTGAAGGGCTCGTGCAGGTCTTCGGCGCCGGGGACTTTGACGACTTCGATGGCGGCGAACGCCGAGGCGGCGCAGGCGAGCAGGGGCAGCAGACGGGAGAGCATGCGTCGTTCTTAGTTTCCGCAGGCCGATGTTCAAGCCTCGGCGGGAAAATGGTTCGACCTCGGGCGGAGCGCCTCCACCGTGGCTTTCTTCCCGTGCCTGTCCCGCTCCCATTGATCGTCCGCGAACTCGGCGGCGCCGGTGCGCCCCTCGTGGTGCTGCACGGCTTGCTCGGTTCGTCGCGTAACTGGCAGTCCGCCGGCGTGGCGCTCGCCGAGCGCGGCCACCGCGTGCTCGCGCCGGACCTGCGTAATCATGGCTCTTCGCCGTGGGGCGACGATTGTTCCTACGCCGCGCTGGCCGCCGACGTCGTCGCGCTGCTCGACCGCCTCGCCCTCGGCCCCGTGCATCTCGTCGGCCACAGCATGGGCGGCAAGGCCGCGATGCGTCTCGTCATGGACCGGCCTGACCTCGTCGCGCGGCTCACCATCGTGGACATCGCCCCGCGCTCCTATTCCGATCGCGTGCGCGTCGAGTTCGCCGCCATGAACGCCCTCGACCTCGCGTCGGTGAAATCGCGCAAGGATGCCGACGAGAAGCTTGCAGCCCAGGTTCCCGAGTGGGGTATGCGCCAGTTCATCCTCACCAACCTCGGTCAGGATGCCGATGGCCTTTGGGTCTGGACCGTCAATCGCGAGGCCCTCACGAACTCGCTGCCCGAAATCCTCGGCAATCCGCTGGCCGTGGGCGAGGTCTGGAACGGACCGACGCGTTTCCTGCGCGGCGGGAAGTCGAACTATATCCGCGACGAAGACCTCACGGACATCCGCGCGCATTTCCCGCGGGCGGACGTCATCACGCTCCCGGACAGCGGCCACAACCCGCACTTCGAGGCGCGGGCCGGTTTCGTCGAAGCGACGCTCGCTTAGGCCGCCGACTTCGCCCGGCGACGGCGCAGTATCAGGAAGCCGAACGCCAAGGCCGCCGCGACGATGAGCATCGTGCCGCCGCAGAGCAGTAGCATCCGTCGGCCGAGATGACCCGTCGGCTCATGGGCCTGGATCAGCGGGGATTCGTCGCCCGCGACCATCATCACCCAGCGGGCCTTCGTGCCCGGCTTGGTCTCGTCGACCAGCCAGAGCAGCACCGTGTGAGGGCTCTCGTCGGGTAGACGGAGGAGGAAGTTGCGCGGCTCGGGCGTCCAGCGCCACTCCGCGCTCTCCAGCTTGTAAGACTTCGCCAGTTCTTCGGCCGTGTGCTGGAACGGTGAGTCCAGGTCGAGTTTCGTGGCCGACGAGAAATCCGGCTCACCCGTTGCTTCCTTGAGCGCGAAACTATCCTTGCCGGTCGACACCATGTAGAGCCCCTCGACGGCCTTCGCGAGCTCCGCGCGTTCGCGGATGTTGTAATTGCCTTCCAAGTCGGCGGTCACCTTGAGCGAGCAGGTGCCATCGGCGTGCAGGGTCAGGCGGCTGAGGAGCACCTCGCCGTTATGGGCCGAGACGAACAAGGGGAGCACGAGGGCTCCCCAGGTCAGGACCAGCTGGCGCAGCGCGCGGATCACTTGCGGTTCCAGCGCAGCACGCGACCGAAGATGTTCCACTCGGTCTCGAGGATGTTGCCGTCGTTGTCGAAGGTGATGCCGTGGGGCGAGGTCACGACGCCTTCGCGCCAGTCGGCCGGAGCGACCTTCGGGGTGCTCGTCTGACCCTTGGTGTCGTTGACGCCGAGGGAGGCGACCATCTTGCCTTCCTTGTCCCAGACGGAAATGCGGCCGGCGATCTCGGCGACGCACATCAGTTCGCCGTGGAAGGAGGCGGAGGAGGGATTGCGCAGGCCCTTGTTGGCGATCATCTGCGGGTTGGTGCCATCGAGCTCGACGTGGAACATGCGATTGTTGCCGCGGTCGAGGCAGAGCAGGCGGGCCGGGCTGAAACGCGTGTCGACGAAGACCTTGTGGGTGTTGGCGAAGCCCTTGCCATCCACGACCTGCGTGGGGCCGCCGAAGACGGACTTGAACTTGCCGTCGGCGCTGAAGACGAAGACCCAGCTCTTGCCGTAGCCGTCGACGATGTAGATGTCGCCGTTCGGAGCGACGTCGCAGCTCGTGAGCTTCAGGGCGTTGACGGACTTGCCCGCCTTGTCCTTGGACTTGCCCTTGTCGGCCGGGAAGGCGTCGGACTTGATCTCCATGACGACCGTACCGTCGAGCTTGGCCTTGATGAAGCGCTGCTCGTTGAGGACCGCGCCGTAGAGGAATTCGCCTTCGGCCGACTTGCGGATCGTGAAACCGTGGAGGCTTTCCGGGAGGGCGAGGGCCTTGATGAACTTGCCGTCCTTGCCGTAGACCTGGATGCCGGCGCCCTTCTCCTGGACGCTGACGTAGATGAGGCCGGCGGAGTCGACGGCGATCTCGCCGTGGCCGTTGCCGATAGTGGCCTTGCCGGGAGGCGTGCCGAGGAAGTTGGGCAGAAGTTCATATTTCACTTCGGCGGCGGAAGCGGAGAGGGCGGTCACGGCGAGGAGGGCGAGGATGCGGAGGGTGGGCATGGGTTGTGAGAAGGGGTAGGAGCGGTGGTAGCTATGCGTGATGAGTAGGGGGTGGTCCGTCGGGAGGCAAATGGATTTCGGCAGGCGCGTTTCCATAATCGGCATCGCTCTGGGATTGTCTCTCCTACCCCCACCCCTATCCCTACCCCTACCCCAATCATATGACCTCCCTCCGTCTCCTCGCGGCTCTTGCCGCCCTCGTCGTGTCGGCCTCCGCCGCCGAAGTGAAACTCGAATCCGCCTTCAACGGCAAAGACCTCACCGGCTGGAAGACCTCCGGCGCCGACGCCTTCTGGACCGCCGCCGACGGAGTCCTCACCGGGGTCAACGACCTCGCCTTCAAGGATTATAAAAAGGGCAATAT
>Ga0214163_1000573_pt1 | contig 16768 bp, 11 predicted proteins | sample LakMenepilimnion_2_FD_153001 | JGI IMG/M metagenome (GOLD analysis project Ga0214163, IMG submission 153001) | Freshwater microbial communities from Lake Mendota, WI - Practice 15JUN2010 epilimnion v4 | ecosystem: Environmental > Aquatic > Freshwater > Lake > Epilimnion/Euphotic zone | place... | reverse complement strand
GCGAACGAAATTCTGATCTAGGGGCTCATCGGCAGCAGCAGCCAAATACGCTGCCTCAGCCAATACCTTGATCTGCAAGGGCATTAAATCCCTAAAAATACCTGAAATGGACACCATCACGTCAATGCGGGGACGTCCCAGCTCTTCTAATGGAATCAACGTTGCGCCGGCTACTCTACCAAAACTATCAAAGCGTGGCAGCGTGCCCATCAAGGCCAAAATTTGGGCAATGGGGCCACCTTCGGTCTTGAGGTTATCGGTACCCCACAATACGAGGGCAATCGATTCTGGTAAGGCATTACCATCCGCCTGATAGCGCTCGAGTAATTTATTAGCCTGCATTTGCCCGTCACGCACAGCAAATTTGCTGGGGATGCGGAATGGATCAAAGCCATGCACATTGCGGCCGGTTGGCAGTACATCCGGGTTACGCAGCACATCGCCACCAGGTGCGGGTCTGATATAGCGACCATCCAAGGCACGGTAGATGCCTTGTAATTCGCTGTCTTCTTGCATGAGCCGATCCATCTTAACTAAACCGTCCAACTGCTCACGCATGTCATCGCCAAGCGACAGGTGATTTTCAGTGATGGCGTGATCAACTGTCGTACCATCCACTAATTCTGCAATGATGGCGCGATCGAGTGTCTTCGCTGGGCCATCGCCTGCTTGCGCTGAGCTCATCAACATATCAATCCGCTCTTCTTTGCTCAGCGCATTACCTAACACATGGAGCCCATGGGGGATTAAAGCGTACTCCATTTCCAGAATTTGCTCGGTCAGCTTATTAAGACTAGCGGCAACGATTTTACGATCGATGGTTTTCCAATTGGGCTCTAGGTCTACTAAATTGAGTTCAGCAGCTTGAACCTGAATCATCTCGATCAAGTCTAATTGCTCACTGCTATCGATATTGGCCGAAGCATCATCCGATTGGACTGCTGGGACTAAAGTACGCCACCGATCCAAGGATGCTTTTAAATCAACCAAGCCGCGATATAAACCGGCTTGGGCAACGGGGGGTGTTAGATAGCTAACTAAAGTTGCACCAGCACGGCGCTTGGCAATCGCACCTTCGGATGGATTATTGGATGCATAAATATAGATATTGGGTAAATCGCTAATTAAGCGATCTGGCCAGCATGAGCCCGACATACCAGATTGCTTACCTGGCATAAACTCCAGTGCGCCATGGGTACCAAAATGCAATACCGCATTGGCGTTGAAGTCTTCCCGAATGTAGCGATAGAAAGCAGAGAAAGCATGGGTAGGTGCAAAGCCCTTCTCATACAAGAGGCGCATAGGGTCACCTTCGTAGCCAAAGCCAGGCTGAATCGCGACCAGCACATTGCCAAATTGCTTACCCAAAACAAATAAGGAGCTACCGTTCGTTAGCATGCGTCCTGGAGCTGGGCCCCACTGTGCCTCAATTTCCTTTAACCAAGGCTCACGCTTCACATAATCATCGAGACCAATTTGCGTATGCACATTGGCATCCATGCTGAACTGCTGCGCATTACCAGTCAGCATTTGCTCGCGCAAATCATCGACTGATGCAGGCACGTCAACCGCGTATCCCTCATCACGTAAGCCCTTGAGGGTGTTGAATACCGACTCAAAAACACTTAAATGCGCTGCTGTTCCAATGCGACCGGCATTGGGTGGGAAGTTAAAAATAACCAAAGCTACTTTGCGGTCATGTTTTACCGTTTTACGCATCGCAATTAACTTGGTGACGCGCGCGGCCAGCATGGCGGTACGCTCAATGCAGGTGAACATGTCATGGGCATTGGTATTGACTTCAAAAGTACAGGCTTTATGGCATCCAGTACAGGCAACCCCTGCTGCGCCAGCACGTCCGCCGAAGACCATTGGATTCGTAGCGCCATCGAGCTCCGGAATCGCAATCATCAAGGTGTTCTCTACTGGCATTAAGCCCTGATCCGACTTACCCCAATCGCTTAGAGTTTGGAACTCCAGCGGATGCGCTGCCAAATATGGAACGTCCATTTTGGATAAGACTTCTTCAGCTGCTTTGGCATCGTTGTAAGCAGGGCCGCCGACTAAAGAGAACCCCGTTAAGGACACCACCGCATCTACTGCACATGCGTCGCCATTCATTAAGAAGGCATCAATCGCAGGTCTGGCATCAAGGCCAACTGCAAAAATCGGCACAACCTGTAAGCCTTGGGCTTCCATCGCAGCAATCACCGAATCGTAATGCAGGGTATTGCCAGCCAAGATATATGAACGTAACAACAAGAGGCCAACACGACCACGGGATTTTTGATCAGACACTAATTTAGGTAAGTCACGCAGCTCTTCACTCATACGACCCTTGAGCCGTGGGTGATAAATACCCGTATCGGGGTAAATTAATGGCTCAACGCTTTTCTCTTGGCTACGCAATACCGCACGCTCACCTTGGGCATAGCGATTAATCAGGCTACGTACCATGTGGTACATGTTTTCTTCTGAGCCGCCGAGCCAATATTGCAAGGTCAAGAAATAAGTACGGACATCTTGTGCACTACCAGGAATGAATTTCAGGATCTTGGGTAAGCGGCGTAGCATGCGCATTTGGGCAGCGCCACCGGTTTGTGCTTTTTCTTTATTGCCACGCAAACGCTTGAGTAAAGCCATTAAGCCAGTAGCAGGCTTGCCCATATCAAAGCTGCCCATGCGGGTTAGTGTCACGATTTCCCCTGCAGACATCGCGCACACCATCGCATCGCATTCCAGTCGACGCGCTTTGAGTGCGTCGATCACTGGCAAAAAATGGTCTTCCATGAACAACATCATGGAAACCACAATGTCCGCCCGAGCAATGTCGTCGATACAGGCTTTGAGGGCTTTTGCATCGACTGTCCAACTCGAGGCTGCATGGATCGTTAATGCCAAGCCAGGCATTTTCTTTTGTAAAGCAAAACGAGCGCGCTCGGTAGCGCTGACCAAATGGGTATCCATGGTCACAATCACCACCCGAATTGGCGTGTGATTAGCGGCCATAGTGGGCCTTTGCATCATATAAGGTTTCAATCGTGATCATCGACAGCCCCTGCTCTATAGCAAAACGCTCTGTATTGCGACGGGCCTTTCCACGCACAAAGAAAGGAATTTTTCCAAGCTCTTTCATGGCATCGGGCGCCCATGCTGCTTCGCTTGTAACGGCATCAACTACTGCACTGGCTGTAATACTGATTTGTTCTGCTGGTACTTCTGTTTTGGCCGCAGCTGCTGGAGCATGATTAACAGCACGATGTCCTAAATGGGAGGCAGCTGCACTGGCATCGAATTCAAAATCATCCCGGAACATCATGATGAGGTGCTCCTCTAAGCCCATCATTAGTGGATGAATCCAGGTATCAAACAAGACGCTGGCACCTTCAAAGCCCATTTGTGGGGAGTAGCGTGCTGGAAAATCTTGAACGTGTATTGGGGCCGAGATCACTGCGCATGGAATGCCGAGGCGCTTGGCAATGTGGCGCTCCATCTGTGTGCCGAGCATTAAATCAGGAGCAAGCTCACTGGCTTTTTGCTCTACTTCTAAATAATCATCGGTAATTAATGCCTCTACGCCGTATAGTGCCGCAGCCTCGCGCACGTCACGAGCAAATTCACGACTGTAGGTACCTAAACCCACTACCTCAAAGCCAATTTCTTGACTAGCAACACGAGCGGCGGCAATCACGTGGGTAGCATCACCAAAAATGAAGACCCGCTTACCGGTTAGGTAGGTTGAATCCACTGATTTGGCATACCACTGCGCACGACTATCTTGGTAGCGATCCACCATGCTGGGATCAAGGCCTGCAAGGGCAATTACTTCAGCAACAAACTCCGTGGTGGCATTCACACCGATTGGAATCACTTTGCTTGCAGGCTGACCAAAAGTCCGTGTTAACCACGATGCGGCTACACCAGCGATTTCTGGGTACAAGACCACATTAAAGTCTGCCTCACCTAGGCGCTGCATGTCTGCAACGCTAGCATTGAGGGGTGCCGTCACATTCACAGCAATACCCAACTCACCTAACAGCTTCTGAATCTCTTGCACATCATCGCGGTGCCGAAATCCGAGTGCGGTAGCGCCCAAAATATTGCAGCTTGGTGCTTTACCGGCAGCGCGTGCAGCTGCCCGCTCTGCGACAAAACTGGCTGCTGGCGCTTTATTAGCTGGTGCTGATAGCGTGCGTACTAGCTGATAAAAGGTTTCAGCAGCGCCCCAATTTTCTTTTTTCTGATACGAGGGTAATTCCAGTGGAATGACCGGAATGGGTAAGTTCAGCGCCTTTGCGAGACCAGCAGGATCATCTTGAATCAGTTCAGCTGTGCAAGAGGCGCCAACCAACATGGCCTTTGGCAGAAAGCGTGCATAAGCCTCACGGGTTGCATTCTTAAAGAGTTCTGCGGTATCGCCGCCCAAGTCGCGCGCCTGGAAGGTAGTGTATGTCACGGGGGGACGCTTTTTGGAACGCTCAATCATCGTAAACAGCAAATCAGCGTAGGTATCGCCTTGAGGGGAATGCAGTACGTAATGCACGTCTTTCAGTGCAGTGGCAATGCGCATTGCACCGACGTGTGGTGGTCCTTCGTAGGTCCAGAGTGTCAGTTGCATATTAGGCCGCCAACTTCATGCGACGTTGCAATGGACGGGCAAACAATTCAGCTAAATCCGCTGCTTGCTCGTAACCGTGAACCGGACTAAAGACCAACTCAATCGACCATTTGGTAGTGATGCCCTCTGCTTCTAGGGGATTAGCTAAACCCAGACCACAAACGACGATATCGGGACTATCTGCTCTGCAGCGATCGAGTTGCTTTTCAACGTCCTGTCCTTCAACCAGGCGGACATCTTCTGGCAAGAGTGCGAGCTCTTGAGCCAAATGCTGGCGGTGTAAATACGGCGTACCGACTTCGAGTAAGGTCATGCCCATCTCGTTGTGCAAGAAACGGGCCAAGGGAATTTCCAGTTGCGAATCAGGAAAAAACGAAATAGTTTTCTGATTCAGAATGGTCTTATAACGCGCTAATGCCGATATTGCGCGGGCTTTTCTAGGGGCTGTTACACGCTCAAAATCAGCGTCGGAGATGCCCCATTCTTTAGCAGCAGCCGCCAACCAATGGCTTGTTCCCTCAACACCAAAGGGGAACGGCGCATCGAGGCGCTGAGCACCGCGCTCATCAAATAAACGCCCGGTTTCAGCGAGGAATGGCTGAGCTAATAAGTAGCGTGTATTGGCATTGACAGTCACCGTGTCACTGCTGTGGCGCGGCGGAAAGAACGAAACCGCCTCAATGCCAAGCTCATTAAAGACACGCCGAAACTGATCTTCTACAACGTCTGGTAGGCAACCTACAACTACAAGATTCTTAGCATTAGCATCCACTGGACTGACACTACCTTCAGTAGTCTTTGGCAATTCCTTCACCAAGGCAGCTAAACATGCATCTTCGCCTTGCGTAAAGGTTGTTTCGATACCACTCCCGGAGTAACTTAAGATCCGGCATTGCTGAACAAACTGCTTACCTAGGCGCTCTGAGGCGCGGGCTAAATCCAGCTTAATCACTTCAGATGGGCATGAGCCCACCAGAAAGAGCAACTTGATATCGGGCCTACGGCTAAGTAACTTAGTCACCACCTTATCCAGCTCGTCATTGGCATCAGCGATGCCAGCCAAATCACGATCATCAATAATGGCGGTAGCAAAACGGGGCTCTGCAAAGATCATGACGCCGGCAGCAGACTGAATTAAATGCGCGCAGGTACGTGAACCCACAACCAAAAAGAATGCATCTTGTATCTTGCGATGCAGCCAAATAATGCCGGTGAGGCCACAAAAAACCTCGCGCTGGCCCTTTTCTTTCAAAATAGGAATGTCGCGACTAGAGTCGCGCGCACTGTTTAAATTGGGCGTTGTAATGGCGTTCATGTTGCCATTCCTCCGCTGACATTTCGGTCATTTCGCTCTTCTGCCAAAACCGTCTCTTCCCCTACACCCTCGTAGCGCGCTACCCTCAGCTTCCATAAGAACTGGGCTGCATTAATAAGGTAAGCAACGTATGCAGCCAATGCCAAATAAATTAATTCGTTGGCGCTCAATGCACCATCCCATAGGAAATAGAGGTAAGCAGTATGTAGCGCTAGCACCAGCATGCTAAAAACGTCTTCCCAAAAGAAGCCATCTGCAAACAGGTATTTACCGAACACCACTTTTTCCCAAATTGACCCAGTAATCATGATGAGGTACAGAGCAATTGTTTTGATCACGATCGATGCCGTGGCAATCGCATAGCCATCACCTGTGAAGAGGTAGTGGATCACTAAAGAAAAACTAATAAGGAAGATGAGAAATTGAACGGGAGCAAGAATCCCTTGTACCAAGGTCCACACGGATTCATTGCGCCGTTTGCGCTGATCTGGTGTGTAGAGGGGTTTAGTCAAATTACTCACGTTTTTGCTTTGTTTATTTCATTGAATGTGTAAACAAAACTTTACGACTAATTTTCTTTACAAAATACCGTATTTACCCTTATCATTTTAGGGTTTACCCTTACATACAGTGTTTATTTACCAATAAATCTTTCAAAAACGTAATATTTGCTTTACATTGTAACTAATATAATTTCATTTACACCTACCTTAAATCGAGTCCGTTATCTTGGCAAAAAAAGAAGGTCAGCAACCATCTGTTGATGTACCCGCCATAGATACTGGCAAGGTGCTTGCTATGGTCAAAGGAATTGGCCGCGTGAATGAAACGGGCAAACAGGATTGGATCGAAGACCGTCTACTCAATACCGTTCTGGAAATCGGTGCGCTTGAATTAAAACCGCATTCATCACGCCTCACCTGGCAAATCATTGAAGATCATGCGGATGGGTTTGTCGCGCTGATTACGCGCGATGGCCCACAAAAAACGGAACAGTACATCACCGAACTATTGAACTTGGGAATGGGCATTGATTTAATTGTGCTAGAGCTAATACCGCGCATAGCACGTAAGCTCGGCAATCAATGGGCCAGTGATAACCTCAGCTTTGCAGAAGTCACGATTGCTACTGGTCGTTTGCAAAAATTAATCTATAGCTTAGATCATCTATATCAAGAAACACGAACCAGCCCCACTACCACTCATAGCATTCTAGTGACCGCCGCACCCGGCTCTCACCATACATTAGGGCCACTGATTTTATCGAATTACTTTACCTGGGCCGGATGGAGCGTACTGAGCGAAAGTGCGCCAAGTGAGCGCTTTATTGAAACGACGGTTACCAGTAAATCCCTTACCGCTATTGCGGTTAGCATTGCCGATTACGATCAATTAGATCGGCTACCCAAACTCATTCAATCGATCCGTAGTAAGTCGCTCAACCCTGCAATCATCGTGCTTACAGGGGGATCGCTTTATAATGCAGATGCAATGTCATTTGGGCATATTAAAGCCGACATTAAATCCAGCACGCCCGAGGAAGCATTGCATCAGCTCAATCGAATCTTGAACATTACAACTGAAGTCCGCTCATCCATTTCAGCTCTACATAATTAAATTAATAAATGGCTGTGAACGCAGACTTCAATCAGAATCTAGACGCAGTAGACATTAAGACTGCCGTCTCTTTAGTAGCCTATTCTGCCGATGTTGTTTTTGTTCTCGACGCCAACGGAACTATTCGCGATGTGGTGAATGCTGAAAAAATTGGCATTGATGACAGCAGCGGTCTGATGAATAAAAAATGGATGGATACAACTGCAATCGACAGCCATCCAAAAGTGCATGCCTTGATGGATACCAATACGACGGAAGGCACTCAAAAATGGCGGCAAATTAATCAACTCCTGCCGGATGGAAAATCCTTACCCATTTTATTTAGCACGGTACGCCTTCCTAAACAAAAATCCGTTTTAGCCATAGGGCGCGACCTTCGAAATATTTCAACCTTACAGCAGCGACTAGTAGAGGCGCAGCAGGAAATCGAGCGTGACTTCGCGCGCCTGAACGCCATTGAAAACCGTTACTCGCAGTTATTTAACATTACTGATCAGGCCTATTTGCTGATCGATAGCCAAACGCTCCGAATTATGGAAGCCAATAAGGCATCCGGTACTTTACTGGGTGATCCGAAAAAATTGGTTGGAAAGACCATTGGCGAGTTGTTTTCTAAGGCCGATCAAGAGGTGATCCAGGACTATTTTGCGGATTTTAAGATTAGCAATTTGCAGCAAAACCGCGTAGTTCACCTACTGAATTCAGCAACTGAGATTGAAATTACAAGTGCCTTACTGCGTGAGGGTCGGCAAAGTGTTTATCTCGTTAGTCTCAATCCATTCTCTGTTAATGCTGCCGCTATTAATTATGGCGAGCAAAGTGCCTTGGTATTAAAAGCAGTTGAAGAATCGAGTGATGCGTTTGTGGTGACGAATTTGCAGGGCATAATTCTGTCCTCCAATAAGGCATTTTCACAAATGACCCATTCTGCACAAGCAGAATACGTGATTGGCAAGTCACTCGAGCAGTGGCTTGGACGCTCCACCATTGATTTACGAATTATTCTCAATACATTACGTGAGCATGGCGTCATTAAGAACTATGCCACTACCATTACCAGCTATGATGGCGGCTCGCCTTTAGAGGCCGAAATATCCGGGGTTGATGTTCGCTCCCATAATCCCCGTGCCTTTGCATTTAGCATCCGCAGCATCTCTAAACGCGCTAAACAGCCTGGCCCAAGCCCCAGCAATATCGAAAAAAATGCACGGCACCTCACTGAGCTCGTTGGTAAAGTCCCCCTTAAAGGAATTGTGACGGAGACAACCGACATCATCGAAAAGCTTTGCATTATTTCTGCTTTGGAGCTGACCATGTCGAATCGTGCTTCTGCCGCAGAATTATTAGGCCTATCCCGTCAGGGTCTCTATATTAAGATGCGTCGTTTTGGCATTATTGAGAATAGCGCCCTCGAAGACAACGACTCCTAGATTACGTCAGTATGGGTAATCAAACGGCAGTATTAGTGTTAGTTGATATTGCACCCGATTCATTCCTATGGGGACTTTCCCGTTATGTGATTGGTCGTTTTTCCCTGCGTAACATTCCGGGGCTGCAATTTTTTAAAGTCCTAGGCTCTGGATTTGAAGGCGGCTTTAGTACCAAGCCCAGCCTTCACAAGCAAGGCTTGTTTTGCCTATTCGATAGCGAGCAGCACGCCAATCAATTCCGAGCACAATCCAGTCTGGTTCAGTCTTATCTAAAACACTCACGCGAATTTTTTGTAGTAACCCTGAATGCATTCAGTACACGCGGTTCTTGGGCAAATACCCAATTTGTCATCACTGCCAAAACCCCGACATCCGGACCGATTGCCTCATTAACGCGGGCATCGATTAAACCCCTTAAAGCCAATGCGTTTTGGAAAAATGCGCAGCCTGCCGAGGTTTCGATTAATCAATCTGAAGGTGTACTGTTGACTGCTGGTCTTGGTGAAGCCCCTTATCTGCGACAAGCCACCTTTACGATCTGGGAAAACGAAACAGCGCTCAATACCTATGCGCAACAAGGAGCGCATCTGGCCGCTATCAAAGCGGCTTATGGTCAACATTATTTTTCAGAGTCGATGTTTACGCGTTTCACCCCATCCGCAATGGAAGGCACTTGGCGTGGTAAATGCTATGGCTAGGTTATGAGTAGCGAACGTGTAGTTGTCATTGGAGGCGGCATTGGCGGTCTATCTGCCTGCCTAGAGCTTGCTCATCTAGGCTTTGACGTTACCCTACTTGAAAAAGAACCGACCGTTGGCGGAAAGATTCGGCAAGTAGCGGTTGGTGCTCCCGGTGATGAAGGCTTGATTGACTCGGGCCCCACTGTGTTTACGATGCGCTGGGTATTTGAGCAGCTCTTTGATGCCTGCGGTGATTCATTCTCCTCGCATGTGCAAACCGATCCATTAACGATCTTAGCGCGGCATACCTGGGGCGAGCGCCATCTGGATTTATTTGCCGATCGCCATCAAAGTGCAGACGCCATTGCGGCATTTTCTAGCCCTGCAGAAGCAAAGGCATTTTTAGAGTTCTGCTCGATGGCCAAGAAGGTATATGACGCACTGGAGAAGCCTTTCATTCAATCGGCAAGGCCGTCGATGGCGGGCATGATGGGGTCACTTGGCATCACGCAATCGATGCCGCTGATGGCGATTGGGCCATTTAGTGATTTATGGACCTCACTGGGAAAATACTTTAAAGACCCTCGCCTGCACCAACTTTTTGGTCGCTATGCTACCTACTGCGGATCCTCACCCTTTTTAGCGCCGGCAACCTTAATGCTAATTGCCCAAGTTGAAATGGATGGCGTTTGGTCAGTGCGGGGCGGTATGGTGGAGATTCCAAAAGCAATCGGACGCTTGGCGCAAAGCAAAGGGGCTCGTATTCGTACGAATGCATCGGTAAAGGTAATTCACCAGCAACACAATCGCATTACATCCATTGAGCTGGCAGATGGAGAGCATATACCGGCCGACTATGTTGTCTTTAATGGCGATATCAATGCGCTGCGTCAAGGCTTACTCGGAGAGCCATTACGATCGGCGATATCGAACCGTATTCCAACCAGCCGTTCACTTTCGGCGTTGACCTGGTCGATGAAAGTCAAAACCAGCGGCTTTCCATTGGTGCGTCATAACGTCTTTTTTAACCGCGATTACGCCAGCGAGTTTAGTAGCATTTTTCAACACAAGGCCTACCCTAATCACCCCACCGTTTATGTCTGCGCGCAAGATCGAAGCGATAGCGGCGATGACTTAGCGCATGAAGAGCGACTGCTCTGCCTTGTCAATGCACCAGCGATTGGTGATCATGAAATTAACCAGAAGGAAATCGACCGATGCGAGCAAACCGCATTTACCCTACTCAAGCAATGTGGCCTGGAGATTCAGGAGTCCAGCCATTCCAGCATACGAACATCGCCTACGGAATTCAATCGCCTGTTTCCGGGTCGCGGGGGAGCGCTGTATGGTCAAGCAACCCATGGCTGGATGAGCTCATTCCAGCGCTCCAATGCGCTGACGCAAATCGAGAATCTCTTTCTGGTGGGCGGCAGCGTGCATCCGGGCCCGGGAGTGCCGATGGCCGCTTTGTCCGGTCGACAGGCGGTCGCAGCCCTGATGGCGCGCCGCAATTCAACCAAGCGGTAGATCCTGGTAATTACCTCTGGTGGTATGTTGATGCGCTGAGCGATGACGGACAGCATGGAATCAGCATCATTGCCTTTGTTGGTAGCGTCTTCTCACCCTACTATGCGTGGGCTAATCGTTCACAGCCAGCTGATGCCAATGACTATTGCGCACTCAATGTGGCAATCTATAGTCCTGGCAATAAACGCTGGACTATGACCGAGCGCGGAGGCAAATGGATCCACCGCGATCAGCATACCTTTCAGATTGGACCCAGCGCGCTGCATTGGGATGGCAACTGTTTGACAATTAGCATTGCAGAGCGTGCCATTCCATTCGGCCAAAAGGTTACCGGTACGATCAAAGTCTATCCAGAACAACTATTTCAGTTCACGACGCCTTTGGATGATGCAGAAAAGCACCGCTGGGGTCCAATTGCGCCATCGGCTCGAGTCGAGGTCAACATGCATCACCCTAAACTGAGTTGGCAAGGACATGCCTACTTTGATTCGAACGAAGGAGACGAAGCGATCAGTGTCCCATTTACAGAATGGGATTGGTCGCGCGCTTCGATGAAAGACGGTAGCACTGCCGTGATTTACGATGTCCGCCAAAAATCGGGGGTAGAGCGACTGATTGCAATGCGCTTTAAGCCCGATGGAAGCGTTGAGCCATTTGAGGCTCCAGCACGCCAAGCCCTCAAGAAAACCGGTTGGCGGATTCAGCGCCACATGCGCACCGATGCCAATACCATCGCTAGTACCAACCAACTCCTGGAAGATACGCCTTTTTATGCACGCTCTATTTTAGAGTCTAGTCTGCTCGGAGAAAAGGTAACGTCGATGCATGAAACCCTAAACGTGCCCCGCCTAGTTGCTACCAGTACTCAGCTGATGCTGCCATGGCGCATGCCACGCATACCGAGGATGTTTTCCTAAGGCGCGATACCTAAGTCGTATGACAGTATTACGCGGCAGCCTTTTCTGGCTGCATAAAGGCATCGTAGTTTTGAATACGGCGGCGCTGCTCTACCCGCTCCATTAAGTTAATGACCCAAATCATGCGATCCTCAATCGAGCCTTCGTAATGGGCATGCGGATCATTGGGTAAAACGGCCTCTACCAAGAACTGCAATTCTGCAATAGGTTCGAGTGTTGCATTTAATTTAGGGCTGTAAATACCAGCCATAAAGGCCTGACCCATCAACAGCAGTTTTTTAGAGAATGGCACCACCGCGCGGTGGTTAATGGAATTCATGCCCCGGCGCTCAACTTCACGACCGATTTCGCAGTAAATTAAGCGCGCCGCAGAAATGGCAGCACGGCAATTGCGAGGTAGTCCAGCAACTCCGGCAATGGAGCGCTGATACATGGCATCCGCAGTCTTTAATAAACGCGATACAACGCTACCAAGCGCTTCACTAAATACCGGATCCTTGAGCCAGGCATCGGGATCGATTCCGGCTTCGCGCATCCAGCTTCGAGGCAAATACAGCCGGCCATTGCGGGCATCCTCGCCTACATCGCGTGCAATATTGGTTAATTGCATGGCTAATCCCAACTCACATGCACGCTGCAGTACGACTGGATCGCGTACACCCATGATCAGGGTCATCATGACACCTACCGTAGAGGCAACACGAGCGCCATAAGCTTGTAAATCTTCGATGGTTTCGTAGCGACGGCCATCGCGATCCCACTCGAATCCCTCAATTAAGGCCTCAAGCAAAATCTTCGGAATACCAAATCGCTCTACTACTAATGCAAGCGCACGATCTGCAGGTACATCAATCGGATCTTGCTTGTAAATTCGAGAGAGCCGCTCTTGAATCTGAGGAATGACGTCAGCACTGGCATTCTGATCGTCTACCAAGTCATCTAGTAGGCGGCAAAAGGCATACAAAGCGGTTGCCGAGCTGCGAATATTACTAGGCAAAATTTTAGAGGCGGCAAAGAAGGATTTGGACCCGTCTTTCATGAGCTCGGTGCAGGTGCGTAAATCCAACTGAAAGCCAAATTCAGCGCTAATGGCGCGGACGGTATTAAGTTGCTGCATGACTGCCCTGCTTCATATACGCATTGGTAACTGGCTCAATCACAGAATCAAACGCTTTTGCTGAAGAGAGCACTCCTGGAATACCAGCACCAGGATGAGTGCTAGCGCCCACCATATACAAACCGGCAATGTCTTCACTGCGGTTGTGTGGCCTAAACCAAGCACTCTGGGTTAGCAAGGGCTCAAGGCCAAAGGCAGCGCCTTTATGAGACAGCAGTCGATCCTTAAAGTCTTGCGGAGTCATCATAAATGACTCGGTGATATTGGCTTGTAAATCCGGCATCACTGTACTTTCCAGCATATTGGCAATGGCCTGGCGATACGACTCTGCCGTCGCCTGCCAGTCCGTACCGCTATCCAAATGGGGTACTGGAGACAAAACATAAAAGGTATCGCAACCCTCTGGTGCCATCGATGGGTCGGTTGCCGTTGGGCGATGCAAGTACAAACTAAAGTCTTTTGCCAGATGATGCTTTTTAAAAATATCATCCAACAGTGTCTTATAGCGTTCACCCAGCAGCATCATGTGATGTGGTATTTCAGGGTATTTTTTCTTGGTGCCAAAGTACCAAACGAACAAACTCATGGAGTACTTGCCATTATCGACTTTTTTATCGGTCCATACTTTGCGGTATTTAGCATCAACCAAATTCTTATAGGTCCAAGCGGTATCGGCATTGGAAACTACTAGATCGGAATACAACACCTGACCATTTTCTAAAGTAACGCCGGTAACTTGATTGTTTTCAATGTTAATTTTACGGACGGTAGAGTTATAGCGAACTTCGACACCCTGCTCGTTCAGTAACTTAACCAATCCCTGAATCAACTTACCTGTACCGCCCATGACCGAATGTACGCCCCATTTGCGCTCTAAGGCATTGATCAGCGAGTACACCGCCGTCACTGAGAAGGGGTTGCCGCCAATCAGGAGCGGATGAAAGCTCATCACTTCACGCAGTTGTGGATTTTTAATGTGCTTCGCGACCAAGGAATACAAATTGTTCCACGCGCGCATCTTGACAAGACTTGGAAAGGCTTTTGCTAAGTCGATCAGATTCTGAAAACAGAAATGACCTAACTCTTCAAAGCCCAACTTGTAGCATTTTTCCGCTTCTTTTAGAAAGCGCTCATAACCAGGTAGGTCTGATGGCTCAAATCTAGCCACTTCAGCGCGCATTTTCTCTGGATCGCCGGTGTAATGAAAGATCCGTCCATCCGCAAAACGAACTTGATAGAACGGATCCATCAGACGCAAATCAATGTCGTCTTTCATGTCACGACCGCACAAGGTCCACAATTCTTCCAGCAGAAAAGGGGCGGTAATGATCGTCGGGCCTGCATCAAAGGTATAGCCATTGCGGCGATGCACATAGGCGCGCCCGCCCGGTGAGTCAAGCCGCTCGAGTACCGTTACCTCATAACCCTTCACTGCTAGCCGAATTGCTGCGGCCAAGCCGCCAAAGCCACTACCAATCACAATGGCCCGAGCCCCTGTTTTTTTAGCGCCGCCTAGAACAGCCAGCTCGGGTATCTTAAAACGATCGACCTTTTGGTCCATCACTACTCCCAATGATTAGCAGCGCTTGAAAACCAAGTCCCACTTACTTCTGTTGCGCTACGGTTACTGGCTTTACCGCTGGTGGCCCAACCAAGTATGGGTAATCTTTCAGCATACTTTTACCCAATAGCGGTTTATTCACTCCTTGATGGCAGGTTGCGCAATTTGCCTTTGCAACATCTCCATCAGGGCCTAAGCGATTCGGTGGAAAAATCGCAGTAATCGGCACAATAAAATTACTATTGACGTCTTTCACCATCTGAATACCGTGCCATGCTTGCACACGCTGTGGTGGGCTCTGCTCCCAATCGGCAAATGCTCTGGAGTTATGGCAGTAGGTGCAATTGACACCCAAGGCATTGGATTGATGAATCATTATCGCGAACACCGATTCGGTTTCTTGGATCGATTTCACATGACCGTTTGGTAAAGCGGTGGGTCCTGTCACGCGGGCGCCATCCTTACCAGCCAAGAAGTAACTCGAGAAAGGCTGATTCGGTAAGTCGGAATAGCCGACTACTGGCGAAGGCGCATTCTGTCCATTTCGATTACCTAGCATGCCGCCTTTCTTTTTCTCTGCTGTATCAAACCAAACTTCTTTTGGCACAGCATTACCACGATGGCAGGTGTAGCAGGTCACACCCGTATCTTTGACGTGAGCATTCCAATTGGAGTTAATTGCCTGCGTCATTTGAATCATCGTGCGCGAAACATTTTTGGTATAAACCGAATCGTCTGCAAAGTTCTGCACATTATGGCAATAGCCGCAGCCTTCATTTGGCGCAATCCAAGCCGTCATTGCCACCATGAAACTGGTGAACTGAGCCTCACTTAAGTTACCCAGTACTTTGACGTTTTTGTATACCGCACTTGCCTTGGGGCCATCTGGCGATGCAGCTACGCTAGCAGGAACGGTATTTTCAGCCGCTAACTTTTCCTGTGTACGGGGATTATTGATTTCCACCATTGCAGTGCCACGGAAACCGGTTTGCACGGCATCAATCGGTGGTCGCTCACAACCCGTTAACAGGGCCGCCGAGGCGAGGCCTAAAATAATTAGTAATTTATTAAGACCGGCTTTCATTATTTTGCTCCCTGAATAGCGGCAGGTGCCATTGGTGCACTCAGTGCAGGATCGGCAACTACTTCAAAGTAGGCAGGGTATGCCGGAGCAATACCGTGCTTAACCCCCCACAGATACCAGTTATCAACCACGGTACCCGTTAACAAGATGCCAATACCACCTGTGATTGGGGTTAACACTGCAAACCACCAAGCCCAACGGTGAATCGATTCCATCGTGGCATTAAAGCCCATGGTCCAGCGCCAGAAAAGGCCGGCGCGCTCGGATGCCGTTCCACGATCAACAATTTGCTCAATCTCGCGTTCACCGCCAAAACGGCTTACTGCCAAGATCGTTGCACCGTGCATTGCAAAGAGAAGAACGGAGCCGTACAAGAACACAATCGACAGCATGTGGAATGGGTTATAAAACAGATTACCGTAGCGAATTGAAAAAGCAGCAGTCCAGTCGAGGTGCGAGAAGATGCCAAATGGTACGGCCTCAGCCCAGCTACCCATCAGCACAGGGCGAATTAAACCCAATACGAGGAACAGCCAAATTGCTGCTGCAAATGCCCAAGGCACGTGCGTTCCCATGCCCAGTGCAATCGCACGGCGATAGGTCCGGTACCACCACAACATAATCGAGATGGTAGTAAAGAGGCCAACAATGAGCCACCAACCGCCTTCATTCATGGGCGGAAAGGTCAGGCCATATTTAGGTGCGGGCGGATCCAGTGACAGCCAAAACAATTGGCGCACAAATTGAATTGGGTTCCAATCTACTTGGGCCAGCATATTTAAGCCAATTAAAACAAACGCAGTGATACCAAACATCAATGAGGCAACGCCAAGTCGACCTAAATAGATTGGTCCGAGCTGCGCATTACCGATGACGCCCATGAGGTAACTAAAACCGAATGG
>Ga0214163_1000572_pt1 | contig 16769 bp, 20 predicted proteins | sample LakMenepilimnion_2_FD_153001 | JGI IMG/M metagenome (GOLD analysis project Ga0214163, IMG submission 153001) | Freshwater microbial communities from Lake Mendota, WI - Practice 15JUN2010 epilimnion v4 | ecosystem: Environmental > Aquatic > Freshwater > Lake > Epilimnion/Euphotic zone | place... | reverse complement strand
CCCGTTGACCAGTGGGCCGGTTGGCCAGAGGGCGCGTGAGGGGGCATACCGTCGCGAGGGCACGGGGGTCTTGGGTTGCCCCGGCAGGAAGGCCACGCAGGCTGAGGCACACCCCCGCGCATGCGCCCTGACTCCGTCCATGCCCGCGACCTGACGCCCGGCCAGACGCGCGTGTCGCTTGCGATCGTGGCGGTGCTGTTCTTCATCTTCGGCTTCGTCTCGTGGGCGAACGCGATCCTGATCCCCTACTTCAAGATCGGCTGCGAGCTGACGCACTTCGAAGCCTACCTGGTCACGTTCGCGTTCTATATCTCCTACCTCGTGTTCTCGTGGCCGGCCGCGGGGCTGCTCCGCCGGACCGGCTTCAAGCGTGGGATGATGATCGGCTTCTGGGTGATGTCGCTCGGCGCGCTGCTCTTCATCCCCGCGGCTTACGCGCGCGCCTACCCGGTCTTCCTCGGCGGATTGTTCACGCTCGGCGCCGGTCTCGCGATCCTGCAGACCGCCGCGAATCCTTACGTCACCGTGCTCGGCCCGCAGGCCTCGGCGGCGCGACGCTTCAGCCTGATGGGCATCGGCAACAAAGGCGCCGGCATCCTCGCGCCGATCCTCTTCGCCGCCGTCGTGTTGCGCGTCACGGACACCACGCTCTTCGCAGCGCTGCCGACGATGGAGTCCGCGGCGAAAGCCGCCGCCCTCGACGAACTGATCCGCCGGGTGGTGATGCCTTACGCCTGCGTCGCGGCCGTGCTGGCCGTGCTCGGCCTGCTGGTGCGCTGGTCGCCCCTGCCGGAGATCGACACCGACCACGAGACCGACGACGTCGCGGAAGCCAACGCGGGGAAGACCAGCGTATTCCAGTTTCCGCAACTCGTGCTCGGCGCCTTCGGCATCTTCCTGCACGTCGGCACGCAGACCGTGGCCGTCGATACCATCATCGGCTACGCGGACACCATGGGCATCCCGCTCGCCGCGGCGAAGATCCTGCCTGGGTGCGTGCTGGCCGCGATGATCGTGGGCTATGTCCTCGGGCTGGCGTTGATTCCGCGTTGGGTCTCGCAGGTCACGGCCTTGCGCGCGTGCACGGTGCTCGGCGTCGTCGGCACGCTCGGCGTGCTCTTCGCGCCGGGCCAGCTGACGTTCCTCGGGCTGACCGCCGATGTCTCGCTCTGGTGCATCACGCTCCTCGGGCTCTCGAACTCGCTGACCTGGGCAGGTATCTGGCCGCTCGCGCTGGACGGCCTCGGCCGCTTCACCAAGACCGGCGCCTCGCTCATGATCATGGGCCTGTGCGGCAACGCGCTCATCCCGCTGGCTTACGGATGGCTGGCGGACGGATATGGTGAACGCGCCGGATATTGGGTGCTGCTGCCCTGCTATCTTTATCTGACTTATTACGCTGTGGCGGGATTTAAGAAGCGGGAGTGGTGAAGGCGTTGCGCGGCGTAAGCGCCGCGAGGGGGCACGCGGCAGCGCCGCGAGGGGGCACGCTGGCACGGTGACACGGGGGCAGCACTAGCTGGCAGGTTGACAAGTTGACATGTGGGCAAGAAAGCCGAGGCACTAACTCACAGGGGAACTGGAGACCGGATAGTTGGCTGATCCACTAGGTGACACGTTGACAAGGTGACACGTGGGTAAGGGAGGCAGCGAGGAGCTGCGGGAACGTGGAGCCGGCGGCCGAGGGCTGAATGGCTGGCACCCGAATGGCTGAGTCCCCGGTGGCCGTCACCTGACACCCAAAAGAATGTGTCCGCAGGTAATATTCCGGTTTCCGGTCTCCCTTGGGGATGGGGCACGAGCCAACTAGGTCGGCACGCAGTGCCGACCCTACCTTAATCCATTCAGTCCTCAACTCCGCTTCACCACTTCCAATTCAGTACGATCTCGGTGTCGGGATGAAAGGACTGCTTCACGGGGCAGGCTTCGGCGGCGCGGATGAGCCGGTCGCGAACTTCCAGCGGGACGCCGGGCGGCATGGTGATGTCGACCTCGAGCTTGGCGATACGACGAGGCGGCGTGGTCGTCATGTGTTTGGCGACGGACGCGTGGGCGCCGCGGAGGTCGAGGCCCGTATTGCGCGCGTGGATGCCGAGGATCGTGAGGAAGCAGGTCGCCATCGCGGTGGCGGCGAGGTCGGTCGGCGAGAAGCCTTCGCCCTTGCCCTGGTTATCGACCGGCGCGTCGGTCACGATGACGTGGCCTGAAGGCCCGTGCACGGCGCGCACGTGGAGATCACCGAGGTATTCGCAGGAGATGTTGACGGCCATGGGTCGAGTTAAGCCGACCGCCGGACGCTCCCAACAAAAAACCCCGGCGAACCGGGGTCTGGGTGAAAGGACTGCGGGGGACGATTATTCGTCGCCGTCCTTACCGATGGCGTCGACGGGGCAGCCTTCGAGGGCTTCCATGCACTTGTCGATGCCTTCCTGATCGGTCGGCTGGGCGAAGACGTAGGAGTAACCCCCATCATCCTGGCGCGTGAAGGACTTCGGGGCGGTCTCGCGGCAGAGATCGCAATCGATGCACTGCGAATCCACGTAGAATTTGCCCGCGACGCTCTCGGGACGCTTGTCGTTCTTGTCGGCCATAGGACTCCCACTATTTGGAAGACCGACCGCAGGTGTCAAGAATCCGCGTCAGTTGGCGGGGAGCATGACGACCAGCCGATGGCGGAAAAGCCCGTCGCGGCCGACGAGGTAGGCGGCGGAAAGCCGATCGGTCGTGGCGAAAGTCACCTCGATGACCGCGTCGGGGGTAAGGTTCGGGCGCAGGCCAGGGCCGGGCTGTCGGTCGAAGGCCAGCAGCGGGCGGACGACCACCGACGCGACGGGGAGCTCGTGTTCCTGCTGGATGACCAAGCGCAGACGGGAGCGCGTGGCGGCGTCGACCCCTTCCCAGCAGAACAAGTTTTCGATCGCCGCGGCGTCGCGCCGGGCGAACGCCTCGCGCAGTTCGGTCGCCAGCACGCCCACCGTATGCGACTGCCACCAGGACCAGGTGACGACGAGGAGGAACCCGAGCGACAGGCCGAGGACCGCCGCGAAGACGCGACGGAACCAAGGAGAACGGAGGAGAAGCGGGCGCACGCGGGAGAAGGACGTTGACCGAATAGCAGGGACGGAGATATGCACGCAAGAGCCATGGCGCACGAAAGCAAGCCCTCCGCGGATTCCGGCCGTTATGCGGCCCGAGGAGTCTCCGCCTCCAAGAGCGAAGTGCACGCCGCGGTCGACCGCCTCGACCCCGGCCTCTACCCGCAGGCCTTCTGCAAGATCGTGGCCGACAACCTGACCGGGGATGCCTCGAAGTGCGTCGTCACCCACTCGGACGGCTCCGGCACCAAGGCCCTGCTCGCCTATCTCTGGTGGAAGGAGACCGGCGACGCCTCCGTCTTCCGTGGCATCGCCCAGGACAGCATCGTCATGAACATCGACGACCTCCTGTGCGTCGGCGTGACCAAGGGCGTCATCCTCTCCTCGACCATCAACCGCAACGCCAAGGCCATCCCCGGCGCGATCCTCGCGGAGCTGATCAACGGTACCGAGGACGTGCTCGCCATGCTGCGCGCGCAGGGCTTCGGCATCACTTCCGGCGGCGGCGAGACCGCCGACGTCGGCGACCTCACGCCCACGCTCACCGTCGACTCCACCGCCACCGCGATCCTCACGCGCGCCGAAGTCGTCGACGCCGCCCGCGTCGTGCCGGGCCTCGTGATCGTCGGCATCGCCTCGCATGGTCGCGCCACCTACGAGACCGCCGAGAACAGCGGCATCGGCTCCAACGGCCTGACGAGCGCCCGCCACGAGCTCCTCTCCAAGTATTACGCCGAGAAGTATCCGGAGACCTATGACAAAGCCACCCCGGCCGACCTCGCCTATTGCGGACCCCACCGGATGACGGATGCCCTGCCCGGCTCGACGCTCACCGTCGGTCAGGCCCTGCTCTCCCCCACCCGCACCTACGCCCCTTACGCCCTCCGCCTGCTCCAGGCCTTGGGTAATCAGCGGGTCAAGGGCCTCGTCCACTGCTCCGGCGGGGGTCAGACCAAGTGCCGACGTTTCGGCACCAAGGTGCATTTCATCAAGGACAACCTCTTCCCGACCCCCCCGATTTTCGCGGAAATCGCCCGCGTAAGTGGCACGGAACCCAAGGAAATGCACCAAGTTTACAACATGGGGCACCGCTTGGAGGTCTTCTTAGAACCGCAAGACGCGGAAATCGCCCTCCGAATCGCCGCCGAACTTGGCTTGGGTGCTCAGATCATCGGGCGCACCGAGGCTTCGACCCGACCGGACGGCGCCAACCACGTCACCATCATCAAGGCCGGCCAGACCCTGGCCTACGCTTAAGGCCCCGGTTGGGGGAATTAAGGCTCGGGTGGTCGGGCAGACAGGACTTGAACCTGCAACACCCTGCTCCCAAAGCAGGGACTCTACCAATTGAGATACTGCCCGGTACCCGAGAAAACAGTCTGATTTTGTGTTGCCGTCCGTGTCAAACCGCTAATCTCAACTAGTTCTAACCCGCAAAACACCTCCACACATGGAAAACGACAGCATCTCCTCCTCCTCTTCCGAATCCAAGCTCCCGCTCATCGTGGGTATCCTTGGTTTCGCCCTCGGCGCCGCCGGCCTCGTGCTCGGTATCAAGGCCAAGGGTGCCGCCCAGCTCGCCAGCGACGAAGCCGCTCTCGCCAAGACTCAGGTCTCTGAGCTCGGCGCCACGCTCGCCAGCAAGGCCAACGCTTCCGACGTCCAGGCCCTCCAGGCCGACCTCGCCGCCACCAAGCAGCAGACCGAAGCCAACGAAAAGGCTCTCGCTGACCAGATCGTCGCCCTCCAGAAGGTCGCCTCTGCTCCGAAGGCCGCCTCCAGCAAGTCCGCTTCTCCTGCCGGCCCCGGCGAATACGTCGTCGCCAAGGGCGACAACCTCGGCGCCATCGCCAAGAAGAACGGCATCTCTCTCAAGGCCATCCAGGACCTCAATCCTGGTGTGAACGCCAACCGCCTGCAGATCGGTCAGAAGCTGAAGGTCAAGTAAGCCCAGCATGTCGGCGCCCTCTCGCTGGTCCGTCCGGCACGAAGAGCTCCACGCCGACTGCAGGGTTTTCCGGGTTTTCAAAGAACGCTGTCATCACCCTCTCGATCACCGAGAGGGTGATTTCTTTGTGCTCCGTTCACGCGACTGGGTGCTCGCGCTCCCCGTCACCGACGACGGCCGTCTCGTGATGGTGAGGCAATACCGCTTCGGCACACGCGACCTCTCCACCGAGGCGCCGGGCGGCATCATGGAAGCGGGCGAGGATCCGCGCGTGACCGCCGCGAGAGAGACCGAGGAAGAAACCGGCTTCACCGGCGGCCGCGCCCGCTTGCTCGGAACCTGCGCGCCGAACCCCGCCATCCAGGCTAATCGCTGCCACTTCGTGCTGCTCGAAGGCGTGCGCCCCACGGGCCGCCGCGCGCCCGACGAACACGAGGAGATCCAAGTCCTCGCCCTCCTGCCCAAGGTCGCCCTCGCCGCGGCGCTCGCCAATCCGGCGCAGCATTCGCTCGCCCTCCTCGCGCTCTACCGTCTTCGTGATGAGCGCCCCGACCTCTTTTCATGACCACTCCCACCCGCATCAAGCACAAGGGCCGCGAAGCCGATCCCGTCCTCGTCGTCGGCTCCGTCGCTTACGACAGCATCATCACCCCGCACGACAAGGGCGACCGCATCCTCGGCGGCAGCGCGGCCTACGCGTGCCTCGCGGCGAGCTACTTCGCTCCGCCCCGCATCGTGGGCGTGGTCGGCCACGACTTCCGCGATCGCGACCGCAACAAGCTCGCCAAGCGCGGCATCGACCTCGACGGCCTGCTCACCGACTCCTCCGGCCGCACCTTCTCCTGGCGCGGACGTTACCACGAGAACTACAACCGTCGCGACACCGAGGACCTCCAGCTCAACGTCTTCGAGAACTTCAAGCCGCGCCTGACCGCCGCGCATCTCTCGACGCCTTTCGTGATGCTCGGCAACATCCGTCCTGACCTGCAGCTCGACGTCCTCAACCAGCTCGCGAACCCGCGCTTCGTCCTCGCCGACACCATCGACATCTGGATCGAGACGCAGCGCGACAAGCTCGGCGAAGTCATGCGCCGCGCCGACCTCCTGGTCGTCAACGACACCGAGTCGGCCAAGCTGACCGGTGAAAGCAACGTGATCGTCGCCGGCCGCGAACTCCGCAAGCACGGCTGCAAGACCGTCATCATCAAGAAAGGCGAGCACGGCGCCGTCCTCTTCCACGAGGAAGGCATGTTCGCCCTGCCCGCCTACCCCGTGACCGAGCTGCGCGACCCCACCGGCGCCGGCGACAGCTTCGCGGGGGCGCTCCTCGGCTACCTCGCCGCGACCGGCTCCACCGACTTCGCCACGCTGAAGCAGGCCATGGTCTACGGCACCGCCGTCGCCAGCCTGACCGTCGAAGCGTTCTCGACCGACCGGCTCGCCAAGGCCGGTTGCCGCGAGATCCGCGCCCGCCGCAAGGAACTGCTGAAGCTGATCAAGGCCTAACCGCGAGGGCGGCCGAGCATCCGCCAGAGGACGAACAGCAGGACGCCCGAGAAGACCAGGTCGCCGACCACGAGTGGCCAGAGCTTCGGGAGTTTCTGCGCGAACAGCCCGTAGCCGAGGGCGATGGCCTGCAGCACGATGAGGATGGCCAGCAACGGGACGAAGCGACGGAGCTTGGCCAACGGATCGGGATCGCTCATGCGAAGTGACGGCGATGGGCTTCGGCCAGGCCTAGCAAAGTGAGGTGCGGTTCGTGCGTGACGCGGTCGCGCCACGAGGCCGGAAGGTAGACCGCGGCGCCGCCGGTGACGATGACCTTGGGCATCGGCGAACCTTGGCGGATGAGTTCGGCGCAGACGCCGTCGAGCAGCGCCCCGATCATCCCGGCGAAGCCGAGGGCGCAGCCCGCGCGCATGGCGTCGACGGTCGACTTGCCGATGGCAGGCCCGCCGAGGAGGGAGGTCGGGTCGAGCGCCGGCAAGAGCGCCGTACGCTCGTGGAGGTAACGTGTCATGACGCCGAGTCCCGGCGCGATGATGCCGCCGGCGTAACCGCGTTCGGTAAGGATATCGACCGTGGTGGCCGTGCCCATGCCGACGATCACCGCGGGCGCGCCCGCGACGAACTGCGCGCCGACGCAGTCCGCAAGCCGGTCCTGACCGACTTCGGCCGGGGTCGGATAATCAAAACCCAGCCCCTTCACGGTGTCGTGACGGAGATGATAGCAAGGGCGGCCGCAGCTCAGCAACGTGGGCTGCAGGACGGCGGTGGCGGCCGGGACGACGCTGGCGAAGGCGACGCCCGCGGAAGGATGCGCGGCAAGCAGCGCCGTCAAAGCGACGGTGTCGAGCGAGGCGGTCGGGATTTCGCCGTGGGCGAGCACGTGACGGCCGTCGACGACGCCCCAGTGAGCGTGCGTGTTGCCGACATCGAGACAGAAGAGAGCCACGGGAAGAAAGTGTCGAGAGCTCGGTCCGGCGCAAGCGTCAGGGTTTACGCAAGGTGACCTCGCCGGAGGACACGACCGAACGGCGGCCACCGCCGGTGCGGAGGATGAGCGAGCCCTCGTCGTCGATGCCGTCGACGACGCCCGCGACGGGGTCGCCCCGCAGCCCGACGCGGACGGACTTGCCCGCGAGGACGTCGTGATGACTCCAGAGCTTGCGGAAGGAGCGGGACCAAGTCCCTTCTTCGAACTGCTCCCAGGCGCGGAAGAGCGCGGCGATGACGCCGGCGGCCTCGCGATTGAGATCGAGCGGAGAGCCCAGCGCGGCCTCGAGCGAGCCGGCCGTGGCGCGGAGGTCCGCGGGGAAATCCTTGGGCGCGCCGGTCAGGTTCAGGCCGACGCCGAAGACGAGCTCGCGGACTGAGTCGGCGTCGAGGCGCGCTTCCGTGAGCATGCCCGCGACCTTGCGTCCGTCCGGCGACTGCAGGTCGTTGGGCCACTTGAGCCCGAGCTTCAGGCCGAGGGATTTCTCGACGTGCGCGCAGAGGGCGAGGCCCATCCAGAGCGTGAAAGGCTTCAGCCGATCCGGCGGGATGAAGGGACGGAAGGCGAGCGAGAGGTAGAGATTGCCGGAAGGCGCGCTGTGCCACTTGCGGCCGAGACGCCCGCGTCCGGCCTTCTGCGTCCGGGCCAGCACCGCGAACGGCGCTTCCTGGCCGACGGCGAGGCGGCGCTCCGCTTCGGAGTTGGTGCTGTCGACCTCGGCGAGGAACTCGACCTTCGGCGAGACCTTCAGCAACCGGAGATGCGCGTCGAGCAACGCCGGGTCGAGATGACGCGGGACCGAGCGCAGCGCGTAGCCCTTGCGGGTCGAGGCCGCGAAGACGTAACCTGCGGCGCGCAGCCGCTCGAGCCGGCTCCAGATCGCCACGCGTGAGACGCCGAGCTCCTTGGCGAGGCGGTCGCCGCTGACGGGTTCGCCGTCCGCTTCAAGGAAGGCCAGGAGGATGCTGCTGTCGAGGTCCGCCATGAGGTCAGAGCCAGTCGAGGCCGAGGTCGCACCACGGCGCCGCGTGCGTGAGCGCGCCGCTCGAGACGAAGTCGGGGGCGAGCGCGCCGATCTGCGGCAAGGATTCCAAGCTCACGCCGCCGCTGACTTCCGACCAGGCGCGGCCACGCAGGAGCGGGATCGCTGCGCGAAGGTCGCCAAGGGAGAAGTTGTCGAGCAGCACCACGTCGGCGCCGGCGGCGAGCGCAGGTTCGAGTTGGTCGAGACGGTCGACCTCGACTTCGACGAGCAGGTCGGGGCGCTCCGCCTGCGCGCGGCGGACGAGGGAGGTGAGTCGCTCACCGGCGGTGGCGCCGCCGGCCGCGAGATGGTTGTCCTTCACCATGATGCGATCGAAGAGGCCGAGCCGGTGATTATGGCCGCCGCCCTGACCGACCGCATATTTCTCCAGCATGCGGAAGCCCGGCGTCGTCTTGCGCGTATCGAGGAGCTTCGTCGGCGAAGAACCCAACGCGAGCACATGGGCGCGCGTGTGCGTGGCCACGCCGCAGAGCCGCTGGAGGAAGTTCAGGAGAATACGTTCGGCGGAGAGCAGTTCGGCCGCCGGCCCTTCGACTTCGGCGACGGCCATGCCGGCCGGCACGTGCTGACCGTCGGCGACGAGCAGCGTCGCGCGGCAACGGCCTCCGTAGGCGGCGAAGACCACGTCGAGCAGGCCGAGTCCCGCGAGGACCATCGGACGGCGCGCGACCACGCGGGCGCGGGCGCGTTCGGCGCCGACGAGAAGGGCGGCGGAAGGATCGCCGGGGCGGGCCGGACGCTGGGCGAGGCCGAGACCGGCGAGGTCTTCTTCCCGCGCAAGCTCGACGAAGCGAAGCAACCACGCGCGATCCAACTCGTCCCAGCGGAGACGGCGGATGAGTCGGTCGGTCTGGCCGGGGTCGCGCGGCATGGGTCCACCTTACGCCCCCCGCCCTTGCGGGCAAGGGGGTTAAGGGAAGAACTTCTTGAACTTCGAGCGCCAGGATTCGGACACCGGCGCGGCTTCGTCGCCGCAAGCGGAAGCGTAGGCCTTGAGGGCTTCCTTTTCCTTGTCGGTCATCTTCTTGGGCACGTCGATGTCGACGCGCACGAGCAGGTCGCCGGCGGCCGAACCACGGAGCGGGGGCATGCCTTCGCCGCGGAGGCGGAAGATCGTGCCGCCCTGGGTGCCCGCCGGGATGTTGAGGTTCGTCTTACCCTTGAGCTTCGGGACGACGATCTTGCCGCCGAGGGCGGCGACGGAGAACTTCACCGGCACGCTGCAGGCGAGGTCGTCGCCGTCGCGCTCGAAGAGTTCATGCTCATGGACGGTGATGTAGACGTAAAGATCGCCGGCCGGCGAACCACGGCGGCCCGCGGAACCGTTGCCACTCGAGCGGAGCTTGGTGCCGGTATCGACGCCCGGAGGGATGCGCAGGCTGACCGTCGATTCGGCGACGGTGCGACCTTCGCCGGAGCACGGCTTGCAGGGCTTGTCGATCCGTTCGCCTTGGCCGCCGCACGAGGGGCAGACCTGGCGCATCTGGAAAAAGCCGTTCGAGCGGACCACCTGGCCTTGGCCGCCGCAGGTCGGACAGCGGCTCTTCTTGGAGCCGGGCTCGGCGCCGGAGCCGGCGCACTTCGCGCAGGCGACATGCTTGCGATAGGGGATCTTCCGTTCGACGCCTTCGGCGGCCTCTTCGAGCGTGATCTTCAGGTCGACGCGCAGGTCTTCGCCGGCGTCATCCTGGCTTTCGCTCGCCCCGCCGCCGAACCCGCCGAAGCCACCGCCGCCGCCACCGCCGAACATCTGTTCGAAGATGTCGCGGGGGTCGGCGCCGCGGAAGCCGCCGCCGGCCGGACCGCGGGCGCCACCGCCCATGTTCGGGTCGAAGGCCGCTTCGCCGTGCTGGTCGTAGAGCTTACGCTTGGCCTCGTCGCCGAGGATCTCGTAGGCGCGCGAGACTTTCTTGAATTTCTCCTCGGCCTCCTTGTTGCCCGGATTGCGGTCCGGGTGGAACTCCATGGCCTTCTTGCGATAGGCCTTCTTGAGCTCGTCGGCGGAGGCGGACTTCGCGACCCCGAGCAGCGTGTAATATTCGTCGGCCATCGCGGGAGCTTACTGGGCAGGGCCGGAAGAGACGAAGACGGCGGCCGGGCGGAGCACGCGGTCATGCAGGAGCCAGCCCGCGCGGGCGACGCGCAGGACGGTGCCTTCGGCGACGGTGGCGGAAGCCTCGGAGCCGACGGCCTCATGGCGCGCCGGGTCGAAAGGCTGACCGGTCGGATTGACTTCGACCAGGCCCTGGCCGGAGAGGATGCCACGGAGCTGGCCGACGGCCATGCGGAAGCCTTCGGCGACGGCGCGGCCGTCGGCCTGGGTCGAGGCGGACTCGAGGCCGAGCGCGAGCGAATCGAGGGCGGGCAGCAGGTCTTCGAGCAGGCCGGAGGTCGCATACTTGCGGAGCTCCTCGCGCTCGCGCTGGTGGCGACGCTGCTGGTTCTGCTGGTCGGCGTTGCTACGGAGCACCGTGTCCTTGAGACGCGCGACCTCTCCCTCGAGTTCGGCGAGGCGCACGGCCGGATCGGCGGGGTTAGGAGCGGCTTCGGAAGCAGGTTCGGTCATAAGATTATTTCTCTTCGCGGCCGGAGCGGCGCATTTTCTCGCGGGCGAGGTCGAACATCAGTTCGGGCTGGCGGCGGAGGGCCGTCTGGAGGGCCTGCTGGCCCAGGGGGACGGAGACCTTGGCGTCGAAGTTCTGGTCGGTGATGTCGCGGGCCTCGAAGACGAAGCTGAAATCCTGGTCGACGACGACGCGGCGGGCGGCGGTGCCGTCGTCCGAGACGACGGTGATGCGACCGACGCGCACGCGGAGCTGCTTGATGAGGAACGGCTGCGGGGGCGAGGCGGGCGCCGTGGCCGGCTTCGGCGAACTCGCCGGCCCCTTGAGTCCGTTGCCGATGTCCTTCGCGTTGTTGTCGGCGAGGAAGTCTTTCTTGCCGACGATCGTCACGCGCTCGATGTCGAGCTCCGCCTCATTGACGACCTGGCCGCCGCCTTCGACGAACGTCAGCGGGTCGACGTCGAGCACCAGTCGCTTCACCCGGAGGAACTCGCGTTCCTGCCAGCGGGAGGGGTTCGTGATGACGAGGCCGGCGTAATCCACCCGGCCCACGAAGAGATTGGTCTGGTTGTCCTCGACGGTCAGGTGCGCGCCGGACTGCCCGGAAAGGGAGGCGTCGAGGAGGCGGGGCGAGAACCGGCCCAAGGCCCAGATACCCAACGCGGCGACCAGGATCAGGAAGAGCCCGATGCCACAAAGCACCATGAGCAGCTTGCGGAGGGCGGAACCCGGACGGGACTTCAGGCGAAACAGGGACATCGGCGGACAGGGAAAAGGAGCAGTAGGCATGCCACTGGGCAGGGTCAATGTCGGACGAAAAACCCGTGTTTATGGCCGATTTTCGCGTGGTACACCCAAAGAAAAGACCCGCCGAGGTAAGTCGGCGGGTCCTTCTGTCACGCTAGGTGTGACGCGCGGGCCTTACTGAGCGAGCACCGCGAAGGCGAGGTCGTCGCCGGCGCGGACTTCGGGAACCGAGGCCTGGTTCGGGCTGATCGCGACGATCGTGGAGACGTCGTCACCCTTGATCACCTCGACGAGGAAATTCTTGCCGGCCTTGGTGAGCTGGAGCTTGGTGCCCGGATCGCGCTTCTCGAGGGCGCCGAGTTCAAGCAGGGAGAGGTCGGCGCGGACGTTGCGGACGGAAGTGCGCGCAGGGTCAGCGACCGGGGCCGGGGCATCCTTTTCCCAGGAGAAGCGGACATCGCCGGAAGAAGCGACGCCGGCGGAGGCGGTCGACTGGGAAGTTTTGCAGCCGACGAAAAGGGCGGCCAGGGCGATAAGGAGCAGAGAGCGCTGCATAGGATGAGGGGTGAGAAAAAGGGTCTTTTCCGCGTAGTTCCTAGTCAATCCCTTAATGCTTGCGGAGGGGCTGGCGGTGGGCTTCCTCCATGTTCTCATGAGTCAGGAAGCCGCCAAATTGATGCTCGGACTGCCCAAGGGCAGCCTCGAGGAGGCCACCCTCCAGCTGTTCGCCCGGGCCGGGTTCCCCGTGGCCAAGAGCAGCCGCTCCTACCGCCCCTCTTTCGACGACCCCGCCCTGGATGGACGCTTCATCCGCGCCCAGGAAGTGGCCCGTTACGTCGAGCATGGCTTCTTTGACTGCGGCCTCACCGGACAGGACTGGGTCCAGGAAAACAACGCCGACGTCGTCCAGGTCTGTGAGCTGATCTACAGCCGCGCCTCCGCCCAGAAGTCCCGCTGGGTCCTCTGCGTCCCCGAAGCCTCGCCCGTGCAGACCGCCAAGGACCTCGCCGGCAAGCGCGTCGCCACCGAGCTCGTCGAGACCACCCGCCGTTGGTTCAAGTCCCAGGGCGTCGAATGCGAAGTCGAATTCTCCTGGGGTGCCACCGAAGTGAAGGTGCCTGAGCTCGCCGACGCCATCGTCGACATCACCGAGACCGGCTCCTCCATCAAGGCGAACAAGCTGCGCATCGTCGCCCAGCTGATGGAGACCACCACCGTCCTCGTCGCGAACAAGGCCGCCTGGGCCAATCCCGCCAAGCGCGCCAAGATCGAGCAGATCGTGCTCATGCTGCAGGGCGCCCTCGCCGCGCAGCACATGGTCGGCCTCAAGTTCAATCTCCCGAAGGCCAAGCTCGACCAAGTCGCCGCCGCCCTGCCCGCCCTGCGCAATCCGACCGTGTCGCCGCTGAGCAATCCCGAGTGGATCGCCGTCGAGACCATCATCGACGCCCGCCAGGCGCGTGAGTTCATCCCGACCCTCAAGGCCGCCGGCGCCGAGGGCATCGTGGAATACCCGATCAACAAACTCGTCTACTGACGACCCTCGCCATGGCTGATTCCGTCCGCGTCGGTCTCATCCAGCTCACCGCCGAGGACACCCCGGCGGCGAACGTGCGCAAGACCCTGCCCCGCATCGAAGAAGCGGCGGCCAAGGGCGCCAAGATCATCGGCCTGCAGGAGATGTTCACGACGAAGTATTTCTGCATCACCCAGGACCCGAAGAATTTCGACCTCGCCGAACCCATCGAGACCGGACCGTCCGTGACCGAACTCGCCAAGGCCGCCAAGCGCCTCGGCGTCGTCATCGTCGCCCCGCTCTTCGAAGCGCGCGGCAGCGAAGTCTACCATAACACCGCGGCCGTCATCGACGCCGACGGCACCGTGCTCGGCAAGTATCGCAAGATGCACATCCCGCAGGATCCGGGTTTCGAGGAGAAGTTCTACTTCACGCCCGGCGACCTCGGCTTCCGCACCTGGAAGACCGCGCACGGCGACATCGGCGTGCTCATCTGCTGGGACCAGTGGTATCCGGAAGCCGCCCGCCTCACCGCGCTCGGCGGCGCGCAGATCCTCTTCTACCCGACCGCCATCGGCTGGCTGCCCGAAGAAAAGGCCGCCCTCGGCCACGCCCAGCATAACGCCTGGGAGACCGTCCAGCGCGGCCACGGCGTCGCCAACGGCTGCTACGTCGCCGCGACCAACCGCGTCGGCACCGAAGGCCGCACCCAGTTCTGGGGCCAGAGCTTCGTCTCCGACCCTTACGGCGAGATCGTCGCCCGCGCTTCCGTCGAGAAAGAGGAAGTGCTCCTCGCCGACTGCGACCTCGTGAAGCAGCGCGAATTCCGCCGCATCTGGCCGTTCTTCCGCGACCGCCGCATCGACGCCTACGGCGACCTGACGCGCCGTCTGCGCGACTGACCTTCCGCATGTCCACGCCACGCTCCCTCGGTTTCCGCATGCCTGCGGAATGGGAACCTCAGTCCGCCACGTGGCTCTCGTGGCCGTCGAACACCGCGCTCTGGCCCGGTCACTACGACCTCATCCCCGCGAAGTTCGCCGAGTTCGCCGCCGCGATCAGCCGCTTCCAGCCGGTGAAGATCAACGCCGCGGGCAAGCTACGCGCCGAAGCTGAGCGCGAACTCAAGGCCGCCAAGGCCGACCTCTCCGTCATCGAACTGACCGAGATCGCCACCGATGACGTCTGGTGCCGCGACCATGGCCCGATCTTCGTGAAGAACGATCGGACCAAGGAGCTCGCGCTCACGGACTGGGAATTCCACGGCTGGGGCGGTAAGTTCGAGGCCTCGCTCGACAACCAGGTTCCCGGCAAGATCGCCGCCAAGCTCGGCGTGCCGAAGTTCACTTACCCGTTCGAACTCGAAGGCGGCGGCATCGAAGTCTCCGGCGACGGCCTGCTCCTGACCACCGAGGCCGTGCAGAATAACCCGAACCGCGCCGAAGGCCGCGACGATGCCGCGTTCCACGCCGCCATCCGTGATGGCCTCGCGATCGATGAGCTCCTCTGGATCGGCGAAGGCCTCGCCAACGACGACACCGACGGGCATATCGACAACCTCGCCCGCTTCATCGCGCCGCGCACGATCCTCGCGGTGAGCGAAGCCGACAAGGCTTCGCCGAACTACGCGCCGATGCAGGAGAACCTGCGCCGCCTGCGCGAGATGCGTCCGCGCGGCCAGCGCCTCGACATCCTCGAGCTCCCGCTGCCCAAGCCCATTCGTCTCGCCGGACGCGATCTGCCGCCGAGCCACGCGAACTTCCTCATCGTGAACGGCGGCGTCCTCGTGCCGCTCTACGGTCAGGACTCCGACCAAGTCGCCATGGGTATCATCGGGGATTGCTTCCCGGGTCGGAAGATCGTGGGCATCGACTGCCGGCTCCTGCTCATCGAAGGCGGCGCGCTGCATTGTCTGAGTCAGCAGCAACCGGTTTGAGCGCGCGCTAGCGCGCTAGCGCGAGGGGGCACGTGGGCACGGTGACACGTGGGCAGCACTAGCTGGCAGGTTGACAAGTTGACATGTGGGCAAGAAAGCCGAGGTACTCGCTCAAAGGAGAACCTGAGGCCGGATGTTCGGCTGGGGTATCTTTTCAGGTCACGGGTCTCAGCCGTCGGGATCCAGGTTCAGGTGTTCAGGTTCGGGTACAGGTTCAGGACCTGAATTTTGCCCCGCACCCGTACCTGCACCCGACAACCCGCACCTGAAACCTGAGGGCCGAGACCTGGGACCCGAAATCGGCTGCGCTTTAATCTCCGCAGCTAACCTCCCGGTTTCCGGTCTCCCTTTGAGCCAGGGCCACCTCTGGCCAACGGTTCAACCAATCAACGGGTCAACTTACCGCTCCGGCTTACTTCTTCGCCGCCTTCGGCTTGGCCTTGGCGCGATGACGGGTGTGGGAGGATTTGAGGGACACCCCTATAGGCTACACCGGCCAAACCTATTAGCGACCCCCATCGCTCAGCGCTTCGGCTTTAGTTTATCAGTACATCCGCAGCCCCCCGCGCAGCCGCCTTCCTTGCGACGGCGCGCCGCAGCGAGCCAGCGACGAATCAGCCAACCGGCGGCCACGCCGACGACGGCTCCTACGATGACAGCTTCGAAGTTCATGTGAGGCGGATGACGACCTGATAGACGACCATCGAGACGATCCAGGCGAGGGTGGTCATGTAGACGAACGAACCAGCGGCCCACTTCCAGCCGCCGGTCTCCTGGGCGAGCGTGGCGATCGTCGGGCCGCACTGCGAACAGAGGGCGAAGAAGACCATCAGGGCGAGCACCGCCGCCAACGAGAAGATCGGGCTACCGGCGCGTGGACCGTCGGACCACTTGGCATCCTGCATGGCCTTGCGGAGTTGACGGCTATCCGCCTCCGCGCCTTCGCCGACCGAGTAGGTCACGCCGAGGGTCGAAACGATGACTTCGCGGGCCGGGAAACTGGCGAGCACGCCGACGGTGATCTTCCAATCAAAGCCGAGCGGGTCGAAGACCGGCTGCACCGCCTTGCCGAAGCGACCCATGTACGACTGCTCGACATAGGCGGCCTGGAGCTTCGCCTTATACACCAAGAAGTCCGGGGCATTTTGGCTTTCCTTAAGTTTCGTAAGCGCGAGTTCTTTTTCCTGACCCTTGCTTGATTCTACAACGGACTTAGCCATCTGCACGGTCTCGACGGCCGCCGCATAGGCCGGGTCCGCCGCCTTGATGCGCTGAGCGACCTCGGCGTCACGCGGGAAATAAGAAAGCGCCCAGACGACGATGGTGATGGCGAAGATGACCGTGCCTGCCTTGGAGACGAACTCGGCCGCGTTCTGCCACATACGCCAGATCACGTCGCGGGGCTTGGGTAGCTGGTAGCG
>Ga0214163_1000570_pt1 | contig 16784 bp, 29 predicted proteins | sample LakMenepilimnion_2_FD_153001 | JGI IMG/M metagenome (GOLD analysis project Ga0214163, IMG submission 153001) | Freshwater microbial communities from Lake Mendota, WI - Practice 15JUN2010 epilimnion v4 | ecosystem: Environmental > Aquatic > Freshwater > Lake > Epilimnion/Euphotic zone | place... | reverse complement strand
TCGCAGTAACTGCAACTGAAAACCCAGTTGGGTTTTTCTACTTACCAACAAATGGTCACTTTTATAGACCAATATCAACAGGAGCTTTTTATAATAATGCTAAATCAGCAGCTGCAGCTACCACCTTTAAAGGACAGCAAGGTTATCTAGTAACTATCACATCAGCAGATGAGGATGCTTTTATATACAACAACGTACCTCAGTCACAAATATGGTTTGCACTATCCGATGTTGCTCAAGAAGGATATTGGAGAGTAGATGCAGGACCGGAAAACGGAACTTTAATTAAAACAGCGAATGGTCAATATGCTGGTAACATAGCTGGTCAGTATAATAACTGGGCTGGTGGAGAACCTAATAACTCGGGTGGTGAACATTATGCGGTAACTAAGTGGAATGGCTCTCAGTGGAACGACTTACCTAACAACTTTTCATGTCCTTATGTAATTGAATACGGAACATGGACAGATCCAGCCAATCAAACGTTTACTGACTTCTTTACTGGTTTTGTGACTCATCAAATATCTTGTACTGCAGCTAATGCTCCTGCAGCACCTACTGCAATCAACGGAAGCCGAATGCTAGCTGGGACGGTATCTTTAGCAGCAACACCACCATCTGGTTCTACTGTGGACTGGTATGCAAACTCTACTGGAGGGAATGTATTGGCCAGTGGTTTAGGAGTGACCAGCTATACTACACCCAGCATCTCAAGCACGACAACTTATTATATTCAATCAAGAAATACGACTAGTGGTTGCGTTAGTTCTACTAGGACTGCTGTCACTGCCACCGTCAACTACCCTATTCCATTTGCTCATTCTGGTTATGTGTATGGAGCTGAAGGTGTTGGAATACCAAACGTTCCAGTGAAGTTACTTCGTAAGCTAAACTCCGAAAGCACCTTTACACTACATGGAACCTACATAACATCTGGCACAGGTCAATTTAACATCACAACTACTCTGGATATATCTCAGTATACTTTTCAGCTAGTAGTAGAAGGATTGTTGATAGCCAATCCATCTGTAAGTGATGCTCAGTTTTTCAATCAAAAAATACTATCACAAGGCTTTAGTTCAAAAGACTACTACAGACTTAATGCAAATGGTAACAACATACTAACCATAACTGATGTTTATGAGGTTTATCAGAAAACCTACAGTGTGCCATGGGACTTAGGAGTATTACTATATAGATTATTTAACAGCAGTCAGTGGGCTGTGATTAATAGTTCTACTACTGACTTGAGATCAACCTACGCTGGTGTACAATCGCTCACAATACCAAATCCTACAAATAACGGAAACACTAATATTTACTTAATAAGAACAGGCTATGCGAACTAGATTCCTTTTAACTATTATATGTGCACTAATGGTGCCCTTATTCTCTTTTACTCAAACTTGCGTTAATGTTGACACAGTATACTCTACAGCTAAGTTAAGAGAGCTTGGCAATCGAGATATCCGCTTTGGTATCAAACAGATTGTAGAGGATGAACTCTCTGAAAAGTACTGCATTGCAGAGGATGGTGAGCCTATTAAAGTTGAAGTGTTCTATTTTGGTATTCCCAAATACACACTACGAATTGTTGGTGTAGAGAGAACCAACGTAGTAACTCAAGTGGGTGTAAGACTGTACTACAAAGATAAGTGCTACGAAGGAATAGGAGAATCGGATACAGAGATACGTGCTGTGATGATTGAAGTGCAAGAAGGTCAAATGCCTTTTGAAAAGATGACTGTGTCCAATGCATTAAAGAAAGCAATACATGAAGCTATTACTAAGTTGCCTTAGTTTGTTACTACCACTCCTAGCTACTAGTCAGATTAAAGTGGACGATGTAGGTGATGGATGGAAATATAAAGTAGAGCAAGCGCTTAGTGTCGTACAGCAGTATGACAATGCTAAGTATGATTTTATATTATGCGAGTCTAATCACATATCATACACTTTGGCTAAGTTTGCAACAACAGAAGGAGATAGTACAATCCTAATAGCTCAGAGAGAGATTATAGCTGGATGTATTAATGATCTAGCAGCGGCTTTAGTTCACGAGTCCATGCATCTATACTTCCTGCATAATGGAATAAAGATGTCCCACAACGAAGAGGAGTTTACTTGCTATGCATATGAGCTGGACTTCCTACTCAGTATTCCCAATGTAGAGCCGTGGTTGATTGATCATGCCAAAAAGTATATGGAATATTATTCTAAATAAGTTGGAAAATGTAGATTAAAGTCTTATAGTTAATCTATGAAACAACATACAATAGGAGTTATAGCAGGAAACTTTGATGTGATCCATCCTGGATACATCTATATGTTTGATGAGTGTAAGGATAACTGCGATCAACTTGTAGTACTCTTACACACAGATCCAACAATTGAACGACCAGAAAAACTTAAACCAATCCTATCAGTTGAAGAGCGACGTAAGATTCTATTTGCTCTAGATATTCCTACTGTCATAACATATGATACGGAGAAGGAGTTGTATTGGATGCTTCATGATGGAGGTTATGATATTCGATTTTTAGGAGATGATTATATTGGAAAGCCTTTCACGGGAGACGATCTCAACATTCCAATCAAGTACCTCAGTAGAGATCACGGTTGGTCAACAACAAAATACAAACAATTAATAGCACAATCTATGAAACCAACAAGCAAAGAACAAGCAAAAGATCAACTAATAGAGTTGTTAATGGGACAGGTAATAGACTTGTCAATGATGTCTAAGATAGAGTTAGGTGATGATGTAATTGCTGAGATTAAACGACTTAAAGAAACTATTAATGGCTAACATAGAGCACGACTACCTTAAACTCCTAAAGGACATCCTAGATAATGGTATACAGAAGGAAGATAGAACTGGTACTGGTACTATCTCAGTATTTGGAAGACAGATTAGACATAAGATGTCTGAGGGGTTTCCTTTGTTAACTACAAAGAAAATGCCGTTTAAAACAATAGTAACTGAGTTGTTATGGTTCTTGCGTGGCGATACAAATATCAAATATTTAATTGACAACAACTGTCATATTTGGGATGGTGATGCTTACAAAGCGTATGAGCAGTGGTATGAGCATATGAGCAAAACTACACCATTTGATGTACCCAGAAAGTTTACACAGGAAGAGTTGATTAAGGCGATTAGTCTCGATAAGTGGCATGAAGAAGAGTTTGGTGAATTAGGTCCAATTTACGGTAAGCAATGGAGAAGTTGGAGCAGAAAAACTACAAGAGAAGAAAAGATAATCAATCCTGGTGTTTATGAAGTACAGATAGACCAAATCCAAAACCTAATCAACGACCTTAAAACAAACCCAGACTCAAGACGATTAATGGTCAATGCTTGGAATGTAGGTGAATTAGACCAAATGGTTCTTCCACCTTGTCATTATGGATTTCAAGTTTATACAAGAGAGTTGAGTGAAGGTGAAAGAGGTTTATTATTACAACCTTATGGATTAGACCCCTTAACAAAAGAAGGTAGGGATAGATTGTGGGAAGAAAATAATCTACCAACACGAGCAATCTCTTTAATGTGGAATCAACGTTCAGTAGATACATTCTTAGGTTTACCATTCAATATCGCAAGTTATGGGTTACTTCTAACAATGCTAGCAGATGAGTTAAATATGATTCCAGATGAATTGATTGGAAACTTGGGTGACGTGCATTTATACTCAAACCACATTGAACAAGCAAAGGAGCAACTAAACAGACAACCAATGAAACTACCTACAGTTAAAGTTCAAGATGGAATTTATTGTTCATCTCACTCTGATGTGTTATTATCTGACTACGAATCACACCCTGCAATCAAAGCACCGCTATCCAATTAAGTATGACTGATAAAAAACCAGACAACGTTGCTGACAGCCCCAACATACTACCTTATGGGTCAAATGTAGGTGCTCCAGCAATTGCCATTGATAATATTGATGCTTGGAAGCAGATTAGGGTTAACAAAGTTAATAAACAATTCCAATCAAAATTTGATGAACTAAAAGCAGAGTATCAAAAACTAGTTGATGAGTATAATTGGAATGATTTAGTTTACCAATCAAAATTCAGCTTTGAGCCTGTGATTAGTGAAATCTATCACCTTTATTGTGGGAATGATGAAAGAGTTTTTTTATCCTTAATTAACCCAAACGAATGGAACAAACAATATATAGGAAGCTTTAAATACAACCACGATAATAAATGGATCAAAACAGAATGGAACTACTAAACACACACCCAATTAAAAAGAGCGACTTAGGTTTTCATGGTAACCTATTTGGAGGAAAGCTCTTGTCCTGGATCGATGCCTCAGCAGCAGGCTATGCAATGCAGTTGTGTGATACACCAAGAATGGTAACAGTATCAATCGATCAATGCAACTTTGAGAAGCCAGCAAAGGAGTCTCAACTACTGAAGATATATGGATATCCAACGCGTGTTGGTAATACCTCGATGACACTTTACATGGAAGCAAGAGCTCACAATGTGTATACTGGTAAGCAGGATTTGGTTCTGAAAACTCACATCACATTTGTACAGATTGACGAAGGTGGTAACTCTATCCCACTAGGAGAAAAAGCAAAGAATAGAATAATAACCTTAACACAAACTCAAAATGAGACTAGGTCAATTAAAGATAAGTGAAGCTTTGCCCTTACTTGAAGGGGTGGCACACTTCTATGGTCTAAACCTGTACAGAGTAAAGGACTTTAGATTAGCTAGAATGATTGTGGCGAATAAATATTTTAACGGTCCTTGGAATACTGAGAACTAATTGGTATATTTATATTTAAAACAAATGAAAGATAAAACAACATGGATAGTATTAGCCTGGTTCACTGTGATCGGACTATTAGCCTTCCTACTAAGCTAACACAATATGAAAGTTACGTTAATTTCAGACACGCACACAAAGCACAATCAACTTAAAAATGATTTACCTGGTGGTGATATGTTGATCCATGCTGGTGATTTTATGGACTCAGGTTATAGTCCAATGGAAGCTATGATGTTCTTTAAGTGGTTCGATTCAATTAACAACTACGATACTAAAATCCTCATTGCAGGTAATCATGATCGTTGGATGCAAGATGAACCAGAAGAGGCACGAGGTATTCTAACTGGATATAAGACAATTGAGTATCTACAAGACGAGGAGTGCGTTCTGTATTTTGATGGACCTAATGGTGATCATCCAGAAGACAACATTCATATTTATGGATCACCTTGGCAACCTGAGTTCTTTAACTGGGCTTTTAACTTACCTCGCAACGGTGAAGAGATGAAAGCTAGATGGGACGCTATTCCAGCCAACACAGACATTCTAGTAACACACGGACCTCCTTTTGGATACCAAGATATTCCAGGTGGTGGTCAAAATATTCGAGTTGGATGCGAAATGCTACGCCATCGTGTAGACGAAATCAAACCAAAGATTCATGTGTTTGGACATATACATGGAAGCTATGGTCACTACTACAACGGTCATACACATTTCTTTAATGCATCCGTACTGAACGAACGATACAGCTACGCGAACTTACCATTCACATTTGACTGGGATTCAACTACTAATGAAATAAAGTGGTTATAACTGTTGCATAGTGTATCTAGATGTAGTATATTTAGGTCATGAGAAAGGTAACACAACGGAAACCTATTGAAGGTGATCTAGAAGACTACATTGGATGCATTGCTTCAACCAATCTAGTAGCTACTCTAAGAGCTAAGCTTGTAGCAGTCAGCACTGAGCTATGCTTATTCGAGACTTCAGAAACCCCGTACGAACAGATTAAACATTACAACTGTGCTGTTGGTCAGACATTCACTTTATCGACAAGAGATGTCAGGTTTATGTACTTCCCACCAGCTGAAAACAAAAACATTGGAAAAGATGGCAAAACGATTATCAAGAGAAGAAAAGGAACATCAGCTAATTGTTGATTTAGTTAATAAGATGTTTGAGATAGCTGGTCACCAGGTAACCTATGACGATGTAAAAGATCGCAAGGATGACTGGTTCAATGACTGGACAATGACGATGGCTCAACGCGAGGAGTGGATGAACTGGGGTAAGAAGCTTCTTATGAAGAAATTCTATAGGTATGCACGTCAGGCAGAAAATGAAATGCAATGGGCTGGACTGCAGTGGGGACTAAAATTTAAAACACAAGAAGATGGAAAGATATTGTAAAGAGTGTGAGAAGCAAACCTCACATAGACAGAAAGGATTAAGACCACCAGTGGACGTATGTGACACATGCGATGTTACTAATTCTACCTACACCCTAATCAAAAGTAACGGTGAAATGCATAGAGCTGCTCAAGTTAGGTTTGTAGAGTGGGCTAGTGAAGAGTTGGGAAGTCGTGCGGAGAAACTACACGAATCTCCTAAGGTAGGGTTTAGTGTTTTGTTAGATCCTCAGTATGGTCATAGCTTCACTTGGTTAACTACACCCGTGGTAGAGATTGTGGAGATGAAGGAGGAGTACCTCAAGTTCAATACACAGAATAGTAGCTACGAGTTGTTTGGTCCTATCAACATATACGAAGAAGCGAAAGGTGATCCAATCTAAAAAAAATTAACATAACTGTTGCAAAATCGTTTCATTGGTAGTATCTTTACTATATGAAAAAAGACACAGTTATATTCGACTTGGATGGTACATTAGCTTTGATCGACGAGAGAAGAGCCCTAGCTGCTAGACCAGACGGAAAGATCAATTGGAAGATATTCTTCGATCCACAAAACATTAAACTAGACAAACCACACACTGCGGTCATTACTGCTTTCCATGCCTTCGAGGAGCAGGGATTTGAGATGGTAATCTTCTCAGGAAGAGATGAGATTAGTCGTGCTGAAACAGAAGCATGGTTGGCTGGTTATGATGTACACTTCCATACTATGAAGATGCGTCCACAAGGATCATTCACACCAGATGATATCTTGAAGAAACAATGGTTAGATGAGTTGGGAGCAGACAGAGTGTTCTGTGTATTCGATGACAGAGATAAAGTAGTACAAATGTGGAGAGACAATGGATTAACTTGTTTCCAAGTAGCTCCAGGTAATTTTTAAGTTATGAAAGAGTTATTCTTATTAAGAGGTTTACCTGGAAGTGGTAAATCAACACTAGCAAAGTCCTTAGGTGGAATGCATATGGAGGCTGATAAGTATTTCATGTACAACGGCAAATATGAGTTTGAAGCTTCTAAACTAAAAGATGCGCATGCTTGGTGTCAAAACGCCGTAAGGGTTGGTATGGAAACTCAAGGTCAAAAGATTGTAGTATCAAACACATTCACTCAGGAATGGGAAATGCAACCATACTTTGATCTAGCAGAAGAACATGGATATAGAGTTTATTCTTTAATTGTAGAAAATAGACATGGAGGAGTAAATGAGCACGGAGTGCCAGCAGACAAGTTAGAACAAATGAAAAATAGATTCGAAATTAAATTATAGATATGGAAAACCAAAACAGCGTATGTTATGTAGGTCACATTGGTGACATTATACCAATTCCAGGTGCAGACAATATTGAATTAGCACTTGCTAGTGGATGGCAAGCTATCACTAAGAAGGGTGAATACACAGTGGGTGATAAAGTTGTAGTAGCTACAACAGATGCAGTTATCCCTGAAGCTTTGTCAGAGTTGATGGGAGTGACTAGCTACCTTCGTAAAGGGCAGAGAGTAAGAACTGTTAAGTTGCGAGGAATGTACTCTGAGTGCTTATTAATCCCATTTAAGTACTTAGCACCAAAAGCGTTAGAGAATAATGTTAAGGAAGGTGATGACATGATGGAGATTTTAGGAGTAGTTAAATACGAACCACCGGTAAGACAAGTGCAGTTAGCTTCAGGCCGTAAGATCAAATACAAAGATAATCCAAACTTCCACATCTATTACAAGTTCCCTAACTTGAAGAATGTAGTAGGAATGTTTACTGAGGAAGATGTAGTTGAGATTACTAGAAAGATTCACGGTACCAATGCACGCTATGGTATTGTCAAAAAGACTAGCTTATCTTTCATGGACAAAGTAAAGAAGTTCTTCCGCTTAGGTGGAGAGTGGATTGAGTACGAGTATGTGTACGGATCTCACAACGTTGAGAAAGGTTCTGACTCACAAGGATTCTACTCTACAGATGTTTGGAGAACGATTGCTGACAAGTACAAGATCAAACAAAAGCTCTGGGAGCTTGTCAAGGAGGAGTATACTCCAGAAGATTTAGGAGCTGGTATTGTGTTGTATGGTGAAATCTACGGAGCAGGTATTCAGAAGAACTACGAGTACGGTTTAACTGACATCGAGTTTGCTGGCTTCGACTTTACTGAGGATGGAACATATTTCAATCCAACGTTGGCACGATCAGCTATTAACAAGATCATGGGATTACCATATGTAGAGGAATTATACTTTGGACCGTGGTCACAAGAAGTGCAAGACAAATATGTATTCAATAACTTCATCGCAGGAACTAAGGTACCACACGAGGGTATTGTAATCAAGTACGAAACTGGACAACGAAACAAAGTAGCTAAAGTAATTAATCCAGATTACCTAATCTATGGAGAAAAGCATAACGTAGGAGACTCACACTAATGATAGCACGAACTAAAATAGGAAGCTTTAGAGCAACTTGGGTGTTAAGACACCGATGGGAAGAAGGTTCTGACAGTATCTTAAAAAATCATGATGCTAACCAACTTAGAAAGAATTGGCAACTAGGCATTTGGTTTAAACGATCTAAGGCGGTTGGACCAAGAATAGCTGGGAAAGATAATTCTGACACCATCAAAAAGACCTTTGGTTCTGACAATCTAGTAAACTGCTACATGATAGGATTAAATTTAATTGTTGCCAAAGTTTGGGTTGATTTCAAATTCAGCCCAACACTTGGTTCTAAAATAAAACAAAAGATATGATAAGAAGAATGATGTGGCCAGCAGTAATAGTAATTGGATCGTTTTTAATGTATGTTCCAATAATTTACTTTGCTAAGCAGGAGTCTATGGAGTGTGATGAAGTAGTGTTCCTTGAAGGTGAATTGGGTATGGATGTACGAGAAGTCGATTCCTACGATAATGGAATGTCCACTATTCACCTATGTGATGGAAAGGAGTTGAGAGTACCAACTAGAAGAATAATTAAAATCGTAGATAAAGATGTTCAGTAAGATAGCATCATGGTGGCGTTGGGATGGTCGCTACATACATAAAGAGTTTATTCAAGGAGTGAAGAACTTATGGAAGTGGTTTCCAACTATCTGGAAAGATCGGGATTGGGATGGTCACTTCATATATGAATTACTTCGTAAGAAGCTAGAGTACCAGGCTGAGTATATTGGCAGTAGAGATATCCATACAGATGCGAAGCGTGATGCTGAAAGAATGAGACTTGTAGCTCGATTAATCAAATTACAGCAAGATGAAACCTACGGAATGGAGTACATGGATTATCACGATCAAGATGTTAATTGGATAGACATAGAAGACCGTCCAGGATATGTTGAAGCAGTATTTGATCAAAAGTCAGAAAGGTTTGATGAGTTCTTTGCAAAATACCCTAGACAGTATAAGCGAGTAGCTAGTGGAGAGGTTAATCGATACCGTCGTGATTTTGCTGATAAGGATAAACAGCTAATTGCTATGGAGATTGCTCATGAGAATCAATTGCGTTGTAGGAAGTTGTTGTTCAGTATTATGCATGATCACATTGAAAGATGGTGGGACTGATGAAAGATGTACAAGATAGAGTTTGGGCAAAAGTCAAAGAGCTTAGAGAGCAAGGCAAGTTACCCAATTGGACAGATGAGGATTTCGAAGATGAACCATCTGCACTAGCTAACTCTCAGTACAGATTGCAAAATGATCCAGCTGGTTTCCTAGGACCACATGACCCACATCACCTAATAGGAAAGACGTTTATGTATAACGGTCCTTATGGATTACATGAATGGACTGATAAAGTGAGACAAGTAACAATGCATAAAGTTATGCATAGTGAACCTGGAAAGTTGCTTAGTGTGATGGGCTATCAAGTGGAGTGGCATGTAAGAGCTACAAGAACAAATTACATTTATCCATTAAAAGATGTAATTTTTTTAGACTAACTGTTGCAAACACGAAACAAAGGTAGTATATTTAGGTCATGAAAGAAAGACACATAAATAGGGTGACAAAGATAACTGGGGTTATCATGTTGCTGGGGATACTTACAGGACTTCTAGGAGAGTATGTGATAAGTAGAGAGGTTAACGGCTATGTCCAACTTGCCGCAGTTGGAGTTTGGTTGTACGTTACAATGCGGTTAGGTAAAATAGTATATAAATTAATTTTAAACAAGTAAAAGTTATGATTTCAGGAATTATTGTATTAGTAGGCTTAATCCTAGGTGCGTTCATCTTTATTGGTGGAGAAAAACAAGTTAAAGGAACAGATCGTTGGGGTGATCCAATCACAGTTCTAAACAAATCGCTATTATTCAAGTCTTTGGGGATTTTTATTGTAGCACTTTTTATTGCAGCAATTCAACCATACGCTGTTGAAAAAGTAGATAGTGGATATAAAGGTATCAAAGTGAGTTTGGTAGGATCTAAACGAGGAGTTACAAACTATCAATATAAGACTGGTTGGGTAGTATATAACACATGGACTGAGCAGATGCTAGAGTTCCCTACCTTCCAACAACACATCGAGTATGATGATCAGCAAGTAATTACTAAAGGTGGATTCCCAGCTACAATCAAGCCAACATTTAACTACTCTTTAAAGGAGGCTAATATTGGAGATATGTTTGTGAATTTACGATTAGATGTTAAACAAGTTGAGCAAGGCTGGTTAAAGAATGCTATTATTGGAGCAGTGAACGACGTAGCGAATACTTGGGAAGTTGATAGTATCTTTGGACACAGACAAGCTTTTGAGGCATCTATTGTTGCAGAGTGTAATATCCGATTAGCGAAGTGGTTTGATGTATCTCAATTACGTACAAACATTACACCACCAGAAGCATTACAGGAATCTATTATTGCTAAAACAAAAGCTATCCAACAAGCGGAAGCTTCTGAGCAACAAGCATTAACTGCAATTGCTGAAGGTAAGCGCAAAGTAGCAGTGGCTCGTGCTGACTCTGCAGAGTTAATTATTAATGCATATGCAGCAGCGCAAGCTATCAAGATCAAACAAAACCAAATTACTCCTATGTATATCGAGTACTTAAAAGCTCAGGCTTGGGATGGTAAGTTACCAACAACAATGGCGGGTAATAGTGGAATGTTCTTGAACTTAAACAAAAAATAGTAACACATATTCTTATTAGAAATCCTCACTTCGGTGGGGATTTTTTTTGTACATCTGTTGCATAAACGAATAGGAAGGAGTATCTTTATTGTATAAAACAAAAGCAAGTTATGTTAGTATTAGATTTAACAGATTCAACGAACTCAGAAATTAAGTACGAGATCAACAAGTTTCCTGATGGACAGCAATCCATCTCTTTGCCTACCTCACATCGTATATGGATGTCAAAGGTTGACACGGTGAAGATTCACAGCCACCTCAACTCTTTCCAGGATTTGGAATTGATCATTTGTGCTAAGAAGATCCTAGATAACCTAGGAACTCCTCAAGTCGTGTTACACGTTCCATACTTCCTAGGAGCTAGATCAGATCGTAGGTTTGAGGAAGGAACAGTTCACTACCTTAAAGAGGTGATCTGTCCTATTATCAACTCAATGAAGTTTGATGCAGTGGTAGTGTTAGACCCTCACTCGGATGTACTCGAAGCTTGTCTCGATAACATGGTGAAGATCGACAACCACTTAATTGTGAAGTCTGCATTGACGGCAATTGATAATAAGAATGATGCACGAGATCGAATCTGCTTAGTGTCACCTGACGCTGGTGCTTATAAGAAGATCTTTGATGTAGCTAAGAAGTTTGAGATTGATAAAGTCATTACGGCTACAAAGGTTCGAGACTTGAAGACCGGTAAGATCTTACACACAGAAGTTCCAACGCCAGATATGCACAATGATATTAAGTATGTGATTGTCGATGACATCTGTGATGGTGGTAGAACTTTCACTGAGATTGCAAAGGCTATCAAAGCTGTTAGACCAACTGCTAAAATCTATCTAGTAGTAACTCACGGAATCTTCTCAGGTGGTGAAAAGCCTTTGAAAGAGTACTTTGAGCATGTATACACTACTAATAGTGTGAAGGAAGGTGAGTCAGATTTTGTTACACGATTTAACGTATTCAAATGATAGTGTACCACAAAGACTTCTTTATCAACAGATTGGTGAAGGAGTGGCTCAACCACGAAAGATTGATTATTGCATGCGACTTAGATGACACGATCATTCCATACAATCCAGAGCTAACAGATAGCTGCCATCACACTGTAGAGTTGATAAAGGATTGTCAACAAGAGGGAATCTGGTTTGTTATCAACACAGCACGCAAACGATCTCAGCTAGTAGATAGCGTAGGACAAGTGGAAAGCTTAGGCATTAAGGTTGATTCAGTTAACGAGATGCCATTCACATGGGACTTACCTATTGGAGTATCAGGTAAGGTGTATGCTAACATCTTCCTAGATGATCGAGGTGGATTGGAGTGCACCAAGCACCAATTGCGTAAAGCATTGGAGATAGTAAAACAAGTAAGAGAACAACAAAGAATACAGAATGAAAGTAATTAAACCACCACACGCAATAGCAGAAAGAACACTCGGACACCCTACCATCTTCCTAGCTGGAAGTATAGAGATGGGTAAAGCAGAGGATTGGCAAACTAAGATTGCTGAAGACTTTACAATAGACGTTACATTCTTTAATCCTAGACGCGAGGAATGGGATTCTTCATGGACTCAGGATGTTGAGAATCCACAATTCTACCAGCAAGTGAATTGGGAGCTTAATGCTTTAGAGAAGAGTGATCTAATCTTTATGTACTTTGCACCAGGGACTCAATCACCTATATCACTACTAGAGCTTGGATTGTTTGCACACACCGGTAAGATGATTGTATGTTGCCCGGAAGGCTTTTGGAGAAAGGGTAATGTTGACATTGTATGTGATCGATATGGTATTCCAGTATTCTCAGATATGACAGCAGCAAAGGGAGAATTATACAACAGATGGTTGAAATTAATGAAGTAAACTGTTGCATAAACGAAAAGGAATAAGTAAGTTTAGGTATAACAAAAAAAGAGAAATATGAATCCATTATTTTTAACAGACGGGTACAAGACGGGACACCACAAGCAATACCCAGAGGGAACCACATTAGTGTATTCCAACTTCACACCACGTAGCAACAAGTATGCTCCGAAGGGTTGTGATAAAGTAGTTTCATTCGGTCAGCAAATGATCATGAAACAGATCCACGAAACCTTTGAGAAAGATTTCTTTCATCAACCAAAGGAGCATGTGTGTGCTGAGATCAAACGCGAGTTGTCAATGTACTTAGGTACTGACTATGATGTGTCTCACTTCGAGGCGTTGTGGGATCTGCAGTATCTTCCAATCAAAGTGAAGGCTATGAAAGAAGGTACATTGGTTCCAATCAAAGTTCCAGTGTTAACGATCGTCAACACTCACCCAGATTTCTATTGGATTACTAACTACTTGGAAACAATCATCTCCAACATGCTATGGAAGCCTATGACTTCTGCAACAATTGCACATCAGTATAAGAAGGTATTACAGCATTGGGCTGCAAAGACTAATAAGGATGCAATGGAGTTTGTTAATTGGCAGGGACACGACTTCTCAATGAGAGGTATGGATTCTACGGAAGCAGTCATCTCTTCGGGACTTGGTCACTTAACAAGTTTCGATGGTTCTGATAGTTTACCAGCAATCTTTGGCGCTCGTAAATTCTACAATGAAGAAGGATTTGTAGCAGGTTCTGTAAATGCTACAGAGCACTCGGTTATGTGTGCAGGTACGAAGGATGATGAGGTAGGAACATTCCGTCGTCTACTAACTGAGACTTATCCAACCGGCATCTTATCAGTTGTGTCTGACACATGGGACTTGTGGAAGGTGTGTACTGAACATCTTGTTACTTTGAAAGAAGAGATCCTTGCTCGTGATGGTAAGTTGGTGATTCGTCCTGACTCAGGGGATCCGGTAGATATTCTTTGTGGTATCAATTCGAGACAAGGTATCAATGAATCACTAAACAGGAACGATTTTCCTTCCGAGGATAAACCCGAATGGAAAGGTGTCGTTGAATTGCTTTGGGATGTGTTTGGTGGAACAATCAACGACCAAGGTTACAAAGTGCTTGATCCACACATCGGAGCAATCTACGGAGATTCAATCACAATCGATAGAGCTAACGAAATCTGTGCAAGACTAGAAGCAAAAGGGTTTGCATCAACAAACGTAGTGCTTGGTATCGGATCATTCACATATCAGTACAACACACGTGACACATTTGGTTTCGCAATGAAAGCAACATATGTCGAAGTAGATGGTGAAGGTAGAGAAATCTTCAAAGACCCTATCACAGATGATGGTACTAAGAAGTCAGCGACAGGTTTGTTGAGTGTTCAGAGTCCTGATGGTGAGTATGTTTTGGTTGATCGTTGTACTTGGGAAGGTGAGTCACTTAGCTGGCTTCAACCAATCTATGATGATGGTAAATTCCACAACACCACTACGTTGTCAGATATTCGTGCTAACTTGAGAACTGCAAGCACATTGTAGTATGAAAGAGAGAAGACCGATATTTATCATACGCCTACCGAAAGGAACCTCTGAAGGAGATTACTTGGTGGCTAAAGAGTCTCTAGAGAGGTATGAAGCCTTGTACAAAGACTACCACGTTTTATTGATTGCAGGTAATCAGAATATACAGACAGAGTTCGAGTGCTACGGACATACTTTGACTGACATTGAACTAGACGAGTTGAATCAAAAAGTACTAAAGCAATATGAAGGATAAATTATTAGGATTGTATGGTGCACTAGCTGCGATGGGAGGTACTAGTTACTCAGCTTCTCCAATAGTTACTTCATCTAATTATATTGTTAGTGATAATGTACTGGATTCTTATGAATCTCTTATGAGAGAGATACAGAAGTTGTCTTGGGAGAAGGAAGAGAGTGTTGGAAACATACCCGGCGTTATTGCAGATGCGATGTATCTACTCAACCAACTCTATCCACGATATACTGCTGACTGGTCTAATAGTCCAAAAGACTCTGAAGCAAAGCTAGATCATTATTTTCGTGAGTGTATTGGGTTGACTTTTATTGGTGGAGTTATTGAAACTGTGTTACCTGACTACATTCCATCCATAGTACCTCACACCATCACAGATGAAATGATCCGTAAAGATTGGGTAAACTCGACTACACAGCAGATCACAATTCCTTATGAAATTTTCGCAGCAAAATCAAAGATGCTTATGAATTGGGGAAACGAGAACTATTGTATCATGGTAGAGTCTAATAAGTACACCGGAAAGGTGATACCATTCTGCTACGATGAGAAGTTTGCAAGTGCTGATGGATCTGTTAACTTTGTGTTTAAACAACCTAAGTGTTTAAGTCTAAGTAAGCAATCCGATGCAGATACCAACTGGTCTGTGGTCATAAACAGAAAGATAAAATCTGCTGGAACTATTAGCAGCTATACTAATCCTTCTACTATTTATTAAGGAATATCAGTTACACGGTTACATAGGAAAAAGCAATTTTAGTAACACAGTAACTAGTAACGTAGATGGCAAAGATTAAAGGGCAGGTTGCAAAAACACACATAGCAAAGCCAAAGAGAAAGAGACCAGGAGTTCATGCTAAGACAAAGGTAAGTGCAAGTAAGAAGAGCACAAGCTGGGCCAAGCCTTATGCAGGACAAGGTAGGTAGTAAGACCTAAAACATTAAAGGAGATCGAAAGGTCTCCTTTTTTTATGCACAACTGTTGCAAAATCGATATTGATGTAGTATCTTTAGCACATGATCAATCACAAAGAACAAATTAAAGGTCTATTGAACTTCAGCGAGGCTGGAGACTTCTACATGCTTTATGTTATGAAGCGTAAAAAGGACCAGCCAGAGGGTGAGAAGGATAATCACCAATCAGTAAGAACAATCCGCTCATACTGTATCAAATCTATCGAGCAGCTAGATAAACGCTGGGAAGAGATAGTGATGATGTGTGAGATGTTCAAAGCTCGTGCATACATTCATGTACAGAAGCAGAACCACAGAGATGTGTCATTGAATATGATGGTCGCATTAGCTCAGAGAATCCAGGATGGTAACCACGAACAGCAGAATCTATTCGATAGTGTGGTTGGTCAGCTTAGAGTGCATGAGAAACGCTGGATCATTGATATTGATGATGTCTCGATAGACGTCTTTGCACATGCTCCATACTACATTGAGATGAGAAAGTATATCGATGAACTACAAGAGGAAGCTGGAGCAGATCAAACTAAGACTTTCCTAAGAACTAGGTCAGGTTTTCATATCATCACACAACCATTCAACTCACAGAAGTTCAGTGAAAGATATCCTAAGGTTGATATCCAAAAGAAGAATCCAACATTATTATATTACCCAAATAGTTTAGAACAATGAGAAAGTTAATTACAGTAGTTGCTTTAGCAACAGTCTTGGTTTCATGTGTTAAGCAAGGCAAGTACACAATCACAAATTCAAACGGTAACCGGTACCAAGCAGAATCCTATACCACAACGGGTGATGGATGTATCTTATTCAACGACAAGAATTGTG
>Ga0214163_1000569_pt1 | contig 16824 bp, 17 predicted proteins | sample LakMenepilimnion_2_FD_153001 | JGI IMG/M metagenome (GOLD analysis project Ga0214163, IMG submission 153001) | Freshwater microbial communities from Lake Mendota, WI - Practice 15JUN2010 epilimnion v4 | ecosystem: Environmental > Aquatic > Freshwater > Lake > Epilimnion/Euphotic zone | place... | reverse complement strand
AGTTATCGCCTTTCCTAAGACTGCAAGTGGTGGAGACCCACTTACTGGTGCGCCAACTCCGATTACCCCGGCGCAACGTAAGGAAGCAGCTATCGATTGGACCCCTCCGAAGGAGTAGTTCAGGTAGGCTAGAGAAATATAGTGAGCGTATGTGTCGAGTAAAGAGCTAGGAGCAATCTCGTGGGTCCAGGTGGAATAGCAACAATCATCGCCGCATCATCCCTTTTTGTCCTTGCAGTCGCTGTTGCTTACGCAGTATTCCGCATCAGCCGTTTTATTGATGAGGCAAAGCTCTCGTTGAAGACATTTACCGATGAGACCACCCCATTGCTTAGCGAATCCACAAAGACGCTCACCTTGATCAATAGCCCACTCGAAAGCTTTGCAAAGATTACAAAGAATGTTGAGGAAGTGAGCACTAAGGTTACCGATGCAGCTACTGACTTTATTGATAAGAACGGTTCAGCAGTAAAGGTTGCTGGTGCACTTCTTGGCGCAGCTCAGATGAGTAAGGGTCGCAAATCAAAGAAGAAGACCGTTTAATTCAAAGATGATCGGTAATTAATCGTGGAATCCTCTGAAATTCGTGCGCGCTGGCTGCGCTTCTTCGAAAGTGATAATAACCAGGGCTTGAAGCACACAGTGGTTCCTTCTGCATCGCTCATTGCAGATGATCCAAATCTTCTCCTGGTTAATGCAGGAATGGTTCCGTTCAAGCCATACTTCCTAGGTGAAGTTACACCCCCATTTAAGAGAGCAACTTCAGTTCAAAAATGTGTTCGTACCCTTGATATTGATGAAGTTGGAAAGACAACTCGCCATGCATCCTTCTTCCAGATGTGTGGAAACTTCTCCTTCGGTGATTACTTTAAAGAGGGCGCGATTGCCTTGGCGTGGGAGTTACTTACTCGCCCAATTTCAGATGGTGGTTATGGATTTCCCGAGGAGAAGCTTTGGGTCACTGTCTACTTAGATGATGATGAAGCAGCTGATATCTGGCATAAGAAGATAGGTGTACCTCGCGAGAGAATTCAACGCCGCGATATGGCTGATAATTTCTGGTCGATGGGTGTTCCAGGGCCTTGCGGTCCTTGCTCTGAAATTTACTTTGATCGCGGTCCTGAGTACGGTGTAGATGGCGGGCCGATTGCAGATGAGAATCGTTACCTTGAAATCTGGAATCTTGTCTTCATGCAGAACGAACGCGGTGCAGGTGGCGGCAAAGATGGATATCCAATTCTTGGAGAACTTCCGGCGAAGAGTATTGATACAGGTTTAGGGCTAGAAAGAACTGCAGCGTTGCTTCAGGGCGTTGAGAACATTTATGAGATTGATACAACGATGATGATTCTCTCTAGAGCATCTGAACTTTCTGGAGTTAAGTACGGATCATCTCAGAACTCCGATGTCGCCCTTCGTGTTATTGCAGACCATGCAAGAACATCTGCAATGCTCATCGGAGATGGAGTTACTCCCGGTAACGAAGGTCGAGGATATGTTCTTCGCCGAATGATGCGCCGAACAATTCGAAATATGAGATTACTTGGCGTTAACGACCCAATTATGTCTGAGCTCACCGTCGCAGCTATTAGCGCGATGGGTCCGCAATATCCAGAGCTTGTGAGCGATAAGAAGAGAATCCTTAGCGTCTCAGTCTCTGAAGAAGAATCCTTTTTGCAGACTCTCAAGAGTGGAACACAGATCTTTGATGTTGCTTCAGCGGCAATTAAGAAGTCGAATAAGAATCAGCTTCCTGGTGATGAAGTCTTTAAACTCCACGATACCTATGGTTTTCCATTCGATTTAACTCTCGAGATGGCGCGTGAAGTTGGGCTCGAAGTTGATGAAGATGGCTTCCGTAGATTGATGAATGAGCAGCGAGATCGTGCTAAAGCAGATGCAAAGGCTAAGAAGAGTGGGCACACAGATCTCTCTGAGTATAAGAGGATTGCCGATAAATCAGGAGCAACAACTTTCATCGGCTATACAGATCAGAAATCTGAATCCACTATCAATGGGCTACTTGTAGATGGGCTGAGCGTTCCATCTGCATCAGGTGGTCAAGAGATTGAAGTTATTCTCAATCGCACCCCTTTCTATGCAGAAGGTGGAGGGCAATTGGCAGATGGCGGAAGAATCACTCTCTCCACTGGTGCTGTTATTGAGATTGATGATGTTCAGACACCTGTAAATGGTCTATCAGTCCACCGCGGAAGAGTTTTGTCGGGTGAAGTAACTGTCGGCTCAGATGCTCTTGCAGAAATTGATATCGAGAGGCGTCATGCGATTTCCAGGGCTCACACAGCAACCCACATGGTTCATAAAGCTTTTAGAGAGTTACTGGGCGAGACAGCCACGCAAGCTGGTTCAGAGAATTCACCAGGTCGGTTCCGTTTCGACTTCCCAAGTACAGGAGCAGTTCCTGCATCAGTTCTCAACGATGTTGAGTCGCGAGTAAACACTTTGCTTCTAGATAATTTAGCTATTACAGCAGAGGTTATGTCTCAGGATGCAGCGAAGAAGATGGGAGCGATGGCTCTCTTCGGTGAGAAATATGGCGATGAAGTGAGAGTTGTAAGCGTGGGGGATTGGGCTCGTGAACTCTGCGGTGGAACTCACGTAGATCGTTCAGGCCAACTTGGCGTAGTCAAGCTACTCAGTGAATCTTCAATCGGTGCTGGTGTCCGTAGAGTCGAAGCTCTCGTTGGCGTAGACGCATATAAATTCTTAGCCCGCGAACATATCCTTCTCAATTCACTGACTGAAATTATTAAAGGATCAAAGACAGAAGAGCTACCTGAGCGAATCTCTGATCTGATGAATCGCATAAAGGAGATTGAGAAGGAGTTGGCCACTGTGCGGTCGGCTCAGGCGATGGGTCAAATTTCTCAACTCGCACAGAGCGCTATCGATATAAATGGCATCTCAACCGTAGCTACAGTTTTGGCTGATGGTGTTACGGGAGATGATCTACGAAAGATTGCCCTAGATCTAAGAAATCGTGCAGAGAAATCTGTTATTGCTCTTATTAGTTCGAACGACGGAAAGCCAGTCCTCGTGGTCGCTGTAAGCGATGCTGCTCGAGCTTTGGGCATGAAGGCCGGAGCCCTTGTGAAAGCGGGATCAACAATCCTCGGCGGAGGTGGAGGCGGTAAGGATGATTTCGCACAAGGCGGTGGAAGTGACTCATCGAAGTCAACTGATGCGCTTCGAGCAATTACTAATGTAGTTTCTGGAAAGTAAATCCTTGAGAGGCCGTCGCATTGCCTTCGATTACGGAGATGTTCGAATAGGTGTTGCAGTTTGTGATCCGGATGGAATCCTCGCCTCACCGCTGCCCGCCCTCAAGAGCCAGGATAAATCACTCTTCAATTCAATCGGCACGTTAATCGATGAGTATCTGCCAGTAAAGGTTTTCGTGGGCCTGCCAGTAAATATGTCGGGCACGGAAGGCGATAGCGCTGAGAAAGCGAAGAGTTTTGCGGATGCACTTACTGAGCAATTCAGGATTGAAGTAGTTTTGATTGATGAGCGTTTATCTACTGTAAGTGCGCAGCGAAAATTGAAAGAGGCAGGAGTTTCCAGCCGTGACTCTAAAGAGATGATTGATTCGATGGCGGCTGTTGCGATACTCGAGCAGGGGTTACTTAGTGAGGGTTAAGTTAGATACTCCAATTTCGAGAGTCGCTTCTGCGCTCCTCTTTTCGGCACTCCTTACCTTAGGAGTGCGCGAAGTGAGAGGTTTAGGGGGCTCGGCGCCAGATTTCTCATGCTCTCAAAGTTCGCCAACTGAGGTCACTATTCAGGTCAAGAGCGGCGAGACAGGTTCCTCAATCGCTCGCCAGTTATTTTCCAAAGGTGTTACTAAATCGTCGCAAGCGTTCTTTAGAGTTGCTGTAAGTGACCCGAAAGCCTCACAAATTGCCCCTGGCGCACATCGATTGAATAAAGAGATCTGTGCAAAAGAGGCTCTCACTCAGCTCTTGGACTCAAAACGTTTAACTGGATTGGTAAATATCGTTGAAGGATCTTGGATTAGCGAAGTTCTACCGCAAATGTACAAAGCCGGATTCTCCACTAAGGAAGTAGCTGACGCACTGAAGGTCGTTGAAAAGCCAAAGGGATTTACATCTGTGGAGGGTCTACTTTTCCCTGCACAATATAGTTTTGCTCAAGGTACTTCTGCACTAACGGCGATAACAAGCATGATGAGTAACTCTGAGCGTGCGATGCAGGATGCTGGTTTCTTCTCCTCAGAATCAAAATTCTCAGCTCAGCAACTCCTGATCATCGCCTCACTAATTCAGGCAGAGGGCAAGCTTCAAGATTTTCGCAAGATTTCACAAGTTGTTCAGAATCGAATAAAGATTGGAATGCCTCTCCAATTAGATTCAACTGTCCATTACATCAAAAAACTCCGAGGGAACATATTCTTAAGCACTCAATCAACTTTGATCTCATCTCCCTACAACACCTATAAAAGATATGGATTACCCCCGGGCCCAATCAATAATCCAGGGCTCTCCGCAATGCGTGCGGCGATGAACCCGAAGCCGGGGAATTGGATATATTTCATCACCGTTGCACCGTCCGATACCCGCTTCACAGCCAATCTTGATGAGTTCAACACTTGGAAGCTCGAGTACAAAAAGAATCTACGGGCTGGATTATTTGGGAGTTCACGATGATTAGAGGCGCGGTACTGGGTTCCCCAATCACTCACTCTCTCTCGCCCCGACTTCATAGAGCGCTCTTTGAATATCTCAAGATTGATGGAAGCTATGAAGCGATTGAAGTAAAGTCCGGGGAGTTAAGCAGATTCTTCTCAGAGAGATCAGAAGAGTTTGATTATTTGTCACTAACAATGCCACTTAAAGAAGAGGCGCTTTCGCTGGGGCTACCGATAGATTCAATTGCAACCCGAATTCAATCTGCGAATACCTTGTACAAGGATGGAGCAAACTGGAAAGTTACCAGCACAGATGGCTCCGGTTTCATGCAAGCGCTCAAAGAGAAGAAACTTGAGACTTTCTCATCGGTATTAATCTTGGGAGCAGGCGGAACTGCACGCGCTGTTGCTGGCGTGCTCGATTCGGTCAGTAAGGCGATTACAGTTCTTGGCCGTTCATCAACGCGTGAAGAAGCACTTGCTCAAGCGGTACAGGTAGCCGATTTCAAATATGAACTTTGGCGACAGAATATTGGCTTCGACGAGTATGACCTCGTTGTCAACACAACCCCTGCAGGGGCGGCAGATCTCCTTGCAGAGAATGTGCAGGACGGAGTAACGGCGCCACTATTTGATGTGATTTATAACCCGTGGCCAACAGTTCTTGCATCACGGTGGTTAGATTCTTCTGGGGTAGTAATTAACGGTTTAGAACTTCTCCTCTATCAAGGGATCGATCAGGTTGAAAAGACAATCGGAGAGATTTCCTATAGAACAGAACTCGCTTCTCACCTTCGTAAGGTGATCAACTCCTAAGTTATACACAGTTCTGAAATTCAACTTCCTCATCGAAGTTATGCTGAAGTAATGCTCGTTACCTGTGCCATTCTCAGCTGGATTGCCATTAAAGATCTCCGAAATCACATCATCACTAATGTCAGTCTAATTGTTCTCTCGTGCTCATTCTTATTTACCTTCAAAAGATCGATTAATCTTCCCCTCGCATCAGCGACCTTTCTCCTCTTGATTCTCTTCTCTTTCATCACCGACCTCGGTGGTGGAGATATAAAACTCATAACGGTCCTAGTGCTATTCTCTAAGATTGAATACTCGATTCTGCAGTACATCGCGATTTCGACTACATTGATATCGATTCAAATCATCATTGTGTGGATTAAGAATGGGAGGATTCCTGCCCGAGTAGCACTAGCGCCATCGATTTGTATACCTATGATTTACAGCATGGCTCTGCATTGACATCCCTGTAAATAAGTCGCGAGATACCCCGTACATCTGCAACAATAGGACAATGCGTTGGATTACTGCCGGTGAATCACATGGCCAAGCTCTCTCTGCGATTGTAGAAGGACTTCCGGCTCACATCGAGATCACAACTGCCGATATCGATTTTCATTTATCTCGCCGCCGACTTGGCGTTGGACGAGGTGCCCGACAAAATTTCGAGGCAGATAAAGTCACGATTCTCGGCGGAGTTCGTCTTGGAATTTCTCAAGGTGGCCCAATTTCGATTCAGGTAGGAAATAGCGAATGGCCTAAGTGGGAGAAGGTCATGTCAGCTGATCCAGTTCCGCTAGATGAGATTGAGAAGTTGGCTAGAAATGCGCCACTCACCAGGCCACGTCCTGGCCACGCCGATTTAGTTGGTATGCAGAAATATGACTTCGATGATGCGCGGCCAATTCTTGAGCGAGCTAGTGCTCGCGAGACAGCTGCTCGGGTTGCACTGGGTGCCATCGCTAGAAACTTTCTCCAGCAATCTCTCGGAATCACAATCCTTAGCCATGTCGTTTCCATTGGTTCTGTAAGGATTCCTGATGAGACGCCTCTGCCTTTAGAGGGAGATATGAGTCGCATTGATGAGGATCCGGTGCGTTGTGCAGATCCAAAGACGAGCGCGCTGATGATTACAGAGATTGAATCAGCTCACTCTGATGGTGACACTCTTGGTGGAGTATGCGAAGTTCTCGTCTACAACCTTCCACCAGGTTTAGGTTCACATGTTCATTGGGATAGACGCTTAGATGCTCGCCTCGCTGGTGCGATGATGGGTATTCAAGCAATTAAGGGCGTTGAAATTGGTGACGGCTTTAGAACTGCTACACGTAGAGGTTCCGTTGCTCACGATGAGATTGAACGAGATGCCTCAGGCAAGATTGTTCGCCGCACAGATAGAGCCGGCGGTACAGAAGGTGGAATGTCTAACGGTGAAATCTTGAGAGTTTCAGTTGCTATGAAGCCGATCTCTACCGTTCCTAAAGCGCTCGACACCATCGATGTTCAGACAGGTGATGCAGCAAAGGCTATTAATCAACGTTCTGATGTATGCGCAGTCCCGGCTGCTGGTGTAGTTGCAGAAGCTATGGCTGCTCTAGTGATTGCAGAAGCAGTACTAGAGAAATTTGGTGGAGATTCGGTTCAGGAAGTTCGTCGGAACTTCCAGTCATATATTGAGAATCTTCCATTTAAGTAGGCGCATATGGCACCTCGCGCAATCTTTATAGGTCCCATGGGCTCAGGTAAATCAACGATAGGAAAAGCTGTCGCAAGCGCTTTAGGCCTGCCATTTCGAGATACCGACTCAATTATTGAAGAGCGAGAAGAGATGCCCGTTTCTCAGATTTTTATTGATAAAGGCGAAGATTATTTTCGAACAGTAGAGAAGAAAGTACTTAGAGATGAACTTCTCAACGATGGTTCAATCTTGGCACTGGGCGGAGGAGCACCGATATCTGTTGATGCACAATCTGCGCTTAAGGTTTCATCTGCCCCGGTTATATACCTGGATATCTCTTTATCCAGCGTCGCTCCACGAATCGGATTTAATCGTGATCGCCCACTCTTACTGCACAATCCACGAGGGCAATGGCAGACGCTTATGGAAGTACGTAGACCAATCTATGAATCAATCGCCAATGTAGTCATCGATGTCAACGGCAAATCACAGAAGCAGATCGTAGAGGAAGCGCTTGGTGCACTGAAATGATAACCATCGATATTAAAGCCGAACGTCAATACCAAGTTCGCATTGGTGCTCACTTTAGGGATGAGATTAAGGATGTGGCCACGGGTCGAGAGCGCATCGCCTTTATCTTCTCTGAGAAGATGAAAGATCAGCTCAAGAATTTAGAGGTAGGGGAGGCTGAGCCTTTCTACTTCGCAGTTCCTGATTCTGAAGTCGCAAAGAGCACTAAGACACTCTTGCAATTGTGGGATTGGTTAGGCGCGGCAGGATTTACTCGTTCAGATTTGATTGTGGGTATCGGCGGAGGTGCGATCACCGATCTCTCGGGTTTTGCTGCTGCCTCTTGGCTTCGTGGAATTGATTGGGTAGCAATTCCAACTACCGTCGCAGGCATGGTCGATGCAGCAGTCGGAGGAAAAACTGGGATCAATAGCGAGTACGGAAAGAATCTCATCGGTGCATTTCATTCCCCGCAAAGAGTTATCGTCGATCTTCAGTGGTTAGAGACACTAAGTGATAGAGATTTCTCAGCTGGGCTCGCCGAAGTTGTGAAATGTGGATTTATTCGAGATACCAAAATCTTGGATGTTCTTAAAGGTAAGTCACTTGCAGAGATTAGGGCAGATAAATCTCTGACCACAGAACTCATCGAAAGATCTATTCGAGTAAAAGGTGATGTTGTATCCGGTGATTACAAAGAGAATTTTGACCGGGAAATCCTTAATTATGGCCATACCTTCGGCCATGCTGTTGAGTTAGATTCCAAGTATTCACTCCGCCATGGAGAGTGCGTATCTATAGGAATGATCTACGTTGCAGAACTGGCTTACTCATTGGATTTGATTTCGGAGAGTACATTGCTATTGCATAGAGAACTCCTCGAATCTTTACATCTGCCAACCACATATAGCGCTTCATCCTGGAGCGCGCTTCTAGCCAATATGAAGTTAGATAAGAAGTCGCGTGGAAATACCTTGCGCTTCGTTCTCTTAGGTGAAATAGGTCAGACACAGCGGGTCGAAGGCCCAGATGAAGGCGCGCTAATAGCAGCGTATGAGAAGGTATCTCCATGAAGGTTTTAGTACTCAACGGCCCAAATTTGGGAAGACTCGATATCCGCGACTCTGCAATTTATGGAGATATGAGTTATCCAAATCTTGTCAGCCATATCGAATCTGCGGCAAAGAGTCATGGCTTTGAAGCCGATGTTCGTCAGAGTAATGATGAGGCAGAGATCATTGGATGGCTTCACGAAGCTGCCGATACAAATACACCTGTCATCATCAATCCTGCTGCTTTCACGCATTACTCATATGCAATTCGTGATGCAGCTGAACTAGTTAAATCGCCTCTTATTGAGGTTCATCTCTCAAACCCACTAGCGCGTGAAGAGTTTCGCCACACATCGGTTATCTCAGGTGTAGCAAATGGCACTATTGGGGGATTTGGACCGAATTCGTATGTTCTTGCTCTGATCGCACTGAAGGCGCTACTCGCATAATTTCTTAAGGTAAACTCTGCCTATAGCGTCCGTCGAACGACGAGGACCTGAACTGGAGCTAACGTGGCAACAACAAATGATCTAAAAAATGGAATGACACTCGATATCGAAGGTCAGCTATGGACTGTCGTAGAGTTCCAACACGTTAAGCCTGGAAAAGGCCCTGCTTTCGTTCGAACCAAGCTTAAGCAAGTTATGACGGGCAAGGTTGTCGATAAGACTTTTAACGCTGGCGTAAAGATTGAGATTGCAGTACTAGAAAAGCGCGAGATGAACTTCCTTTACAAGGAAGGTGACGATTTCGTATTTATGGATAACGTCAACTTTGATCAGATGGTTATCTCTGCAGCGACTGTTGGAGATGCTTCTAATTACATGCTCGAAAATACTGAAGCAATTGTTGCTATCCATGAAGGCAACCCACTGTTTCTGGATCTTCCTGCTTCGGTACCGCTGAAGATTACCTATACAGAACCGGGATTGCAGGGAGACCGTTCCTCTGGTGGAACAAAGCCTGCAACAGTGGAGACCGGAATACAGATTCAAGTTCCTCTCTTCATCAAGCAAGATGAAATCGTTCTTGTTGATACACGAGATGGTTCATATCAGGGCCGCGCCAACTAGTGTCAGCACGCAGTAAAGCGCGTAAGCAAGCTCTAGATTTACTCTACGAGGCAGATATCCGTGGTGGTTCTGCTCTAGAGTTTCTGCAATCACGTGATGTAGTTGAAGATGGTCCAGATGCCAGACCAATTCGTGATTTTACGAAAGAGCTTATTGGCGGTATCGCCGAGAACAGCAGAAAGATTGATGAGCTCATTACGACCTATGCCCAGGGTTGGGATATGGATCGCCTTCCGGCGGTGGATCGAAATATTCTCCGCCTCGGTATTTATGAGATTGTCTGGAGTACCGAGTTAGCAGATGGAATTGCAATCGATGAGGCTCTCACCTTGGCGAAGGAGTTATCTACCGATGAGTCGGCTGGATATATCCATGGAGTCTTGGGAAAAATTTCTTCAATTAAAGAGAGTATCCCGCTTTAGGAAATCTTCTTCAGCAGAATTTTTGACTCAGCAAGCCACTCAAGAACTGCGCCTCTTTCAAGATTGAGTAAGAGCGAGATAGTGGCTAGATCATTTTCTCTCAGCGTGATTACTTCACCATTCCAATCTTGTCGATACTCACAAATACTGCGCAGCATCTGAGCGAGCGCCCTTCTCTGATCTTCCTCTTCCTTCTTCCTAAAATCACCACCTCGTTGAAGCGCTCGGATATCAAGCATTAATCGTGGAACTTCTCCAAGTGCTGGAGCGCTCTTTGCGGAGAAGAGTTCAGTGATGGGTACGTTATAGATCTTTGCAATCTCTAGAGCTCTCTTGATTGTCAGATTCCGTGAACCTCGCTCATAAGATCCGAGAACGACTGCTTTGAGAGTTCCCGAACTGAGAGCTTCAACTTGGCTAAGGGAGAGGGAACGGGCGCGGCGAATGGTGCGAAGTCGTGCTGCCACATGGGCTGAGGTGATATCTGGATGCATCTGGAAACGATAGATGAGTTCGATACACACCCCTTTTCCTTATCCACAACCATCCCAATCAACTGCTAATATTCCGCCAACATCCTTTAACGACCCGTCCTGAGAGGCGGGGAAGGAGATTTACATGAGTCTTGCCCTGCCTGCGCCGGATATAACCCGCGCCATTACCCGCATCTCGCACGAGATTATTGAGGGAAATTCAGGTTCATCAAATATCACATTGCTTGGAATTCCCACTCGTGGAGCTCATCTAGCTCACCGCATCGCGTCGAGTATCTCTGCGATCGAGGGAGTGGAAGTCCAAGTAGGTACTCTCGATATCACTCTTCATAGAGACGATTTACGTCTGCGCCCTCCGAAGGCGCTCATGCCGACTGTCATTCCATCTTTAGGTGTTGAAGGAAGAGATGTTGTTCTAATAGATGATGTGCTCTTCTCGGGGCGGACGATTCGAGCAGCCCTTGATGCCCTCGGTGAAATAGGCCGCCCTCGAACTGTGCAACTTGCAGTGCTTGTAGATCGCGGCCATCGAGAACTGCCGATACGTGCAGATTATGTGGGCAAGAATCTTCCGACATCTGCAGATCAGATTGTTAAGGTCCATCTCACAGAATTAGATGGCGTGGATGAAGTCTTGATTGAAGATGGTGGCAAGAAATGAAGCACCTCTTATCGATTGAAGATGTGAGCAAGGTTGAAGCAGTTAACATCCTTGATACAGCCGAGTTGCTCTCAAAGGCCTCAGATGGGCCGATGAAGAAGTTGCCCACCTTGCGTGGACGCACAATAGTCAACCTCTTTGCTGAGGATTCCACCCGTACCAGAATCTCCTTTGAAGCTGCTGCTAAACGACTCTCCGCCGATGTAATTAACTTCTCGGCAAAGGGATCTAGCGTGAGCAAAGGTGAATCTCTTAAAGATACCGCTCAGACTCTGCAGGCGATGGGCGCCGATGCAGTAATCATCCGGCATAGTGCATCGGGGGCTGCTCACACACTTGCAGCAAATAAGTGGATGGCGGGTTCTGTTATCAATGCAGGCGATGGAACCCATGAGCATCCAAGCCAGGCACTTCTCGATGCCTTCACTATTCGCAAACATCTAGCTCATGGAGAGAATGATTTAACGGGACTTCATGTGGCTATCGTTGGTGATGTACTGCACTCGAGAGTTGCTCGATCCAACGTTCTGCTCTTAACAAAGTTAGGTGCAACTGTAACTCTCGTTGCTCCACCAACTCTGCTTCCTGTTGGAGTAGAAGAGTGGCCAGTGAGTATCTCCTACAGTCTAGATGCGGTTATTGATCAAGTGGATGCTGTCATGATGCTCCGTATTCAACTGGAGCGAATGTCAGAAATTTACTTCCCCAACGCTCGAGAATATTCTCGCTACTTTGCCTTGAATGCAGATCGAGTAAAGATGATGAAGAAGAACGCAATCATTATGCACCCAGGTCCGATGAACCGTGGTCTAGAAATCACCGCTGATTCTGCCGATAGTGCGCGTTCAGTAATTTTAGATCAGGTACGCAACGGTGTCAGTGTTCGAATGGCAATTCTGTACTTACTTCTAGCAGGCCCTGCGCCAATTGGAGATTTGATATGAGTTCAAAATTCATCGTTCGAGGTGGAAAGCTTGCCAATGGAGAGAGCGCAGATGTTGCGATAGTCGATGGATTTATCTCGGCTGTTGGCGCCAATCTCACACTTGAAGGTAGCGAAGAAATATCTGCCGCAAATTCAGTAGTAATCCCAGGTCTTGTCGATTTACATACTCATTTACGTGAACCCGGTAAGGAAGATGCTGAGACAGTTCTATCTGGTTCTCGCGCAGCTGCAAGAGGTGGATATGTTGCGGTGAGCGCAATGGCAAATACATCACCAGTTGCAGATACCGCCGGAGTAGTAGAGCAGGTTTACAGGCTAGGTCTTGAGGCTGGGCTCGTCGACGTGTTTCCTATAGGCGCAGTCACAAAGGGCTTAGCTGGTTTGGAGTTGGCAGATATTGGAGCGATGGCCGATTCATCTGCACGGGTCAGAGTCTTCAGTGATGATGGCAACTGCGTATTTGATCCGCTAGTGATGCGTCGAGCGCTTGAGTATGTGAAGAAGTTCAATGGGGTTATCGCCCAGCATGCACAGGAGCCGCGCCTTACGGTGGATGCGCAGATGAATGAAGGATTCGTCTCCTCTCAATTAGGACTTAAAGGTTGGCCTGCGATTGCAGAAGAGGCAATCATCGCCCGAGACATTCTTCTCGCCGATCATGTTCAGTCACGATTGCATATCTGTCACGTAACAACGGCAGGCGGAGTAGAGATAATTCGTTGGGCAAAGTCGCGAGGAATCCAAGTGACAGCTGAAGTTACTCCTCATCACTTGATTCTCACTGATGAGTTGGCGAGAAGTTATGACCCTGTTTTCAAAGTGAATCCACCATTGCGTTCAGAGTCTGATGTGATGGCGCTACGCGAGGCACTTGCGGATGGAACGATCGATATCGTGGCAACTGACCACGCACCTCATGCTGCCGAGAGCAAAGAGTGTGAGTGGCAAGAGGCGGCTTTCGGGATGCTAGGCCTTGAAACATCGCTGGCAATCGTCAACCAGACAATGGTGCAGACAGGACTTCTGTCATGGGAGGGATTGGTTGAACGGATGAGTAGCAAACCGGCGCAGATTGGCCTCTATGAGAACCATGGAAGGGGTATCGAAGTCGGCGCTCCAGCGCATCTGACTGTGATAAATCCGACCGCAACGCATAGGGTTGATCGTGACCGAGTTTCATCGAGGAGCCGGAATACTCCGTTCCATGGAATGGAGCTTCAAGGAGTTGTTACTGCAACTATCTTCGCAGGAAAGCTCACCTATAAGGCGGAGAATCTATGAGTAAAGCATTCTTTGTTCTCGATGATGGCCGAGTCTTTGAAGGTAAATCATGGGCGGCCGTTGGTAAGACATTTGGAGAAGCTGTCTTTCAAACAGGAATGACTGGATATCAGGAGACTCTGACTGATCCCTCGTATCACAAGCAAGTAGTAGTCATGACCGCGCCGCATATTGGAAATACCGGAGTAAATACCTTCGATAACGAATCGAAGAAGTACTGGGTCGCGGGTTTCGTAGTCAGAAATCCTTCAACGATTACAAGTAACTGGCGCAGTGAAAATGATCTTGAGTCAGAGCTTATTGAGCAAGGCATTGTTGGAATTCAAGGTGTTGATACTCGAGCGATTACGCGTCACTTAAGAGATCGCGGTGCGATGCGGGTAGGAATTTTCTCTGGAGAAGATTTGTCGCGTGAAGAGATGGTTGTTGAAGTTCGAAAGCAACCATTGATGGCGGGCTCACATCTTGTTGGTGATGTATCAACACCAGAGAGCTACATAGTCCCGGCAATCGGTGAGAAGCGTTTCACGGTTGCTGCTCTCGATTTAGGAATAAAGGCGGCAACTCCACGCTTGATGGCAGAGCGTGGAATTGAAGTCCACGTAATACCCCATAATTCAACACTCGAAGAAATTAACGCGATAAAGCCAGATGGTGTCTTTCTCTCCAATGGACCAGGAGATCCTGCATCCATGGTCGAAACGATTGAAGTTGTTCGCGAGATTCTTGCCGAGGAGATTCCGGTATTCGGTATCTGCTTTGGCCATCAAATTCTTGGAAGAGCGCTAGGTTTCGAGACATACAAGTTGCAATTTGGTCATCGCGGAATCAATCAACCTGTCATCGATAAGCGAACCGGCAAGGTAGAGATTACGGCACATAATCATGGATTCGCCCTCAAGGCACCTACAGATGCTGGCTTCTCTACTGTTTTTGGACCGGGCCAAGTTACCCATGTCTGTCTTAATGATGGCGTTGTCGAAGGTATTGAACTTCTTGAAAGAGGAGCATTTAGCGTTCAGTATCACCCAGAGGCAGCGGCTGGGCCTCACGATGCATCCTATTTATTTGATCAATTTGTTGAGATGATGCTCAAATATCCAAGAATGGCGGTGACTCAATAATGTCACGCGATTTATCAATTAAGAGCGTTCTTGTAATCGGCTCCGGTCCGATTGTTATCGGTCAGGCGTGCGAGTTTGATTATTCAGGTACTCAGGCTTGCCGTGTTTTACGTGCTGAGGGGATACGAGTAATTCTCGTGAATTCAAACCCAGCAACGATCATGACAGATCCCGAATTTGCAGATGCAACATATATCGAACCAATTACCCCAGAGTTCATCGAACGTATCATCGCCAAAGAACGTCCTGATGCGGTACTCGCAACGCTCGGCGGACAAACCGCGCTCAATGCAGCAATCGGCCTCTTCCAGGCAGGAACTCTTGATAAGTACAACGTTAAGTTAATTGGTGCAGATGTTGCGGCGATTGAACGTGGAGAAAACCGTGAGCTCTTTAGAGCGATTGTCGAAAAAATTGGGGGAGAGTCAGCTAAATCAATTATCTGCCACACAATGGACCAGGTCTTTGCCGCAGCCCAAGAGTTGAATTTCCCGGTCGTTATTCGTCCCTCGTTCACTATGGGCGGGTTAGGTTCTGGAATCGCCTTCGATAAGGAGACTCTCGAACAAATAGCTGGTGCAGGGCTGCGACATAGCCCGACTTCAGAAGTTTTGATTGAAGAGTCGATTATCGGTTGGAAAGAGTATGAACTTGAAGTAATGCGTGACAAGGTAGATAACGTTGTAATTGTCTGCAGCATTGAGAATATTGATCCCATGGGAGTCCATACAGGTGACTCAATCACGGTGGCTCCCGCGTTAACGCTAACAGATGTTGAGTATCAGAAGCTTCGCGATCTCTCTATCGACATCATTCGAGAAGTTGGCGTAGATACTGGCGGATGTAATATTCAATTCGCGGTGAATCCAGATAATGGTCGAATAATCGTCATTGAGATGAATCCTCGCGTCTCTCGTTCAAGTGCGTTGGCCTCAAAAGCGACCGGTTTTCCTATTGCGAAGATCGCAACGAAGTTGGCAATTGGCTATACCCTCGATGAGATTAAGAATGATATTACTCAAGTTACTCCTGCCTCTTTCGAACCAACTCTTGATTACATCGTTGTTAAAGCTCCGAGATTCGCCTTCGAGAAGTTCCAAGATGCCGATCCTCGCCTGACTACGACGATGAAGAGCGTTGGCGAAGCGATGGCTATCGGACGATCCTTTCCTGAAGCACTGATGAAATCACTTCGTTCGCTCGAAAGAAAAGAAGCCATTTTCTCCTTCCCTAAAGAGTCTGCTCCAACTCTCAAGACTTCGCTCTTGGAGTCGATGAAGATTCCAACCGAGTATCGACTTCAGCAGGTGCAACTTGCTATGTGGTGCGGTGCAACATCGGATGAGATTTACTCTTCCACAAAGATCGATCGGTGGTTCTTACGTCAGATTGAAATCATCAATGAGACAGCCAGAACAATCGCTCAACCAGGTGAGTTAAATGAAGAACTTCTTCGAACAGCTAAGTCGATGGGCTTTTCAGATCTTCAAGTCGCACGTCTTCGAGGAATTGCTGAAGAAGATGTTCGAAAGGTTAGACAACACCTCAATGTTCGCCCCGTCTACAAGACCGTCGATACTTGTGCTGCGGAATTTGAAGCCTTTACACCTTATTACTACTCAAGCTATGAAGAAGAGACCGAGGTACGCCCTCGCACTAAACCTGCGGTAATTATTCTTGGCAGTGGACCAAACCGAATCGGTCAAGGAATTGAGTTCGATTACTCCTGTGTTCATGCTTCGTTCACGCTCCGTGAAGCTGGATACGAGACAATCATGATCAACTGCAACCCCGAAACGGTTTCAACTGATTACGACACAAGCGATCGCCTCTACTTTGAACCACTTACCCTTGAAGATGTTCTGGAAGTAGTGCATGCGGAAACTCTTGCAGGTCCAGTTCTCGGTGTCATCACTCAACTTGGTGGTCAGACTCCACTCGGACTTGCTGCAGGTCTTAAAGCTGCGGGAGTAACGATTCTTGGGACAAGCCCTGATGCCATCAATTTAGCGGAAGAGCGTGGAGCCTTCGGAAACGTTCTTCGTGAACAAGGACTCACTGCACCTGAGTTCGGTATGGCATCTTCTGAGTTAGAAGCGCTTTCAATCGCGGAGCGAAT
>Ga0214163_1000568_pt1 | contig 16841 bp, 14 predicted proteins | sample LakMenepilimnion_2_FD_153001 | JGI IMG/M metagenome (GOLD analysis project Ga0214163, IMG submission 153001) | Freshwater microbial communities from Lake Mendota, WI - Practice 15JUN2010 epilimnion v4 | ecosystem: Environmental > Aquatic > Freshwater > Lake > Epilimnion/Euphotic zone | place... | reverse complement strand
GGTGAAGATATCTAGGGCTTGGGTGAGGACTTGGTTTTCTCTCTCCCATTCAAATAACTCTGTTTGGTAAACAGCGTTGGCGCGCTTTGCTGCGCGTTTAGCTTTGAAGTTTGCGAAAAATCCCATGGGTTGATTATCTCTTTACTTTCGGTAATTTCATACGTTTAGGAGCTTTTGACGACGATATCGACGATTGCTTCAGGTGTTGCTCCGTCGCGTAGTTCTGCATTCACATTGGTTGGGATTCCATTGATTTGAGCGGCAGAGAGCAACGCTAATTGGGCTGCGATCTCCCCCATCCAGTAGAAAGCTGCAGGGCCGGCGCGATCGAGCAGGTGCTGGGCTTGGTTGATGCGGGAGTCGCTGAACTTTTCGAGATCGTTGTTGTTGTCATTGATGATGTCCAAGAGGTAACGCTTGATGTCTAGGGCGATGCCGGTGTTGGTGTTGTGGTCTTGGATTAAGGCGCGCAGTTCGGCATCCAGGGTGCGCGGTTTGCGGCGGGCCTTGCGGCGGGAGAATGAGTTGAAGACAAGGTAGAAGAAGATGAAGAGCAGGATGAATTCGAACATGGGCTAGATGTTACGCAGAGTGACTGACAGATGAAGTTGTCTTAACCAACCTTTTCGATCTTTACCTCATCGTGGTCCCCAGACTTAACCAAGGAAATCTTGATCCCATTGGTTGTCAGAGACTCGCCTTCATACAAAAAGAAGTTCATGTCTATCGGGCCTGATTGAGGTGCACCCGGAATGCTTCCATGGTCAACTTCTAGATTTCTAATGAAGTAGGCATACGCTGGTGAAGAGTCTTTCCAATCTTTTCCATCTAACTCTTCCACGCCGTAGAGTGGTTTTGCTGTCGTATCAACCTTGTAGACAATCACGCCATAGAAGCCCTCAGGTAGTCCTGGGAAGCCATTGTGTCCACTACTCCACTTATCTCGCCTTCTTGATTCAATGACCAAAACTTGCGATTTGGAAAGTTTGATCATGATTGCCTTTGTGCCGATTTCTTCACGCTCAAGTGGACTCAAGACAATGTTGGTAGGTTTCACATTTTCTTTTTGTAAACAGTAGAACTGATTTTCACGTTGCCAGTCAATAATCAACGTGTCCCAGGAAGATAAAGGCAAGGACAACCCATATTGATTTGTCATGATGCTCAAGTTGTAGCCCTGGTTTGGAGCATGACCTTGCAATCCTTGATTATGAAGGTTTTCGTGGATAAAGAATGCCCACAAGGGAAAATTGTAATAAGAGTCTCGCGCACCATTAGCGGTCACCCACACACCAACAAGTCTTGGGTCATTAGTTGTTTTCCAACCTCGTGCTTTGTCATCAATCCCGAGCGCCCAAGTTCCCGTCCAAATATTTTTAACATCTTTTGGATACAGAATGAAGACATTGTGCATATTCTTGAAGTCAAAGTAAGGCTTGGCTAAATCAAGATATTCTGAAGCAGCCTCTAATCCAGATATCTTTCGACCAGTTTTGTAATTCTCGGGAGAAGGCGGGGTTGAAGAAGTTTGAGCTGAATTCACGTAATCATATGAATTTCTTGGAGCCCTTATCCACTTGTCGTAGGTTTGGAACTTGTAATAACTCTGGCCATTTGAATACCACTTCATCCACTCATTTGATTTTTCGATTATGTCGTTATACATGTCACGTGGTGAACCGCTACCTGGGCTGTCTGGGAAATCAATAGGAATGATTAGCGCATTGATAGGACCTACACGGGGAATCTTCGCAAACATTTTTCCAGATGGAATCGGGTAGGCAATTGAGGGTCCTTCAGACCTGTCAGTCGTTGATTGATCAGGAATTCGACATACATCTAAGCTTTCAGGGGAAATGTATGTGGCAGGTGCTTTTGGGGCTAAGGAAAGTTGAAAGAATTTCTTTGCTTTATTTGCAACCTCTCTACACTCCAAATAACCATCACTATTGTTTTGTCGATCCCCCACTCTTGTACATGGATCTCCTGCTCGATTCTTTGGTGTGTTTGTTGGAGTTGGAGTTGGAGTTGGCTCGACAGGCTTTGCAACAGGATTCGACGTTGGTTTAGGTGCCGCTTTAATTGCAACTCCTTTGTTCCACACCAAACGTGTTCCTGATTTAATACAAGTAAATTTCTTGCCACTTGCTGTTGCAGTAGCGCCAGCTTTGGTGCACTTAGCGCCTGCTTTGGGAGTAGCAGCATGAAGTGGTGCAGTAATGGCAAGAAGTAGGGCCACTGTCACTGATATGCGAACATTACGGGTCATCATCATGGCTTCTTCGTTGTATCTTCGCAGGACAGGTTTCTTAGCTGAAGACTAGGAATGACTAATCGCTCGCCTTGACCATTTTGCTTGGTAAAGAACTCTGTCATTGTTCTAAATTCCTTGTTGCACACAAGCCCCTTGATCTCAATGACAAGTGGGTTGCGTGAATCATTGACATAGCCTGTTTCAAAGTAAACCTTCTGGAAATCAACCGGATCGGTTATGTAGAGGCGGTAGGACTCGTGACCAGTGACATTCCATGTTGCCTTTGCTTTGAGGAATCCATCAGGGACTACTTCTCCTCGTGAAACCCGAATTGGTGAGATTGGTTGCCCAGGGTTATTTTGTTGAGGCTTAGGTGGTGGCGGAACGAATTTATCGATATCGGTTTTTAGCGCTTCAAACAAAACTCCGTCAGCGTTGCTATCAATGACTGAAAATTGCCAACCAAACATTGATTTGGATTGACCCTTTGTTACTAATTCCTTTTGACTCAGGATCGGTCCTTCACCAGCATTTTGGTGGGTATTTACGATGTAAAGCAGTAAACCTTTATCTGTACCCGATTCAATACGAACCTCTGCAGCAAGGGTTACTCCAGGAGAAAGATTTACTGTTAGCAATTTAGGATCTTTAGAAGTGTCAGAATCTGATAGATAGTGAATGGAAGATTTCTGGTCAGTTAGGCAACGAACTTCAGAGTCTTCAATCCAGCCCATTAAGAGCTTGTTCCATTCCAATAAGCCACCGCGGGTGGAGCTAGCCATCAAATCCCAGCCCATGGGAACGCCTAATTCTGATCTGCGCGATGTACTTCCTGATTGAACTTCGGAAAAAAGGTACAAATCTTCAAGACCAAAAAATGAATGCCCTAATTCGTGAACCCACAAAGTTGCTTGTTGCAAGCCACCGGCAATATACATGGCGTTAAATGTTCCGGTTTTAGAGTTTTCCACCTTGATCGCAAGATCGCCTTGTGCTGTTCCTAGACCTTGCGATCCCATAGTTCCATTTCCGGTTAAAAACACGTAACTGTCATAACCATCGAATACAAAATCGCTCTTGTACTTTTTTATCAGCTCCAAAATTCTTGAAATGTTATCTGTACCCCAGACGCCACTTAATGGATTTTCAATATCAAATATCCACCACTCTGATTTTGGCAATACATCAACTTTGAGTTCAAATCTTCCAGACGAGACTAACTTGAAAGTATCCTTTACTCGGGGAATTACTTCATCAAGTAGTTCAAGATCAGATGTAAAAGCTTGCCCTCTTTGAATTTTCTCGACATAAAAAGGAACATCTTTAAACCCCATCGGTATTACTAGGATCTTTCCGATTTTCTTACCTGTGATTGCCTCTGGTGGACGAGGAAAACCATTTCTATGTCGTAAAGCACCACCTTCTCGATAGTCAGGGGTTTTGTCCTCAGTCTTGCATGTCGCAATTGAAGTTAATGTGGAGGTCGGTGCGATTCGGGAGTCTGTTGCGAGTAAATTCTTTACTTCAATCTTTGTATCTGGAGTTGGTGAAGGTTTTGGAGCGGCGGCTTTAATTGCAACGCCTTTGTTCCACACCAAACGTGTTCCAGATTTAATGCATGTGAATTTCTTGCCACCAGCTGTTGCAGTAGCGCCAGCTTTAGTGCACTTGGCTCCAGCCTTAACTGCGGCAAAGGTTGGAGCAGAGATAAGGGACAAAGACAGCAGCAGGGCTAGAAATACCCGAGAGCGCGTCATGCGATAACGGTAGCAATCCGCTTTCAGCCCCACAATGATCTCGACTAACGGGTTCTACGTACCAGTGCCATTACTAAGCCGATAACGACTAGAAGAAAACCAACGGGCAGAGTCAAAAACATAAGCCAGATGAAGGTTCCTGTACCGCTGCTTTCATCCCACATAGAGCCACCTTGAAACAGTGAGGCAACAAAGGCTAGGAGAATTGGTGAGATGGCAAAGATCAAACCTGTGCGGATAAAAGGAAATCTCTTCATCGTCACAGTACAGAATTATAGTTAATGATGTTACTTACCCTCTTCTTGAGCGCGAGTTAAGCGCTGAGAAATGTAGACAGGGATTAGTGAAATCAAAATAACTAGGGTTGCGACCACGTTTACAACGCTGGCCTGATTAGGTCGTGACATCTCTTTTAGGATCCAGAGCGGCAGGGTGTCGACACCTGGTGGAGCTGTAAAAATTGTTACGACTACTTCATCAAAGCTGAGCGCAAAAGCAAGTAATGCGCCTGCGACGAATGCAGTTCTAAATTGTGGAAAAGTTACTAATCTGAATGTTTGCCACAGACCCGCACCAAGGTCAGCTGATGCTTCTTGTAGCGAAGGGTTCATGCGCTTTAAGCGGGCAAATACATTGTTAAAGACCATGACGATACAAAATGTTGCGTGAGCAACGATCATGCCAAAGTAGCCGATGTTGAAACCGGCTGGTGATAAAAATGAGTTATAGGTGTTGCTAAATGCCACACCAGTAACAACACCTGGAAGCGCAATTGGAAGTACGACCAAGAGATTTACTGTGCCCTTGCCAAAGAAATCAAAGCCCTTCAACGCAAAGGCAACCAGGGTTCCCAAGAAGGCGGCGATGATGGTTGAGCCTGCCGCAACGATTAATGAGTTGAGAAGAGCAGTTCGAATTGGTTGGTATGTGGCTGCAAATTCCCACCATTGAAATGAAAAAGTTGCAATTGGCCAACTTGAAATATTGGATTTATTGAAAGAATTCAAAATCAGAACTAATAGCGGAACATACATAAAGATCAAAATGAAGGTAACAATTGCCATCAAGATTATTCTGCTGGTTCTAGAAAGTCTTAACATGGCTACATCCGCTCCAAAGAACCGGTGCGTCGAGCAACCATCAGATAGATAAGCACAAATGCGATAGGCACCATTGAAAAGGCCGCTGCAACAGGTGGGTTCAGGTTAATGTTGGAAGCAATGATTGAACCAATCATTTGTGTGGAGCCACCTGTAAATTTAGCAACAAGGTAATCCCCAAGGCTTAGTGAAAATGTAAAGACAGAGCCAGCGATAATGGCTGGAACAATTAGCGGCAAAACAATGCGATAGATAGTGGTGAAACCTTTGGCACCCATATCACTTGATGCATCGAAGAGATTTGGCGGGATTTGGCGGATCGCTGTGAAAACAGGAAGTGCCATGTAGGGAAACCAAAGATAAGTAAGAGTCAAAATCACAATTGGAATTGAGAAAGTTGGCCCAGATATTCCAAGTGGAGCAAGGGCCCAATTAAAGAAACCTTCTTCTGTAAAGACCAAACGCATCGCAATAATCTTTACCAAGTAACCTGCCCAAAGTGGCAATGTAATTGCTACAGCTAGTGCATTTCTAACCCAAGGTCGCGCGATCTTTGCCATATAGATGCCCAGTGGGACAGAGAAGATCACTGAAACAACGGTGACGGCAAGTGCAATAAACAAAGTTCTGATTGAAGTTGAGACATAAGCCTGGACTGTGAAGAGGGAAGTAAAGTTTTCGAGCGTAAAGCCAGGGATCACCTTTGAGGTGAAAGGATCAACAAACCAAAATGCTGTAATTAACAAAAGAAATAGCGAGAAGATATAGACGCCTACGATCCAAAACATGGGCAGCGCAATCAAACCAAATAATCTTAATTTGGCATGCTTGTACAGGTACGAGGAAATCGGCCTAGTGCCGACCTTCGTTGTATCTGCGCTCATCTTTACCTATCTCTGTGCTTGAACATCTCATAATTTGATAAAGAGTGAGGGGATCTATTTCTAAATCCCCTCACTCTTTATTTACTTGTCATACCGTGCTTGTTAACCCTTTACGGTTGCCCAAGCATTTGTCCAGTCCTGGAAGCTGGTGCATTCCACATCTTTGCGACCATCAACACAGGTTTCGATTGGAGTTGTCCAAGGCCAAATTCTCTTGAAGAACTCTTCATCTTCTGCAGCAAACTCATCACAGTGAGCTTGTGCTTCAGGACTTGATGCACAGAAAGCAATGTTTGCTGGAGCCATACCGAAGTTCATCGCGATAGCGCCATTAACAGATGCTGTACTTGTGTAATCCATCCATGCGTAAGAACAGTTAATGTTCTTTGTCTTTGAGCTAACCAACCATGAGTCATACCAACCAGTTGAACCTTCAATTGGAAGAGTTGTCTTTAGATTTGGCTTAGCTGCGAACTTGCGAAGGATTTCCCAAGAAGTTCCTACAACTGTGTTGCCACCAGCAAATGATGTTATTTGTGCGACTGGGTCTGACCAGTACTCACCAATAATTGAGTTCTGCTGCTTGAGCAAAGCAATTGCTGCATCTAGCTGAGTCTTATCTAGAGCGTATGGATTCTGAATTTTTAGCTCTGGCTTGTGATACATCAAGTACACAGCAGCATCTGCGATGTAAATTGGTGCATCGTAAGCAGTGATCTTGCCCTTGTATGGGCTATTTGTCTCCCAAACAACATCCCAGCTCTTTGGAGCACCCTTAGTTACATCATCGTTGTACTGCAGCAGGTTTGCTCCGCGGCCGATTGGAACACCGTATGGCTTGCCGTTTACAGTGTCATAGATGTTATTGCGCATACCTGTTGCAATTTCATCACTAAAGTTTGGAATTAAGTCAATGTTAAGTGGTTGAACATCTCCGCCTACGATTAGACGTAGTGCAGCATCTCCAGATGCAGAAACAATGTCATATTGACCGGTTCGCATCAAAGTAACCATTTCATCACTTGTTCCAGCTACACGTGACTTGACCTTGCAACCGGTGTCTGCTTCGAACTTGTCTGTCCACTTAGGATCGACGAATCCAGACCAGTTAACAATGTTTACTTCGCCTTCAAAATCGCCCATTTGCTCGTGCATTGGAATATCTGGTACTTCGATCTTCACACCGGCTGAGTCACTTGATGAACAACCAGAAAGAATCAAGACTGATACTGCCAGCAGGCTAAATGCCGATAGCTTCTTTCCTTTCATTGAACTTCCTCTCACCTGACTATTTAAAGTCAATTAACTAGGTATCACTGCCGAGTGGTCGCTTTTCCAAACGGCACCGACCCGATCGCCAATCTCAAATCGGTTGATTTGATCTGGCAATTCTTCATTTAATCTGGAGGCTATTACCTTGTGCCCCGACTCTGTTTGAAGTAAAAATATTGTGCTTGCTCCGATATATGAGGCTTCAATAATTGTTCCAACTACCCCACGTTCATCGGCTTTTGGCTTGGTATTGGCTGAAACTAATTTGATCCGCTCTGGTCTGATATTGACCATTGTTGAGCTTCCAAAAATTTCTTTCGCACTTTCTCCTGAAAAAATATTGGATACCCCTAAAAAGCTGGCAACAAATTTAGTTTGCGGCTTCTCATATACCTCTTGCGGAGTACCGATTTGCTCAATTGCACCTTCATTAAAGACTGCGATGCGATCGCTCATCCGCATTGCTTCTTCTTGATCATGGGTTACAAAAATAAATGTGATTCCAGCTTCACGTTGGATTCGCTTGAGTTCAACCTGCATCTCTTCACGCAATTGCTTATCCAATGCACCAAGCGGCTCATCAAGAAGCAAAACTTTTGGTCGAAGTACTAGGGCTCTTGCTAGTGCGATGCGTTGGCGCTGTCCACCTGATAATTGGTGAGGTAAACGCTGAGAAAGTTGTGAGAGCTTTACTGAGTCAATCGCTTCTAGCGCTTGCTTTGCACGTTCTGCCTTTGGAACTTTTCTTGTGCGAAGTCCATATTCAACATTTTCTTGAATGCTCATATGAGGAAAGAGTGCGTAATCTTGGAAAACTGTATTTACTGGGCGATCAAATGGCGCTAAGTCTGTGACATCTTGTGATTCGATTGAAATTGTTCCAGTGCTAGCAGTTTCAAAACCTGCGATTAATCGAAGAACAGTTGTCTTGCCAGAACCAGATGGGCCCAACATGGAGAAAAATTCACCGGCATGAACATCTAAATCCAAGTTAGCAACTGCGTGAACATCATCAAAGAATTTATTGACGCCACGAAGTGAGACAAAGCCCGCACTCAAGTTCTAATTCCCCTCACCCTTGAAAGTAATCCTCTTGAGCATATGACAACCATTGGGCGTTTTCTAGAGATTTGGGCCAAAAACGCGCAGATCTTCGCATCCGGGGTGGCACATGTGCGGTGGGTGGATGCATGTGAAGTACCGGCACAGTGGTTTAGTTCCTTATAAGGTCATCGGAAGTAAAGCTGCAATTTGATTGCGAGCAATTAAGAAGCCTTGTTTTACTAAATCATTGGTGCCTTCAAAGCGACGATCTTCGTGTTCAATGCACAGAACTCCGTCGTATCCGACCTGTGACAGGGTGGCAACGAAACTGGCCCAATTAATCTCGCCGTAGCCAGGCAAACGTGGACGTTGCCAGCCGATTCCCCCAGACATAATTCCATTGTTATATAAACCTTCGCGATCGATTTCCATGTCTTTGACATGTGTGTGATAAATCCGTGAACCAAATTCACGAATTACGCGCTCGATATCGATCATTTGCCATAGCAAATGTGATGGATCCAAGTTCAGGCCTACAGTTGGGCCGAACTTATCAAACATCTCGCGCCAAATTCTTGGTGAATAAGCAACATTGTGTCCACTTGGCCACTCATCTTTACTAAAGATCATTGGGCAATTTTCAATTGCGATTTTCACATTGCTATCTGTTGCAACTTTCACAATTTCTGGCCAAACCTTAAGCGCTTCAGCCCAGTTTTCGTCTTGGGTCTTTGAAGCATCTGCGCCAATAAAAGTACTTACTACGGGAACACCCATGATTCCGGCGGCCCGAATAACTTTCTTAGTGTGTTCATTAACTAACTTGCGCTGCTCTGGATCTGGATGCAGATTGTTTGGATAGTAACCAAGAGCCGACATTTCTATATTGCGAGATTTCAACTGGCCAACAATTTCTTCGCCTTCAGATTTGCTCAGATCTTCAACTTCGATATGGGTGATACCCGCATATCTTCTATTGGCACCGGCACTCTTTGGCCAACAACACACTTCGAGCATTTCGAACTTTTCGGCAGCTGCCCAATCTGCGATTTCAAGTAAGGATAGATCTGGCAGTGGGGCTGTTAGTAGTCCTAGCTTCATTTGTTTCTCCTGTTCGCCTGTGGATTATCTCTATGCAACTTTGACCCAAGTCGAATTCTTCGAACTCTGAGCAATCGCATCGGTTATTTCTAAACTTTTCACTCCATCTGCAAAGGTTGGATAGGTGCTTGATTCAGTTTCATTATTGATATCTTCATACACTCTTTCAAATAATCCACGGAAGGTTTCAGAAAATCCTTCTACGTGACCACCAGGATAAAACGCAGTTTTTGCAGCGGCGGCAGAGAGCATGCCAGGATCTTTATGAAGGACTTCATTGGCTCTGCCTCTGTGACCAATCCATAACTGCTCTGGATTTTCTGAATCAAAGGCGAGAGAACCTTCTGGTCCGCTTATTTCCCAGTTAATCGAATTCTTGCGGCCCGATGAAATCTGTGAGATTGAAATCGTTGCACGCCCACCGTTACTAAATCGTAGAAGAATTCCAGCAGCATCATCAGAGCTCATGTTTACTGGCTCTCGCACAGAGGTTGAATCTATGGTGAAAGTCTGAACTGGCCCAGTTGGTTTTTGTCTAACTGGCACCAGCGTATGCAGATCAGCAAAAACTTCAGTGACTTTTAATCCCGTGACAAAACCAATTTGATCAATTAAATGTGAGCCAATATCGGCAACTGCGCGTAATTGGCCCGCTTTTTCTGATTCAAGGCGCCAGTTCCAATCTGTATCCAGGGTCAACCAATCTTGATGGTAATGACCCTTTACATAGCGCGGAACACCAATCAGTTTTTCATTGATCAGATGCTTAGCTTCATGAACCATGGGATAAAACCGAGTGTTGAAACAAGTTGCGTGAACTAAGCCAGTTCTCTTAGCTAGCTCTACCAATTCCCTACCTTCTTGGGCAGAAAGGGCAAGTGGTTTTTCACAGACTACGTGTTTTCCGGCGTTGAGCAACTGCTTAACTTGTACGTAATGAAGTGCGTTTGGTGAAGTCACATGGACCACAGTTACATCTTTATCTTCACAAATCTGATCCAGGGAAACATAAGCCTGATCTACCGAAAGTTTTTTGGCCCCAATTTTTGTACTCTCAGCGTTGCCCGCAAGGACACCTTTGACATGTACACCTGTTCGCCGGATTGACTCCACATGGACCGTACCGATAAATCCTGTACCGATAACTGCTGCGGAATTGATCTTCATGGTTCTATGAATTCTGAGCTATCTTGGAATACGTCCAGGCTAAAGTCAGGATTATTGCTCCATAAATAATCTGCTTTACCGCCTCGGATGAATTAATCGTCGCCAATAAATAAGACAAAACAGTAAGAATTAATGTTCCTAGAATCGTTCCGGTGTAATTTCCAATTCCACCCATGATGGACGTTCCACCAATTACTACCGCAGCAACCGATGGAAGTAAGAATGGATTTGCCAGGCTGATAGCAACAGCGCCAGATTGTCCGCCAATAATTACGCCACCAATTCCACCTAAAAGCGCACAGATTACATAGGTTGCCCACTGAACTTGCCAGACTTTAACGCCAGCTAGGCGCGCTGCCTGCGCGTTATCACCGATTGCATAGATCAAGCGGCCAAGACCGGTTTTATTTAGAAGAAATAGCAGCATTCCACCTATGACAGCCCAGATGACTAAGGGCCACGATAAGGGTTCAAAGAGGAAGGTGGCATTACTTGCCGTTACTAAAATTTCTGGCATTGATGAACTTCCCTTAAGGAAAGTTGTAACGCCAACTGTAAATACACCGATCAGCACTGCGTTCATTCCAAGTGTCATGATCAAAGGATTCATACCAAATAATCCAACGGCTAGACCATTAATTGATCCAACAACTATGCAGAATAATGCGCCCCACATTAATGCGTTCAAAGTTCCTGACGGGGATTTAACGCTGACAATAAATGCAGCACCTGCTGCGATCATTGCAATTGATAGGTCGATTCCGCCCGTGAGCATGCAGATAGTTTGGCCCGCAGCCAGCAGACCAAGCGGAGCGGCAAGTGCAAAGGTAACGCCAACTGCTGGAATTGAAAAAAAGTACGGATCAATAAAGCTTGTCAGCAAAAACAAGCCGATAAGAATTCCAACAAGTGCCCAGATTGATTTGGAAACTCTTACTGTCGCAAAGTTCTTTATTGTGCTCATTTAAGTTTTTCCCGTTCGATTGCGCAGTAATCCACCAACTAGAACCACAATGATTGTCAGAGCACCAGTAATGATTTGTGAATAAGCAGGATCAATTCCATAAGCGAGCAAAATATTTGGAATAAAGTACAAAACCAACGCCGCCATCGCAGGTCCAGCTAAACCGCCAACTCCACCGGCTAGAGATACGCCACCCAAGACTGCGCCAGCAACTGAATTTAGGGTTGCTGTATTACTAATTGTTGCGAATGGGCTAGCACTGAGAGTGATTCCGGTAAGAACCACACCTGATAGACCAGCAAAGAGTCCGCCAACTGCATACAACTTGATTCGAGTGCGGTTGACATTTACGCCAGAAAGAAAAGCCGCGTCCTTGTTGGATCCAATTGCATACATCGCAATACCTGTGCGACTTCTGTATAGCGGAATCCAGATAACAAGTAGTGGCAAAATTAACCAAATAAGAGGTGGAATAAAGTTCGGATCTTTTCCACCGATTAGGTCTGCTACACCTTGGTTGATACCGCCACCTGGTTGTGGCATAACAAACATCGCCACACCGACTAGTAGGAAACTTGTAGCTAATGTGACGACAATATCGGCGATGCCAGAAGTAGAAACAATCCATCCAGTGATGGCGCCAATAAGACCACCTAGTCCAACGAAGAAGATTGCCAATAAAACTGAGGTCGTAAAGGAAGTGCCCGCCATATATTTAGCACTCAAACAGTTGATCAATACCGCTTCAGCGCCAATCGCCAGGTTGATACCACCACCGATGATGATGACCGCCTGGCCCATAGACAATAGAGCAATTGGCAAAATACCTAAAACAAAAGTGCGTGCTTCATAGGAACCAAACTGAGGCAGTTGACTGATTCTCCAAAATCCAAGGATTAGAACTAAAGCAACAATTCCAACATTCCAACTTTGTCTGCGAGCTTGGACTAGATTCATGATGAAACCAGCATTCCATGGGCAGCATTCATCAAGTTTTCTTCACTGCACTTTTCAAATTCTAGATTAGCTTGGACTTTGCCTTCATAGATAACAATTGCACGATCACAAGTCAGCTGAATCTCACGAAGCTCTGATGTGAACAAAAGGACTGACTTGCCTTCATCGGCAAATTTTCTAATTAATTCATAAATCTGCTGCTTTGTTCCAACGTCAATACCTCTTGTGGGGTCAAAACAAAGCAGTAAATCAAAACCTGTTGTAACCCAGCGACCAATGGTCACTTTTTGCTGATTTCCGCCGGACAGTCGCTTTACTTGTGACTTTGCCCGAGTATCAATTTCAAGTGAAGCCACCGCGTTATCAACGGTTCTATTCTCTTCTTTGCCTTTAATTCGACCCCAGTTTTTAAATCCTCTAAACCTAGTTAAAGCTAAATTCTCTCTAATTGAGCGTTGTGGCATTAATGCAGATTTGCGATCCCCAGGAACATATGAAATTCCTAATTTGATGGCATCGGCTGGATGCTTAAATGACACAGTCTTGCCATTTACCACGATTGCACCCGAGTCAGGCTTTGCTTGTCCAGCTAAAATTTCAAACAAGAAGTCCTGGCCTTGACCTTCTAGAGCAGCAACACCTAGAACTTCACCTTTTTTGATTTCAAATGACACATCAGTCAGGTTTTTACCACCTGAAAGATTGATTACTTCTAATAAGGTTTCTGATTTTTGAGTACGTTGTTTTGAGTGTTTAGCAGCATTAGCAACTTTGTTCTTTTCGCCCAGCATTGCCGAAACGATTCTTTCTTCAATCTGCTTATTGGTTTCAAATGAGTCAACATCGATACCATCTCTTAAAACGGTGGCCCAATCACAGATGCTTTCAATCTCTGCCAGTCGGTGTGAGATGAAAATTACCGATTTACCCTTTTTCTTCTGAGTATTCATGATCTCGATAACTTTGTCCGCTAAGTCAATTGGTAAAGCCGCAGTAATTTCATCCAAAATAAGAATCTCTGGATCGTGGCTGAGTGCTCTAGCTAGGTCGATCATTCGCAAAGTTGGTAATTCAATGTTTGCTGCGATTTCATTTAAGTTAACAGTCAAACCCATAGCTTCTAACTCTTTTAGAAAACGTTTTTCATTAGTTCCGGTTAGGGCTAAATTCCGTTGAAGTGATACGTCTGGAATTAATGCTGGATCTTGGAAAACCGGTGCAACGCCATTTTTTCGCGCATCATCTGGAGATGAGAATTGCACTTTTTTACCGTGCAATGAAATGTGCCCAGTGTCAGATGTAATTACACCAGTCAGTATTTTTACTAAAGTGGATTTTCCAGCGCCATTTGCACCTAGAAGTGCATGAATCTCGCCAGGCTTTACAGACAAATTGGCATTCTTTAGGGCTACCACAGGACCATAAGATTTTGCTACAGAGTTGATCTCGAGCAGTAGATCTTTGGCCAATTTCATTCCAATCTTACGTTGTGATTTTAATTAGTTGAGGCTTGAAGATTTCTCTCCAAGCCTCAACTAATGTAAAGCAACTTTCTAGCTATTAGTTGAACTAATAACTACTAGCGTCCTCCGTCATTTGAATCTTGTGGAGCCTTGCAACGGAATAGCTGTGTAGGTGTAAATGTTGTCTTTCCAGGAAGTGAAAGAGTCGCAGAGAAAGTTGCTTCTTGAGTTGAAACAATTCGTGCATCAATTTCCTTCTTGTTAGCAGCATATGTAAGTGCCTTTGGAGCCAATAGGTTCTTAGCTGGAACCATCTTGCCATCTAGAAGATCGATAGCTACTCGTGCAGCATATCCACCAACAATTGCTGGGTTTGGAACAACGATTCCAACAAAGCCCTTAGGAGCAAGAGACGCAGTTAGCTTCATAAACTCGTTGTTATCTGATCCAACAACAGGGATGTACTTACCCTTTAGCTTAGTTGTCATCGCAGTTACGATGTTGTAATCGATACCTGATGTCCATACACCTTGGAACTTACCTGGAACTAGCAATTGGTTAGCAAGAGTTCCGCCTGTTGCCCAATCCCAGTTAGTAAATACCTCTTTGGTGATTTTAATGTTCTTATACTTCTTCATCTCAGCTTTGAATCCAGCATCACGATCTGTATCTGCACCAGCACCTGAGGCACCACGCATGTATAGAACGTTACCCTTGAACTTCATTGCCTTAGCAAGTGCAGCTGCACCTACGCGACCATATTCAACCTGGTCATTTGCAACCAATGTTGTATTAGGAGCTGTGATTGCGTTATCTACCGCAATGACCTTAATACCAGCATCTGTTGCTTCCTTAATCGCTGCGTTGTTAGCTGCAGGATCGCCAGAGTTAACGATGATTGCATTCATACCTTGTGACTTCAAAGTACGGATATCAGCTGATTGACCAGCTGCATCTGTGTTACGTGAAAGAACAGTTACGTTTGCAACCTTGCCTGAGAGTGTTGCCTCAGCTTTGATTGCGCACACCATAGTTTCACGCCAAGAGTTTCCTGCCCAGCTATTGCTGACACCAATTTTGTAGCTATTAGCTTGCGCAGGAATGGCAAATACAGATACACCCATTGCGAGCGCAACTGATGCAGATACTGCAACTGCCGCTTTAATTCGCTTTGAACTTAGTTTCATTGCATTCCTTTCGATTGTCGATTGGCACTTAAGTTGAATCCTCAACCATTAAGTTGGAGATTACAACCCCCTCTATCCCTTTCTTGCGTTTTGATACCAAATTGATACAAACACACTCGCAAGACGAGCGTATTTATATCCTCTCGATTAGCCAGTACCCCCCTTAAGAGCATTCGATCCTGTTAGTCGAGACGATAGGCGCCGAGCATGTTCGGCGTAGGCGGCGTCAAATAGGCGTTTACTTTCTGCTGCGCCTACAACTGCCGAGCTAGTTAGTACTTGCGGTGTATATCCGCTTGCAAATAATTTTTCCGCAACCTGAACTTTTATCTCATTTACGATAGCAATGGCTGTCATGGTCGAACCCGGACCAACTGGTGTTTGCATCCCAGGAATTTCAACAAGCGCATCTCCAAGTGGGACCATCAAATCAATTACTAAATCTGCGTTGTCCGAAAGTGTTGTTCCAGAAGAATGGTTTGCCTCACCGGCTTTATTACTTGCCATTGATGTAACGGCAATTACTTTGATGCCACGCTTTCTGGCACCCATTGCCATTTCAATAGGTACTGCAGTCTTTCCTCCAACACTAAAAATCATAAGAATGTCATTCTCGCGAAACTGCCAATTTTTCAGGATCTCATCAGCAAAACCTTCAACGCGTTCGATGAACATGGCTTGGCGCTGTCCATTAGATCCGACGACCTGGGTATGAAAGGTCATTGAAAGCTCGGCCATCGGATTAAATCCTGCATAAGAGCCATAGCGTGGAAACATTTCTTCCAGTGGAATTCTGGAATGTCCCGTTCCAAAGAGGTGAACTACGCCATCATTTAAAATTGAATCTGCGCACCACTGTGCTGCGGTGCTGATTTTTGTGCCTTGCTGGTCCATCAAATCCTGAAGCAATTGAAGGGCTTTTGTGCTCCAGAGACCAGCGAGTGAGGAACCCATGCGCGCAAATCTCCCTTCAATTCGAACTAGGTCAACTGGTACCCTTTTGGCGTGAACAGAATGTCTATACCAATTTTGAGTTCAAAGTAGTCCCTTCATGAAGGCAAGTCAAGGGACACGGAGTGAAAACTCAGGACTTCGCTATCGCGAAATTGAGGCATGGCTGCGGGAAATAATCCTTCAAGGACGACCTGGAGAAGTGATCCCATCGGAAGTTGAAATTGCTGCAAGCTTTGAAGTCAGTCGAATGACGGCTCGACAAGCGGTGCTTAATTTAATGCGCGAAGGGCTAGTAGATCGCCGACGCGGTGCTGGAACTTTTATTGCAGACAACCCCCTACACCGAAGAGAGGGCGTACTTCTCTCATTTACCGAGGATATGAAGCGACGTGGCATGAGGCCATCATCCGAGCTGATATCAGCCAAAAAAGAGATTGCGACACCAACAGATCTAAAGATGTTGAATTTGAAAGATCCTTCATCTGTGATTGTTATTAAGAGATTACGGTTAGCTGATGAAACGCCGTTGGCTATAGAAAGAGTTGCGTTAATTACAAAGTGTCAGAATGTTTTAGAAGAGGATTTAGTTACTGGCTCACTTCACAACGCGTTGAGAAAAAATGGAATTGAACCAACCTTGGCTATTGGTTGGCTAAAGGCCAGATTGGCTACAACGCAGGAAGCCAATCGCTTGGATTTGCCGACCAAATCCCCTTTGCTTGTTGAAACCCGCGTTA
>Ga0214163_1000566_pt1 | contig 16869 bp, 10 predicted proteins | sample LakMenepilimnion_2_FD_153001 | JGI IMG/M metagenome (GOLD analysis project Ga0214163, IMG submission 153001) | Freshwater microbial communities from Lake Mendota, WI - Practice 15JUN2010 epilimnion v4 | ecosystem: Environmental > Aquatic > Freshwater > Lake > Epilimnion/Euphotic zone | place... | reverse complement strand
GACGATGTGTGCCGCGTAATGGGAAAGCTCTTGAATGGTATCGAAGCAAAATGCAGGAACATTCGTGCCAGATACGGGATGGGCTTTACTCGACCGAACTGGTTGGTCCATTATGATTGAGGATGATTGCTGAGTGGAATTGAATGGGGGGGAGTGCTACGAAAGGTATTGTCAATTTACTACAGCCTTACGACTGCATCACTACCGAGTCAATTGGGTGCTGTGATACTTTGTTGTGCGGCTGGTATTTTTGCCTAGCGTAGGTTTTCGAGCGTTCGAGCTTCGCATTATAACCGATGTTAACTTAATGCATTGGGGGAATTCTCCCAAGTCCAATCCCAGTTCTGTCTAATATCGGGGCGGTCCAAATCTAGTTCGCAGGATTGGGGGCAGCGGCTACCAATGGCCACTTTTAGGAACTTGCAAATGCAAACGAACTTCTTCGCAGCGCTCGAGATGACTTACACCCAAGCGTCCCATGAAGCGAACTTGATCCTCGCATTGCTAGGCAGACACAACATTCGATTGGTGGCGGCTGAAAGCTGCACCGGCGGATTACTGGCTTCTTTTCTCACATCGGTTCCCGGTGCATCGCAACACTTTTGCGGATCGCTGGTGGTCTATCGCGATGACTCAAAATCGAAATGGCTTGGGGTAGAGAAAAAACTTTTGGATGATCCGCTGATCACGTCGGTTAGCTCGCTAGTGACTCAAAAGCTTGCTCGGGAAGCTCTCAGTCGCACCCCCGAAGCTTCCTTGGCATTTGCCATCACCGGTCATCTTGGCCCCAATGCGCCGGCCGACCAACTCGGAATCGTCCATACGACGGTTGTGTTCAAGCACTCCGGCGACTGCGATTCGCATACAGAGCAGATGAGTATTCCAAGCGAAACGACAAGTCCTTTCCAGACGCGAGTCGTGATGCAGCATCGTGCGACGCTGCACGCACTAGAGTTCTTGCGCCAAAAGATCGAAACTCGATTCTCGGGTTAAGCGATGCCTCCATCGCGTGAATCGCTGGCTTACCTGCTACAATTGCGACACGGAATCATTGTCGTAATCACGTGATTCCTATTGCTTACTCAAGCTTGCTGCTCACCCAAGCTACTGGTCCACCCTAATACGACTCTCATCCCAAAGGCGATTCTATGTTGTGTACTCAATCTGCCCTGTTTCAGCTTTTCTGCGGCTTCGCATTGTCTTTGAGCATGCTTATGCTCCCTGCAACTTGTGATTCTCAATGCATTGGTTCAGGCGTTGATGCTCAGACGCAAGAACCCGAGCAAGTTCCTTTCGAACGGATTCCGATGGACCGGTACCAAAACTTCCTCAAAAACTGGGAAGATGCCAAAGTACCTGTCCTTGTGGCGCTGATTCGAAACCCCAAAGAGTACGACCAATTGTTCGGAGCCGCTGCGGTGATCGGTAATCGAAAGGAATTCGCCCCACCGAATGAGTTCTACGCTCGTGAACAACTATTGGTCGTCTCAAGGGTCATCGCAGCTACGGGGGAACCGGAAAAAGTGTTTGCGGTCGAACGACTTCTCGCCGACGGACCTCGCTTGACTCTCTCCTATAGCTTCAAAGCTCCGAAGGAACCTGCGACATCCCAGCAAAAAGTTTGGATGACCCTTAGACTTCCCAAAAAAGACTTCACCTCGGTTCGCTTTATCGAGAATGGCAAAGAAGTCGGTACCCTCGATGTAGCAGCTGGGCAATTCACCATTCCAGTTGCAACCGATCCAGCGGAATAATGGCCCATGGGAATAATTGGCCCTGCGGAATAATGAATCGGGTCGTCGTATCAAATCACCAGTAACTCCTACCAAACAAGGTCCCTCGGATGTCCTCTTCTGATCCACTCCACAATTCGCAAACCCCACAAGACATCCAACAAAAGGGTAAGGAAGCATCTGTAGCTGGTGAAAATCGCGCTCCGACTGGCAACGAAGTCAATGTCTTTGAGCCGAGATTACCCAATCCGCTTCCTGGGGACTTTGACCCAAAGGCGATTGAGTTGGCTAATCAACAAAAATGGAGACCCCTAAGCGTAGGACTACCGCTGATCATCCTTCCCCTGATGGCCTTCATGCGGTTCGTACCTGATCTTGTTCCCAACGGTCCATCGATGATTTGGATGGCGAGCGCTTTTGGCCCATTCCTCGTTGGACTACTTATAGTGATCTGGTGGTTATTTTTCAGTCGTGCTCGCTGGTCCGAACGCCTTGTCGGCATCTTAGGAATTGGAGCTGCCGTTGCGATCGAACAAGTCGTATGTCACGAATCGATGCGCGGGCCACTTCTGATTGTCATGACGATTCCGATGGCTATCGCTGGGTTTGCCATCGGTGCGATTCTTTTCCGCAATACACTTTCAATGGATCGGACACGCATCGCGATTGGATTTGCTCTCGCCGCTGCCCTAGTCTCGGCTTTGCTAAGAACCGATGGCGTTTGGGGGAACTTCGCTTTTGGATTAGACTGGAGATGGAAAACCTCTTCAGAAGAACTTGCAATGCGTGAGATTCGCCAAGCAGAGAAAATGTCGGGGACCAATGAAACTTCCCAAGCATTCCGCGATGCATTGTTGGCTCCACAGTGGCCAGGATTCCGTGGGCCTGAAGGGGCCAGTCGACAATCGGGAATCGTGTTCTCGGACGATTGGAGTGCGAATCCACCCGTGGAAGTCTATCGCAGTCGTATCGGACCGGCTTGGAGCTCCTTTGCCGTAGCTGGCGATCGGTTGTTCACACAAGAACAGCGTAAGGATAAAGAGTCCGTCGTTTGCTACGATGCGTCGACTGGATTACCGATTTGGGAATTCAGCACACCTTCACGTTTCTTTGAATCGCTTGGAGGACTCGGCCCAAGGGCCACGCCAACGCTTGCCAATGGCTCCGTTTTCGCTTTGGGGGCAGAAGGTGTCCTTGTGCGGCTCGATGCAATAACGGGCAAATTGATTTGGAAAGCGGATCTCAAGGCAGCTTCGGATCGCGCTATTCCTCCGATGTGGGGATTCTCATCTTCTCCATGTGTCGAAAACGAAGTTGTAATCGTTCACGCGGGTGGTGCGGGTGACAAAGGGATTGTCGCGTTTCGAATCGATGATGGTCAAGTCGCTTGGACCGCACCGGCCGGCGAGATGTCCTACAGTTCCGTGCAAAAAATTCAACTCCTAGGCCAGCCCTACCTCTGCTTGCTTTCGAACCTAGGAGTTCATCTTTGGGATCTCAACGGAAAACTAGTTCTCGACTACGAATTCGTCCATCAAGGATATCGAGCTCTCCAAGCCCAAGTGATCGATGGCAATAAGCTTCTTGTCCCCGCTGGTATGGGGACAGGGACGCGACTCGTTGAGTTCAGCCAAGGTTCCGAAGGGTTGGTCGCAAAGGAGCTTTGGACTTCCAAAGACATGAAGCCTGATTTCAACGATCTGCTTGTTCACAAGGGGAATGTCTATGGATTCGATAACGCTATCTTCGCTTGCATCAGTCTTGAGGACGGGAAACGTCGATGGAAGGGTGGACGCTACGAGAAGGGACAAGCCTTTTTGCTTGCCGACTCAGATTTGATCCTTGTTATCAGTGAAAAAGGTGAGCTTGTTTTGCTGCGAGCTACTCCTGAGAAACTCGTTGAGATCGGCAAGATCGAAGCGTTGCACGATAAGACTTGGAATCACCCAGTGGTCATTGGAGATAAGCTGTACTTGCGCAATGCACAAGAAGTCGTCTGTTATCAGTTGCCTGTCGCGAAGTAGTTATCCATTACCAAGTTGTTACCCAGCGGGGGGCGGTGTTGCCTATTGCGACTGGGTCGAAGGCCGATAGAGAGCTACGAAATTCGCGATGAGAATTAACAGCCCGCCGATGACTAAGCCGAAAGTCAATTGCTCGTTGTGATGCTTTATCCCCGACAGGGTCGATAGTAATCCGGGTAGGAATAAAGCCCAGCTCGAAGCGAAAACCGGTTCGAGACTGTAAATGACCGCCGCTTGGGATGCCGTCACATAAGGCTGGTATTTGTTCATCCATCCGAATGCCAACAATGAGCAGAACACGGCGAGCAGCCCCAAAGAACTCAGAAAGATCGGTTTGAGCGATAACTCAGTCCAATCCCTGAGCTCCATTCCTTCGACTCCGATTCCGGATCGCAGAGGTGTTCCCAGCAGTAGTCCGATCGTCAGCCACCCGAGTACAGCAGCCGTCAAGAACATGCTGGGTGTAACCGCAACGGAATCGATCCGTTTCCCGTAGTGATCCAAGAACAACACTTGAAACGCGAAGAACATCGATCCAAGTGTTGTCAGGGTGTCTCCGAGGGTCCAGCGATCGGCTGCATCTTCTGCGAGTTGGAATCCTGATGGAGTCCAGACGATCAAGCCGGTCAACACGATGACGCCGATCACGGCCAGTACGATTCCCGAGACCATCCAACGGTTCGGATATTTTCGAAACACCAACGCTCCGAACACTGGAGTAAAGACGGCTGTCAGGCTTGTCAGGAACCCACTTCGCGAGGCAGGGATACTTGCAAGTCCAATGACTTGGAGGACTAGTCCGAAGTAGAACATCACCCCAATGTAGAAACCTGCTTTCCACTCCTGAAGGGTAGCTCGGCGTATGAGTCCATTCCATACGATGAAGAGCAAGAACAGTGCGATGGAAAATCGTGTCGCAATCATCCAAGCGGAAGCCAGGACGCGAAAGGAGGTCGACTCTTTTCCTGGGGCGATGGCGAACTGCAAGTCGCTCATTTCATTCAAGACCTTCACAACCGGGAACGAAAATCCCCAAAGGCCGTTGACCAGGATTAGGGCTATGACGGGGATCCAAGGAAATGAATTCGCAGTTGCGCTTGGAGCAGGAGAGCCATCGGAATTCGCGGTCATGTTTATCCGTTTCCGAGCGAAGTGCGGGATTGAGCCAGAGTGCAACAGCGTTGCATAGTCTGCATGCTGGTTCGCAAGATCGCATCTACACCTGGCGAATAATCGAATACTTCGACACTTACCCAACCGCTGTATCGGACGTCGTGCAAAGCTTGGAAGATGGGGGCTTGGTCGACATCCCCCATGCCTGGTCCGAGTTTGTTTGGGTCGTTCGCGTGAAAGTGCATCATCAGATCGGCTTGATCACGGATAACCTTCTCGATCGCAATTCCTTCGGTGCTCATGGCTTTGACGTCCAAGTGCAATCCAACGGCAGGGCTTGCGATCGCTTCGATCATCGAGCGTGCTTCAGACGCATGATTTAGAAAGTTTCCTTCTTGAGGTCCGAGCGGCTCGATGGCTAACCGGACGTTTGATGCGAGAAGATCCGGAACGATTTTGCGAAGGACATCGAGCGCATTGCCGACCGCTTGATCGTGCGTCATCGGGGCGACGAAATTGCGCTGAGCTGGAGAGCCGAGGACCATAATTGAGCCACCTAGGTCCGAGCACAACTCGATCAGCCGCTTGAGGTAGTCAGCAGTCTTTCCTCGGACTGCTGGATCGTCCGTTGTAAGGTGAAAACCAGCCGTTTTTGCCAGAAGCCAATGAAGTCCGATGATTTCCATTCCAAGGTCGCTTACCATTGATCGGTATTCGCGGCGAGCGAGAGCTGAAATGTCTTGGGCATAGGTGCCAAGGGTAAAGGGAGCGACTTCGACCCCCGTGTACCCGAGCTCCTTGGCGAGTTGAAGTCCTTCTCGATGGGAGGTGCCTTCGAAAGTTTCATTGCATATTGCAAATTTCATCGATGATTTCCTTGGATTCGTACTTCTGAGCCCACGCTTTTGCAATCAGCCTACACCTTTGCAGTTGTCCCACCCCTTACGGATAGCTTACTGGCCCATAGCTGCAATCTCCGGCTTACTGACCAGCAAACTGGGTAGCAAACCGGCCTTCACCCATTAAGGGTACACCGAAATTGCAAACCGATTAAGCTACCGTGCAGGTATTCGCAGGTCCCACGGGTGCGATGGTGCCCTGCTCGTGCTAAACTAACAATCCTTGTGCGACTTTCCCAGGCTCTTGGACTTGACCTGGCGGGTCTGCTTGCAAAGGCACATCTGCGTGCGTAGGAGCAAGGGGCCTGCGGGGTTGTTGGGACTTGCATGAGCCTTGCGTTTCACACTTTACCATAGTTCATGTCGAACGATAGTTCCAACCAACACGGTCCTAAGTTCCGAATAGCCCGGTCCTATGTTCCAAATAGCACAGCGCTGAACCGGCTGTACCGAGTATTTCAATTCCATTACCAAGTGAATCCTAATTGACCTAATTGAGAGGAGTTATCGACATGCCACTCTACGAGTATCGTTGCCAAGACTGCAAGAAAGACTCTGAGATTTTGGTACAAAGCCTAGCTTCTAAACCTCAATGTCCCGAATGCGGATCGAAGAAACTCGAAAAGCAGTTGAGCGTCATCGGTTCCCCTGTGATTCAGGGAGGTGGGCGTTCGAATTCCGGAGGCGGGGACGACTCGGGTACGTGTGGAAAACCTCAATGTGCCAGAGGATGCATGTTCGGAAACTAACCATGTGCTTCCCAACCGCAAGCTTCATTCGCGTTCTTTGGCTGTCGCTCTTGCTCCTGCCAATTCTTGGTTGTCGGGGGTGTGACTCACAGCGTGCGAATCCGACTGACTCACAAGGGGAGAAAGTAAAGAATCAAAAGCAACGCTTGGTTGCGGATGAACTTCGCACATTGCCTTACTCAGCGGAAATCGTTGGGAACTCGATCAAGCCTGGGCATTGGTACCAAACGCGGCACAAGTTGAAAGCAAATTTCGGAGATGAGGCTTTGGTCGCTTCTATCTTCGAGATCGATCGCGACGAGAATCCTATTCCGCCTTGGACCCAAGGCATACCGATGCAGTTCGAACGGAATCTGTCTCTGGCCAAAGGGCAGGAGAAGACGATTGAACTCAAGGTGCTTCAGCCCGAGGACATTCGCCCCATGGATCCCTCTGGCACCACCAATCCGAACGTATCTATCTTTACCCGGTATGCGCTGCGATCGATCGGTTCCCCGTTGCTTGAGGAATCCTTTTTGCTCAAACCGATGTCACCCTACCAGTACGACATGCTGGTTTTGAGTCGTGAAGTCTCCCCTTTTACTTTTTGGCGTGGGCTCGACTGCATCGTTTGGCCACTCTATGAACAGGATGGCAAGTTTCGCGTAACGCCACATCGCATTATCGATATTTCCGAAGAGGAGCTGTCCAATAGTTTTCCTAACCAGTTAGCGACGATGACCAGTATCTCCCATGTGGTGCTTAACGATGCGAGTATCAGCAGACTAAATGAAGAACAGCAAACAGCGTTTCGCGACTGGATTCACTTCGGCGGGACTCTGATCATCAATGGGCCCGAGGCTCTTGCAAGCGTCGAAGGTTCTTTCTTGCGATCGCTCGCCCCCCTTGAGCAAACCAGTCCTGGAGCGTTCTCTGACGACATGATCGATTTGCTAAACAACTCATGGAGTTTGCGATTTGCCAAAGGTGAGCGAGTTCCATTTGCAAGCGAAGTGCTCCGAAGCAAAGCGATGCAGATACCTTTATTGAAAGGGACGCTCGCGAGTGCACAGACGGACCAAGCCAACAGCGAAGGAAACGCTGCTCGCGAGGCTCGTTGGGTACCAGAGCTTGAAGGACTCGTCGCCGAGCGATTGGTTGGTCAAGGCCGCATTGTGATGACCGCTTACCCCATGAACAATGCGATGTTCGTCAATTGGCCTTCCTATAGCGCGATGATTCATAACGGCATATTGCGAAAACCAGCTCGAACTGCCTCTCTAGGTTTAGAGCCCAGAGTTGAGTATGTGGGGCCTTACGAGGGCTCCGAAATGAATCCATCGCATAATACGCGTTTGCGGATTTGGGCGAGGGATCTCGACGACTCGACGATGCGCAATCGAGGAGAGGTACTGTCAACTTCCGCAAAGAGTGAGTTGGAGTCAAAAACAAAACCAAAACAAACGAGTTATGGGGCCTGGAATTCTCGCTCGCGTATTGTTGAAAATGCTACTGATACGCTTCGAGCAAGCTCGGGGATCAACGTCCCGCTTGTCAATTCGGTGATCAAGTGGCTGGCTGCTTATCTCTTGGTGCTTGTACCCCTGAACTGGATCGTCTTTAGGCTCCTAGGGAAATTGGAATATGCTTGGGCTGCCGCCCCTATCATCGCCGTCGCCGGCGTCTTCTTTATCGCTCGAGGGGTTCGACTCGACGTAGGTTTTACTCGTAGCCATACAGCCATCGAATTCCTGGAACTTCACAATAACTACCCGCGCGGCGTTCTTTCTTCCTATCACGCCCTGTATACCTCTCTGACGACCAACTACCGCGTGGTTCTCCCTGACGGTTCGCTGGTTTCCAGCGATCAATCCACCGCTGAGGATACGATCGATTCGCTTCGCGGAACGAAAGCGAACGGAGTCATTACTCCCATGCCATCGCACGTGCAGCGAAGCGTAAGCGATCGCGGAAAACTGCTGGAGTATCGAATCGCCGACGAGCGAGGAAACGGCCTTCAAGCATTTCCCGTCCTCTCGAATACCACTGGGTTGGTCCAATCGGAGGAAATGATTCAATTGCCAGGCACCATTCAATGCGTGCCGTCTGAGTCGATTTCCCAGGCTGAGTTGAATTCGGACAGCAACAAGTACACTTGGTCAGTTACCAATACCTCCGACGTTCCGCTCAACGACCTGGCTGTTTTAGGAATCGACGACCAAGGCCAATTCAGAATCGGTTCGGTAGATCTTGTGGAGTCGCAGTCGACGGTTGAAGTTGTTACCGAAGTGGAACCCGAGAACATTCGTTGGCTAAAGAAATGGGGAGTCCAAGCTGATCAGAATTCAGACGGCCAACAAGAGAATCAGTTAGGCAAGCGGCGAAACAAAAAAGTGCAACCCGAGCCCTCAGTGCCCGTCAATGAGGAGTTACCCTTGGGCGGATTTCTACGAGACATCTGCGAACGCTACCCATTGGGCCCGAATGAGTGGATCGCCGTTGGGTGGACGGACAAAAAGCTGACCAATCTGCAAATCACCCCCCAAACCCTTCAAAGCAGTTCGCGAACCATCGTGTTGCTCCACATTCGTCCACCGGAATTGCAGCCAGTTGCGCATGACCAAAGACTTTATGTCCCCGCGCCCGAATCCCTCGATGATGAACTCTAAAACCCCTCGCGGACGCTTGGCACCATCTCCCACCGGCGCCCAGCACCTGGGTAACGCGCGAACCTTCTTAGTCGCATGGCTGGTCAATCGCGCCGACAATGGACACCTGACGCTGCGCATCGAAGATCTAGACACCCCACGAACTAAGTCGTGGGCGAATGCTCAAGCCATCGAGGACTTGCAATGGCTGGGACTCGATTGGGATGAGGTCGCACCACTGCAATCAGGGAATACGGATCGCTACGAAGCGATTTTGAAAACCCTTCGCGATCAAGAATTGCTTTACCCTTGCACTTGCTCCAGAAGTGAAATCGAAGCCACTGCATCTGCCCCCCATGAAGCCACCTTGGACGGAATGGTCTATCCCGGTTCGTGTGCGTCTCGCTCGGTAGGCGATGCAATCGGTCTGGAAGCCTCCGGCATTAAGTTCGCTTGGCGATTTCGGATGCCCCATCAAATCAGCGAATGGGTGGACGATTTTTATGGCCCTCAAAGTCTCGACGCAAGAAAACTGCTCGGAGATTTCATCGTCGCGAGAAACTATGGACCAGTCGCCTATCAACTGGCAGTCGTGGTCGACGACCACGATCAAGGGATTAACCAAGTCGTTCGCGGGGGTGATCTTATTTACAGTACCTACCGTCAACTTGCCATCTATCGCGCTTTGAACTGGTCCGAACCGAACTGGCTTCACGTCCCTTTGGTTGTCGGCTCCGATGGTAAACGATTGGCCAAAAGGCACGGTGACACTCGATTGTCCCGATGGCGAGATCAGGGTGTTAAGCCACAAGTCCTCCTTGGGCACCTGGCTTGTTCGCTGAAGTTAACCGATTCACCACAACCGCTCAGCGCTGCGGAGCTACTGGAACTCGCTAAGAGCAATCCGAAGTGGTGGAAGACAATTCCCAGCGAGCCTTGGACACCACCTGCGTTTTAGTTTTTGTTTCTTCGGGAATTTCAGTGGCTAGTTTTGGTGTGTTTCGGTTTTTGCGGTGCCGTGCTCGAGCGCGAGCACGAGCACGAGCGCGAGCACTCGCACGATACTGGGCCCGAATCCCAATCAGGATGGTGTCAAATTCAGAAAGCCCCGAGGATGCGATTCCGCAGAATTCAGCGATCTAATAAAGGCGGGTTTGGTGTTAGTGGGTCCTATCCTATTTTTCTGAAATCTCTTGGAATAGGGCGTTTACTCTGCTATAGTTTGCTGTGGTTGCGAATTTGTGACCCCTTAGCACTGGGTTTTGGGAGCTTGGTTTTCCAGTCTCATCTTCCTTGCTAAGCCCTCCGGTGTTTCACGTCAGTCCTTTCAAAACTGACTTTTCTTCTCCTTTGTGCGGCGACCTCTGCCGTGCGGGGGCCGGCGTGAAACACTTGTTTTTCTTTCTTTTTGTCCCCACATGTTTTGAAAACCGTTTAATTTTGACCTTTTTACTCGGAGCCTCGTTGCATCTATGAGTCAATCGACCCCAGAACCGAAACCATCAGCTTCCCGCCGTGGATTCCTTCAATCCTCCGTTTTAGCCGGCACTGTCGCTGCGACACTTCCGATCGCTCGTTCCGCTCACGCTCAAGGCAGCGATGTGATTCGACTTGGCCTGATTGGTTGCGGCGGGCGTGGGACGGGTGCGGCGGGACAAGCTCTCGATACGAACAGTGAATCGAACCGCGTCAAGCTCACAGCTGTTGCGGATCCGTTCAAGTACCGTGCTGAAAATGCACTGAAGGAACTGAAAAACAAGCACAAAGACAACGTTGACGCTAAGGCTTTCATCGGAGTCGATGGCTTCAAAGAAGTCCTCGCGTCCGACGTCGATATGGTCATCTTGACCAGCCCTCCAGGATTCCGCCCCCTTCATTTCGAAGCAGCGGTGAAGGCCGGGAAGCACGTTTTCATGGAAAAGCCAGTGGCAACCGACGCTCCAGGCGTGCGACGCGTTCTCGAAGCGAACAAGATTGCCAAGGAAAAGAACCTTGCCGTGGCGGTTGGACTACAGCGCCACCACCAATCCGACTACAAATCCACCATCAAAATGCTCCACGAAGGTGCTATCGGGGACATTATCCTGACCCGCGCCTACTGGAACGGTGATGGCGTTTGGACACGCAATCGTCAGCCCAACCAGACCGAATTGGAATACCAGCTGAATAACTGGTACTACTTCAACTGGCTAAGCGGCGACCATATCTGCGAACAACACATCCACAATCTTGATGTCATCAACTGGTTGATGAATGGCCCACCGGTAGAAGCCCAAGGCCAAGGAGGTCGCCAAGTTCGAACCGGAGAAGAGAGCGGTCAGATCTTCGATCACCACTTTGTGGAATTTACTTACTCCAACGGGACGAAACTGCTGAGCCAATGCCGACATATTCCAGGCTGCTGGAACTCGGTGAGTGAATTTGCTCACGGGACAAATGGCTGGTGCGACATCAGTGGTGGGAAGATCTACAACAAGAAGAACGAAGTTGTATGGAAGTCCCCGAATGGCGAGAACGGTTGGGCTCAAGAGCACGTCGATCTCTTCGCGCAGATCCGCAAGGGTGAGATTCCCAATGAAGGTGACTACGGGGCGACGAGCACCATGACCTCGATCATGGGCCGTATGGCGACATACAGCGGCAAATTGCTCAAATGGGATCAGTGCTTGAACAGCAATATCGCTTTGGCTAATTTTGATGCCATCGACTCGTTTGATGACGAAGCCCCGATCAAGCCTGATGAAAAGGGACGTTATTGGGTTCCAGTTCCAGGCCAAGACGCCGATTTGGTAGTTTAGTAAGCTCCAAAGTCGAGTCCAAGTTGACCATCTCCCTTCAGCCCGTGTGGCAGCCTCTCTCATCGCCGATAGAGGCGAACTGCCACGCGGGCTGATTTTCTTTCGCCACCTGTTTTTCCTCTCTTAGGGTGGACGTGGAAACGGCCGCAGAGTACCGTTGAGGCTCAGTACCGTTGAGGCACAGGACCGATGAAGCAGAGTACGTCGATCCCGTACCTGTTTTCGTTCATTCCCCATTCCCCTTTCAGTGCGTTGCAAGCAACTTGCTGAATTCTGAATTCAACGCACTAGCGTGCTGCTATGACATCCAAGCCAACTACGAATGCTTCCACGTCACATTCCATCCGGCGGGCTCACTACGATGATTTGGAAGGAATCCAGCAGTTGCTGCAACCCTTCGTCGAGCAACGGAAGCTTCTTCGTCGCATGCAATCCGAACTGATTCTGCTCATGGCAAACGGCTTCGTTGCAGAAGTCATTGAGAGCGGGGAAGCAAAAATCGTCGGGTTCGCAGCCGTTGAGATCTACTCTCGGAAACTCGGAGAGATTCAGTGCCTGGCGGTAAAAGATGGGTATCAAGGCAGGGGCATTGGAAGCGATTTGGTCAAAGCCTGCGTAGACCGTGCGAAGGAGAAGGGGATCCTCGAAGTCATGGCGATCAGTGCTTCGGATGAATTCCTTCGCAAGCTGGGTTTCGATTACTCCTTGCCAGAGCAGAAGCGAGCGTTGTTCTTCCAGCTACATTCCCGCGACGATATCTTTCGAGACACGCTCGAGAATGACGAGCAAGACTAAGGGTGGATCGCTTGGCAAACCGTTCGTTCCAGAATCTTCTTGGCCACTGTATTTTCCTCGGTAGCCATCAATGCTGAAAGCACTAGCTTGCTTTCCGCATCTTTCAGCCAAATTAAAACGCTCTAGCCAAAACCCTCAGGCCCGTGACCAAGCCATCGGGAATCGACTGGAGCATTCACCCCAGTCGATTGGCCGATTGCTTATTCTCGCAGCGTCGAAGCTCTAGCTCCAATCCAGTTCTGAGATCACCCCATCGAGTGATTCGTCCCCGCCGGTAGCAGAGTCATCTGAGTCATCGGACCAGCTTGCCCAGAATGACTTCGCTTCGTCGTCTTGGGAGTCATTTGGGAACAACGCTGGACCGTAGATTTCGGATCCAATGTCATCTTCACTGCTCCAAAGCTTAGCTGTCGACTCAGCAAGATTGCGTTCGAAAGCTTCTTGTACGACTTGTGGACTTGGGGCGGCAAGGATGCCGACCGCAAATCGATTCGATGTCATCGTATCGCTGCTCGATTCTCCTTCGCCCGATCCACTTCCACCCTTCGAGTTGATGTAGTCGATCAGAGACAGTACGTCGGTGGAGTCGACGAAGCCGTTTCCATTGACGTCATAGTAAGGAGGTGGTGGCGGCAATTGATCGACTGGGACCGAGGCACCTTGTGCGTTGATCAAGTTGATCACTATCAGAACGTCGATTGGTGAGACGAACGAATCGTTGTTCACGTCGAATCGATTGGTTGGGTTCTGGTGCAACGATGCAACCACTTGAATGGTTACCGTTGCGATGTTGCTTGCCAACCCATCGTTGTCGGAGACGACGTACCCAAGCGTTGCGGTACCGGTGAATCCATTCTGAGGAATGTAGACGATGGTTCCGTCGGCTTGAGCGAAGGCCGTTCCGAAGTTCGGTGGTGATACGATGTTCACGGAGCTTCTGTTGAGAGTTCCGTCGGTGTCGAAGTCGTTTGCCAAGACATCGATGCTCACTTGCGTATCCCGCTTGGTAATCGCGGAATCTGGGATGGCAACTGGAGCCGTGTTAACGTTGATCGTAACCGTGGCTTCGTTCGAGTACTTGCCTAACGAATCTCGGACGCGATACGTGAAGGTATCGCTGCCGCGGAATCCACTGTTAGGGGTGTATCGGACGGTGCCGGCTGGGGTTGTTTGTACCGTTCCGTTCGCAGGCAATCGACCGATTTCGATCGATCCCAAATCCAACGGGGTATCTACGTCGGTATCGTTCGCGAGGACTGGAAGGAATTCCGAGACTCCGAAAGGAACCGAGAAGGTGTCGTTGTTTGCAACTGGAGCGTCGTTGATACCTGCTACGGTAATCGAGACCGTGGCCACGTTGCTCAGCAGACCAGCCGCATCGCGTGCTCGATAGGTAAAGGTATCGACGAGCGATTGGCCATCGACCAAGGCTCGCAATTTAGCAGAACCTGTCGGATCGTAGATCACCGTGCCGTTGCTTAAGACGTTGACCGTGGCTCCTTGATCCGATGTGGATTGGAACGTCGCTACGGACAACGTATCGTTCGGTAGATCTGGATCGGTATCGTTTGCCAAAACTCCTGGAGCTGGAACGTTCAAGATCGTGTGCTCGTCGGTCGCGTAGCTGTTGTTAGCTGCGATCGGAGCATCGTTGACTGGATTGATCGTGATCGAGAACGATCGAGTGGAGGAGCGATTGATGTTCGGTGGAGTGCTAGGACCATTGTCCGTCGCAACCACAGAGACGATCGCTACACCCGATGCGTTTGGAGCTGGAGTGAACCTTAGGATGCCGTTGGAATCAATCACAGGCTGCGACGAGAACAACGCTGGTTTATCAGCAGTTGCCGAGACGCTCACCGTTTGATTGGCTTCGTCCAACGCAGTCGGTGGAACTGAGTTCATCCCTTCGGCAGGAACAATGTCTGCCAACACGATTCCAGTAAAGGCGCCGGAATCTTCATCGACCGTGATGTTTCGGGTGACGTTGAATCCAGGCGGATCATTCACCGGAGTTACCGACAATACAAAGCTCGCGGCTGGTGAGCGGTTGTTGTTCGGCGGAGGTGCAGATGGCCCGCTATCGACAGCGACAACCACAATATTGACATTTCCATTAGCATCTTTGGCCAAGGTAAAGGTCAATCGACCGGCCGAATCCACTGCCGGCAAGACAGCGAACATCGAGTTGTTATTGGTGGTTACTTCGAAGGAAACCGTTTGAGCATTTGGACCGGAGATCTCGTCGGTCGCCGATGGCGGACCTGCCAAGATATTCGTTGCCCAAGTTGCTGAGTACGGCGCGGAGTCTTCCAACACCGTCACATTGCCACCTGCTGTGAACTGAGGCGGATCGTTGATCGCCCCAACACTTATTGTGATGGTTCCCGTTGCGCTCATTTGCCCAGGCTTGTATGTCGCATCATCCGTTACAACATATCGGATGAAATCCTGACCAACGAAATTCAACGGTGGTGTGTAAGTAAACCTCTCGATTCGACCAGCGATGAATACCGGCGTTACCACTCCACCACGTGAAGTGAGTTGCTCGATGTTCGTCATTCTGATCGTTTGGCCTTCAGCGACTTCGTCAGCTGGACCTGGCAGATCGTTCGCAATCGCAGTCGCGACTTGGACCGTCACAGCGGTGTCTTCCGTGGTTGTTACCAAGTAACCTGCGGTGATCGGCGGGTCGTTGACAGGCGCGATATCGACCGAGAAAGTCTGCGGAGCCGAAACATTGACGTTCGGAGCAGGACTTGATGGTCCGTTATCCCTCAAGGTTACGCGAACCCGTGTATCCTTGCCAGAATTTCGGTTGATGTCCTTGGCTGTTTGGTAGACCAGCGTACCACCAACATTGATCGTTGGCTGGACCGCAAATGCCGTCGGATCCAAAGCTACCACATCAAACGTCAATTCCTGATTCGATTCATCTGCAGCGGAGATCGGACCTGGACGAATTCCCGAAGCGAAACCGGAGACCGAAACGACCCCTTGGTCTTCATCCGAGGAGGTGCTTGCCGGAATCGTAAATTCAGGAGCATCGTTGACTGGTCTAACGACAATCGTCAATGTTGCATTTGGCCCGATGTTATCGTTCGGGAATGGACCAGGGCGACCATCATCAACCAAGTTGACGATCAAAATCGCAGTTCCATTCTGGTTGGCAGCGGTAACGAAACTAAGGTTTCCGCTCGAATCGATACTTGGTTGAGTACTGAACAACCCAGTGTTCGAATTGAACGTCACGTTGAACTGAAGCTTTTGCGACAATTCATCAATCGCGGTTGCTGGACCTGGGCGAACGTTTGTCGCAAAGCCATTGACCCGCGTCGGCGTCAGGCCTGTTACCGATTCGTTATCCTCAAGTACGCTTACGAGTGGATTAGGAATCGTGTACTGAGGCTCGTCATTGATATCAGCGACATTGAGCGTGAGGATCTTTTCGGTGCTTTCAACAGGAACTCCGTTGTCGGTAGCGATCAAGCGGATTCGAGTGTCTTTGAACAGACTGTTGACATCTGGAGCCAACTGGAAGGTCAAATCCCCGGTTCCCGTCACGAGTGGTTGCACCGAGAATGCACTCGGATCAACCGCCACGGCGATAATCGTCGTCGATTGATTCGATTCATCAGTTGCTGTCAAAGGACCAGGTCCCAAGTTCGTGATGAACGCTGGCAACGTCAAGAATCCGTCATCTTCACGCATGTTGAACGACGTGAAGCTCATGTCGAAGATCGGTGGATCATTGATCTCGCGAACATTGAACGTGAATGTCTGGGTGGTCGAACGATTCACGTTTGGCGATACGTTCGAACCGTCATCAACAAGGCTAACTTGGACCAAGATTGGGCCGGAGTTGAGAATGTTCACATCCGGAGCGAGGTCGTAAGTCAGCACGCCCGTTGGGGAGATTTTTGGTTGGCCGAGAACGGTGAACTTGCTCGGGTCAATCGCTCGCACATCAAAGGTTAGGCTCTGTGCTGGAACGCCTGGAACCGATCCTAATTCATCAATCGCGGTCGAAGGACCAGCGGCGATATTCGTAACGAAATTCACTATCGGTGAATTTTCCAAGTCTTCGTCAATGCTGATGATCGGATTTGGAATTGTGAACAATGGTGCGTC
>Ga0214163_1000565_pt1 | contig 16882 bp, 9 predicted proteins | sample LakMenepilimnion_2_FD_153001 | JGI IMG/M metagenome (GOLD analysis project Ga0214163, IMG submission 153001) | Freshwater microbial communities from Lake Mendota, WI - Practice 15JUN2010 epilimnion v4 | ecosystem: Environmental > Aquatic > Freshwater > Lake > Epilimnion/Euphotic zone | place... | reverse complement strand
GATTGATGTCAGACACGAGTATCGTCAGCGTCGGATCTTCCACTCCCGTGTAACGCGCTGAGCTTGGCAAAAGCGGCTCAAACGTCGTGTCATTATACTTTCCCCACTGGTAAGTAATCTGATCTGCCGGCCCGAATATTCCCGCCACCAGTTTAATAGCCACACCCGGCTTGTGGACTTGCAGTTGATTCTGCCGGTCGATCACAAACACATTCACTTCCGTCGTGCTATCCGTGCCGCCTGTATTCTTGGCCGTTCCTTTGTAGATGCCTCCATCCGTCAGCTTCGCTGTCGCGATCTTCAGATGACTGCTGGTCTGGCCTTTGATGGCTGTCGTGCCTCGTTTCCACGTGAACACGGGCTCAGGCGCACCCACCACCACCGCCTTCAACTCTAATGCAGCTCCGACATTCACTAACAAACTCGACACCGTAACTCCCGCCGCATTTGTGATCCCCGTGATGTCTGTCGGCGTCCTTAAACTCAACCGCGAACGGTTGCTGATGACGCTCATGGTCGCATTGGATACCACCACATCATACTCCCCGGCATTCCCGGCCTGCACATCTTCCAGCGTCAACGTCGCCGCTGTCTTACCCTCAAGATTCGTGCCGCCACGCCGCCATTGATATTGCAGGTCCGTGCCTGTCGCCGTGACGCTAAAGCTCACGTCATCCCCCACGTTCACGATCTGCGCCACTGGCTGACGCGTGATCGCAGGCGCTTTATGCCCTGGCGTCACCGTCACCGTAAAGGTCTGCCCGATCGTGTTGCCATCCAAATCACGCGCCGTCACCGTGAGACTTCGACTGCCTGCCGCGATACCATTGAGTTTTAGCTGATTGCCATTTTCAATCGTCGCCACCACAGAGGTCGCCACACCATCAGAGATCGTGTAGCTCAGCGGCTGAATCGCAGAAGCTCGCGTCACTCGCACCGTCTTGTTGATGTCCATGGTTGTCGGTGCCGTCACCGCATCCATCGGGATACCGGAAACAGAAGATAGACTCCCATCAACAATCAAACTCTCACTGTTGGTGTAGCTGCCTGTTGGAAGCACACTGATCGCATCCGTCACCGCCATGCCTGCATTGGTCACACGACCAAAGGCGGTAAAACCACCATTCTGATTATCCAAGTTGTCCTGATTACCCGCCAGGTTGATGAAAAAGTTCGTCGTCGCACTATTGGGATCTCCCAAGTAACCATGAAAACCGTAGGTGGCTTCGTTTGAGCGATCGACCGGCAGACCACCATTTCCCGTGTAACTGGAAAAACGTCCCCCCACCTTCGCTGCCGCCACCGTGCCTCTTGTATTGGAAATGCCAGGCTCATTTTGCGGCGAGGCCAAGAGCTGCTGAATGCTGCTAAACGTCCTCGGCCCAGAGACAGCTCTCAAATCTCCGCCTTGTAGCACAAAACCGGGAACTAAACGATGAAACGCCATGTTATCATAGGCACCGCTGTTCACATAGGCCATAAAATTAGCCACACCCTCAGGAGCCAGACTCGGGTATAACAACATATCAATATCACCCTTCGTCGTCGCCAAACGCACTGCCGTTTCCGCATCACCATCCGTAAACAACTCCGCCAGATTGATCACCAAGGGAGTGTTCAGACCAATCACCCGATTCGAAATCGCAGCCACCACCTGCGGCCCACCAAGCGCACGCAGCACCCGCAAGGTCAAAGTCGTCCGTGCGATCGTGCCATCCGCAAACACCGCCTCCATCGGACACTCAAACACCCCCGACTGCGTCGGCGTCCCCGTGATGGCACCCGTCGTGCTCGAAAACGTCAGACCCGCAGGCAGACCCGTCACATTCCATGAAGAGCGTGCAGGTGTGTTCAAAGTGCTGAGCTGATAAGTAAACACCTGCCCCACCTGAGCCGGCTGATACAGTCGCGACATGGTAAAGCCAGCTTTCGGCGTCGCCGTCGCCACATTGCTCAAAGCTGAAACAGAAGCCTCATTGGAACCCACCGCACGCACCACAAACTCATAAGCCGTGCCCTTGATCAAAACCTCAAAAGCACTCGATATGGGGCGGCCTGACACAGCATCCACCGCCGAAGCCATCGAATCCACCGTCACACGGGTGATATTGCCACGAACCGCTCTGGCAAAGCGATAAGCCGATGTGCTCCCCACAGGCCTCGTCAGAATATCGAAACCATACTCCGTGCTGGAATTATCCGTCCACGTCAACTCCACCGCATGATCCATCGCCGATGTCGATGCCACCAAATCCGTCGCTGCCCCAAACTCCCGCGCCCCAGTGCTGGGTTCATTACTAGAATAGGGGCTGTAAATTTTAGTTTTTGTTGAAGATCCCGACGGAGTGTATTCGTAAATTGCTCTGATTCTGAATGAAGCAGGCAATCCTTGCGTCACGGGTGCTTGAATGGAAGTGACGTTAGCTCCAACTGTGCCTAATTCTGTGAATGTCGAACTTTCTGAATCGACATCAGTCTTTACTTCAATGACAAAACCCGTTTCATTATTGGAGTTATCTACCCAAGTCAAAAGCACCTGATTTTCACTTACTGACTGAACATTAAACTCTCCGGGCGCCTTTAAATCTGGAACCGTAAAAGCGGGGTAAGGTAGAGGTGGAGATGGCGTAGGTGGGGTGACTGGTACCGGAGTCAACGGATACCAGGCGTCCGCAGATACCAAAGACTGCGTCGGACGCACTTGCAGCTGATAGGTTTTACCGGGGATCAACTGTAACAAAGATACAGCGTTGGTTGTGGAATTGATTTGGACCGAGGCTCGAGAAGACAGAGCTACCGAGTTTGTGTTGTGCGGCCATCTTTGCGTGAAGGTGATATCCTGCGAAATGCCACCGTTGGAAAAAAGAGCTTTGCCTACATTCAGCCAAGGGTTCGCATCAGCGGAAGAATCCCTGATTCGCACCTCGTAAAATAGTTCCGCTTCGCTTTTGTCATTCCAACTCAATTTAAACGAACCATCATCTAATTCGGTAATTTCACTGGAAGGATCCAGATCGACGGCTGCCACGGCAATTCCATCCGGAGCAGCGAAATCGACTTTGGCACCACGGTTTGGCACCCGCGTTTTAAAGATTGCCACACTGCTTTCAATTGCCGTGCCGTTATACTTCCAAGCCTCCACACGGGCTTGAAATTCAGCACCAACAGGGGCTTCACCAGTGGAGACGAAAACACTAGTCGTATTTGAAGGATTGACGCTGACAGGATAAAATGGACCAGCATTACCAAAACGAATGGAAAGAAAGTACCCCTCTTCATCGAGGGCATTATCATCCCAGGTAATAGACCAAGATCGCCATTCATTCGTGGGTGGTTTTGTTTGATCATTCTCTGGGTAGCCGAAGTGCGTGAACTCGAACCGACCATTGCTTGGCTTAGCTGGAGCTGCTGCATGAGAGGGTATCGCCATCCAAAAACTCAGAGAGAACAACGCATGGAGAAGAAGTCGTTGGATGGATGTGTGAAGCATTGGAAAGACGAAGATGAAGATTTAGAACAGCGCATCGAAAAGCGTAAAAACCGACCCTGATCACTCTAAATCAAGGACTAACAACCTTTAAATCCACCTCAGGACTGACAACTCCAGAGGAAGTTACTTCATTTTTGACCAGAACTGTGTATTTGCCGTCATTGGCAGATGTGGGGGACTCGATCGTGTAGGTCGCCGAGGTGGCTGAAGGAATGTTGAGCCCACCTTTTCGCCATTGATAGGTCAGTGTGCCTGAAGTGGAGGTCGTGACGCTAAAGGTCACACTGGTGCCTGCGCTGATAGTTTCTTCTGCTGGTGTTCTTGAAGCACCAGAAACCGTAACCGGCTCTAAAACGCTAAGAGCAATACTGTTGCTGGGAACACCTGCGGGAGTCAGTCCGTTGATGACGAGAACACTGTAGGCTCCAGTGTCAGCAGTAGCCGTGCTCGAGATCGTGTAAGTTTGAGAGGTTGCCCCACCTATAGGTGAGCCATCTTTTCTCCACTGATAAGTGTAAGGTCCGCTTCCGTTGGGAATCGCTGTGAAAGTGACAGACTTAGATGTAGCAACATGTGCACTCGATGGATCACGAGACACCAAGACAGATGTGATGGGATCGTTCACGGATAGTGTAGCCGCGTTACTTATAACGGTATAACTATTATTGGTAATCACACAGTCATAATTACCTTCACTAGCATTGGTCACATTCGATATAGAATAACTTGAGCTTGTGGCATTAGGTATAGTGGTTCCGTTTTTACGCCAGCTGTAGCTGATGCTTCCCTGAACATCTTGGCTCACAGCGACTGAAAATGTCGCCGTGCTTGCGGGATTGAGAGTCACTGAAACAGGCTGTGTAGTGATTGTAATCGGCGTAGGTGTAAGCATTGCCTTGCCTGAATTGACTTTTGAAGACTTCAGGGACGGAAGCAATTCAGGCATCAGGAAGTATCCAGAGCCATAAGCAGAAACAGGAGGAATCTCAGCACTGGTCGTGACGCTATTACCCGCACTGTCCACCCCCTGGACAGCAGGAGTGACGGGGATCGAAGGAATGATGAGACCTCTGTAGTCCACTGATCGTCCATCAACTAATTTGAAGGAACCAGAATAGACTCCTGTAGATTTGTCGATCGTAAGATTAACTTTACCAGGATTCGACAGATAAGTTGTCACCTTCTGAGCAGTGGTGATCCTAAAGGTTACGTCAGGGTTGGTAGTTGACTCGCTCAGACCACCTTCACTGAAGTCCAAACGTGCATTTGCAGCAACGTTGGGTAATCCCATGACAATCTTGTTGGTTCCGGGAGCACGATAATTAGCACCTGTTATCTGCAAGAATGTCTCCGGAATACCAGTCTGATAAGTGCGGGAAGAGGCTGTCACGACATCTTTGATCCAGCGAGCTTCGCCATCCACACGCAACCGAGCCCCGTCGGGAGAACTCAGGAAACGATCCCCAACATCAAATAAGGCGAGGACAGATCCTTTGTTTTCATAGAGCATTTGAAACAAAATAGCCTCGCCACTAGGACCAAGAATAGAGCTACCTGTGATGCTAGAGCCATCAGCAAGACGACCTGAATAGGAGGCACTACCTGAGCTGTTGATTGACATTAACAAATAGCCATTCCCCTGAGGGACCGTGGATTTACCGACATCAGCAGAAGCCAGAGTCAACCCCAAGTTAAATTTCAGATCACCGTAAGGGCTAGGATTCCACGGAGTAACCCAAAATCTGCGAAAACCATTGATAGATACCGTTTCGATTCCGTCAGAAAGCAGACCGGTCACATATCCACTATCAGCACCGATCTGAAGGAACAATTGCAGCGGAGCACGATTCTTACGCGGAATGGACAGACGGCTTTGATAGGAGTAGGAACTGATGTCAAAAAGTCCAGTCCCAATGCCAAGTGATCCAGCAGAACTAAATGTCTCTGCACCCAATGACAATTGAGCGGTATAAGCGCCTGTAGAGGTTACGGTTAGGAACAATCGCCCAGCTTTATTCGCATTTATTCCAGGAGCTGCGCTAATTGTCGCAATCAGAGTGCCAACCGTAGCAGCGGGCAAAGGTGAAATGCTGATTTTGCCAGACACCGAAGATGAGGTGCCGGCTAAATTTGAAGCCGTAGCGCTAAACGTAAACACACCCGCTTGGGTGGGTCTCCCGTAGATGAGTCCGGTTAATTGGTTATACTTCAGACCTGAAGGCAAGGACTTGATCGAAAAACTTGTCGGTTTGTATTTATCCAGAGGTGAAAATGGAAGCGACCACGAATAATCCACACCGATAAAGCCCTGAGGCGGCGCATTGTTACCCGTCAGTGCAGGCAAAACAGGCTTTGAAAGCACAAAAAGGTGAATAGGTCCTGTCTCAACTGTCCCCAATCCATCCCCTAGTGTCACAGCACATGTATAGCGCCCAGTGAAGCCGTATTCACTATCCGTGATTTTGAGCACTGGCGTTTGAACACCCTTGATATCGGATAAAGTCGTTTCAATTTCAGCTCCGTCTTTTTTCCAACGATATAGCAGATCACTGCCTGCAACGGGTGCCGTTAGATTCACATCCGAGCCGAGCTTGATATTCTTCACGGTGCTGCGCTTATCGACCACATAAACATTCACCGAATTACTTGTGACTTTGTTTACTGCATTAGCAGCGGTGGCGGTGTAAACGCCTGAATCAGAGAGTTTCGCTGAGGAAATCGTCAAAGTCGCTTTCGTTTGCTTTGAGACCGTCTTTGAACCTTTTTTCCAACTGAAAGTAGGGGCGGGCGCTCCAGTCACCGCCGTGACTTGAAGAGTCAAAGGAGCACCTACTTCCACCAGTTTAGTTTCTTGTAAAACTCCAATCGTGGGGGCTGAGCGTATATCCAAAGATGCAGCACGACTCAGAACGCTTGTAGTCGCATTCTTCACTTGCACGTCAAAAAGGCCGGCATTGGCACTCTGAACATTCGTGATGACAAGTTGAGGATTGCCGGAACCAGTCTGTCCGGCTACCTCAACACCGTTCTTCCTCCAACGATAGATCAAACTGGATCCGGTTGCGCTGACTTTAAATGTGGCAGTTCCTCCGACATTCACAGATTGAGCAACCGGTTGTCGCGTGATCACTGGACGTGTGTAGCCTTTGACAACGCCAACTGAGAAATTCTGACTAATCGAGCCACCATCCAAATCCGTTGCGATCACGGTCATTGTGGTAGTTCCCTGGGCCAAACCTGTAATGCGTAAGTTACCCTCTATGATCTCTCCCGTTGCAATCCCTGGTGGATTTGTCAGTACGGAGTAGGTCATGTTGGGGATGACTTCAGCCTTGGTTACACGGACAGTTTTGAAAATATCCATGTCTGCAGGTGCTGAGGCTGCATCCATTGGAATGGCAGACCAAGGAACAGGTGAGCCATCGAGTAAGATTCGTTTATCCAAGGCCGCTGAGTAGTCATTTGTCGTATTACCGTTTTGATAGGTTCCCGTAGGAAGGGCGGCGATAGTTCTGACTAAGTCCAAACTAGGATTCGAGAGACGACCAAAAACCGTAAAACCGCTGTTTTGGTTATCCAGATTTGTGTTGTTGTTTTCGAGATTGAAAAAGAAATCAGTCGTTGCGCTATCAGGATTCCCGACATAACCGAACTTATCATCCCGTGCGACCTGAGAGCCATCAACAAGAGTGGCCACAGAATTTCGAGCGCCAATTTTCGCTGCGGCGATGGTTCCTTCTGCATTAGTGATGCCCGGTTCGTTTTCAACTGCAGGACGGCCTTCGATAGTAGCGAAGGAGCGCGGAGGTTGTGTAGGCTTTAAGCTCCCACCTTGAAGTACAAACCCCTGAATCAACCGATGAAAAGCCATTCCATTGTAATCCCCGGCTTCGACATAGGAGAGAAAATTGGCCACAGTCTTACTCGCAAGACTAGGGTAGAGAATCATGTCAATATTCCCCTTTGTTGTATAGAGGCGCACAACTTTTTCAGCATCAGGATCAGTAAACTTATCAGCTAGAGGTAAATCAAAAGGACTTTTAACGCCAACCGTCACAGGACCAAGAACCTGACCTAAGGCAGGAGTGCTACGCCGACGCTCTACGCGGAGTTTTAGGAGAGACCTTGCGGTGTGACCATTGCTAAAGGTAGCTGTGATTGGGCATTCAAAAAAACCACTAACCGTGGGTGTCCCACTGATCAGACCTGTAGATTCAGTAAAAAACACACCCTGAGGAAGTCCTGTCACTGTCCACTCCGTGCGACCGTCAGCATTACCCGTAGTGAGTAAATACTGGAAAAAATCGTTCTGTTTGATGTGAGGGCTCAAAAGACTGTTGAAGCCATCTCGCACGGTTGCCGTAGCCTGATTGCTATCGGCAGAGAAGGATTGTTCATCAGATGTCACAGCTCGCACGACAAATTCGTGCTCCAAATTAACTTCCAAAGGTATAAAAACAGGCTTCCCGTTTGAATCATTACTTTCAGTGCGAGAGTCCAAACTCACCTTTCTGACATTGGCGCCCACTGCGCGAGCAAAGCGATAGGTATCAGAACCGACAGGACGAGTGTAGATGTTAAATCCATACTCGCTGTTAGTGTTGTCTTCCCAACTCAGATCGATAGTCCGGTCCACACCTTCTGATGTGGTGGCCATGAGATTGCTTGGTGGAAGAAAGCTTGAACTGGTAGTCGTAGTGTTTGAGGGAAGACTTTGGATTTTTGTCAGTGTGGAGGAACCTGTGGGATAATAACGATAAATAGCTACAACTCGCCATTCGATGTCAGCATCTGGTGGCACGACTAAATCGGTGCTGCTCGTATTATTATTCACCGTGCCAAAAGCCACGAAACTTTCTGACCCGTCTAGGCGGTATTGCACCTCGTAACCGGTTTCATTGAAGGAGTTGTCGCGCCAGGAGAGGCGCACCACATTGTCTCTGATAAAATTAGAGCTAAGCTCACTAGGAGGTGTTAGAGGGGGCGTCGTAATTGTGACCTCATCGGAGAAGATTGTTCCGGACAATATGTTTGGTGATGTTCCCGTAGGTGCTTCGCGAGTAGCCCGCATTCTGAAGCCATAACTTGTATTGGGGATCAATCTTAACTGTAGGAGCTGCTCTCCAGGATTACTGCTGATCAATCCTGAATAACCGAGGTGTCTAAATGTCGTTTCCGCAGAAACCTGTCGGTAAGCGATTTGGAAATAGAGCTCCGAAGTACTTGCGTCATTCCAACTGAGTTTCATAGCGTTATCATTGACTTGGGTTAGTGCCAAGTTAGTCGGCGTAGAGAGAGTCAAGGGCGTCGTGGCTGGTATGGTGTAGGTGAAAGTACTGGAAGTGCTTTTTTCGACCTTGGAGCCGTTAAACTTCCAAGCAGTGACACTGAATTGAATCTTTTGCCCTGTGGTCAGCCCTGTTATGGGAGATATAAATCCTTCAGTTGCATTAGCAGCATACGAAACGGTCAGACTGAATTTGTTGTCCACTCCCACATCCACTTGGAAACCCTCTTCATCCATAGAGCGATCCTCCCAGCGCACGATATACGAGTGGTTATTTCCCGTGGAATCGACCACCGGCACGCCTGTTGTTTGATCGAGGCGAACCTGCCCATTAACATCCAACGAAAACCCCACGGCTGAAAAATCGACCTTAGTAATTTTGGGAGCCACAGGTGCCGCTACGAGTGAAGTGACGACGCCGAGAATAAACAATCCTGACATTAGACAGCGTCTAGCCGTGGAGAAACGAAGGAAAGAAAATGTGCTCATGGCAGTTTGTTTGGCAGGTTTAACTTTCAGACACTCACTAGCCCTGCTTTTGCTCGAAAGAATACTGACTTTGTGATTACAAAGTCAATTCACTAAATGAGTTGGGAAGGTTTTTCTCGCCTGTTCTCATTCCTGTGGGCTAAATGCAGCATGTCTTCACCTCAATTTTTGATTCATCTCGGAATTTCCTTTTGTTTTACCTTGATCTGTCAGGCTCAAATCCAGCCTCAGTTCAAAGCGCTGGAAATCGATAACAGCATCGGTATCGGCTATGGACTCGCTTTGGATGATGTGGATGGCGATGGCCGCAAGGACATTCTTTTGGCAGATAAGGATCAGATCGTCTGGTATCAGAATCCTGAGTGGAAAAAGCATATCATCGCTGAAAAGCTCACGGAAAAAGATCATGTCTGCATCGCCGCACGCGACATTGATGGCGACGGCAAAAGTGAAATCGCTGTGGGAGCTCAATGGAATCCGGGGGATACGCTGGAGAGCGGCGCTGTTTTTTACCTCAAGGCCCCGAAAGACCGCACTCAACGCTGGACGCCGGTGCAGCTCACCCACGAGCCGACAACCCACAGGATGCGCTGGGTCAGAAATAGGGCCGGACGGTATGATCTGATCGTCGCTCCGCTGCACGGAAGGGGCAATAAACTAGGTGTCGGCGCAGGGGTGAGAATCCTCGCCTACCATGTGCCCGAAGACGTGAACCAGCCTTGGAATACCACCTTGGTGACTGATGCGATGCACATGACGCACAATTTTGAAATCGTGCCGACCACCCCAGACGAACCTGAATCCCTGCTGCTGGCTGGACGCGAAGGCATCATGCGCCTGAACCAAGGCGATAAAGGCTGGAGTAGCCAGTGGATCTCCAAACATGACAGCCCTGACCTTAAGGGCGCTGGCGAGATCCGTTGGGGAGCATTTTCAGGCGGACAACCCTATGTCGTCACCATCGAGCCGATGCATGGAAACCAGCTCGTACTTTACACGCCACCACCTGAAGGCCCGAAAAATGGCCTATGGAATCGAAGTGTGATCGATGAAACGCTCGTCGATGGACATGCTTTGGCCTGCCATGACTTGCTCGGACTGAACAACCGCCAAATCAGCGTTGGCTGGCGTGCTATGAACAAAATCGGCACCCGCGTCGGAGTGAAGCTATTTTATACCACTAAAGAAGATGGCAAAGGGTGGCAACAGCATATGATCGACGACAATACCATGGCCTGTGAAGATCTTATGGGAACCGATCTGGACGGAGATCGTGACGTGGACCTCGTGGGAGCAGGACGTTCCAGCAACAATCTCAAGATTTACTGGAATTTAAGGCAATAACCATGAGAACGCTCCTCACATTTTTCTGACAACTGCTTTGGCATGGGCGCTCTTTTTGCTTAAAACAAAACTGCCATGATTCCTGGACGCCTACTCTTCTCTGCCATAGCTCTTGCCACCTTGAGCTCTTGCCAGATGCCCAATCCGTTTGCTTCCCAAGAAGTGGTTGTTCGCAGAGCTATTATCGTCCAACCCGCACACACAAAAGGCAGCCAGAGCAGACCACTTTTTGTCTGGCACGGCGGCGGTAATAGTGGCCCCGTGCGTGTGACCATCGACTTGAGCCAACAGAAGGCCTTCATTTTCCGTAACAATCAAAACATCGGCTGGACCTATGTGGCGACAGGGCGCAGTGGGTTTAACACGCCGACGGGCACTTTCCGCATCTCGGAAAAAATCGTCAATAAACGCTCCAACCGCTACGGCACGATCGTCGATGCCAATGGACGGACGGTGAATAGCAATGCTACGGCAGGAGTGCATCGTGTTCCTTCAGGAGGGCGTTTCGTCGGAGCCAAAATGCCCTACTGGATGCGTCTCACAGGAAATGGAATCGGAATGCATGCTGGAGCTATCCCACGCCCAGGTTCACCTGCCTCCCACGGCTGTGTACGCTTGCCGTATTCAGCAGTCGCCAAGCTCTATTCTATTGCTCCTACCGGCACGCCGGTCACGATTATTCCCTGATTCGAGGTCCTGCGTTTGAGCATCATCGACTGGATCACCCAGCACACTCTCTTTACGGCAGACACCCATGTGTTTGTCATGGCAGCCACCGCCGCTGTTTGCATTGGTTTGTCCAAAGCAGGGCTATCAGGAACAGCGACGCTGAACGTCGTCCTTATGGCGCAGGCCTTTGGTGCCAAGGCCTCGGTCGGACTGGTCCTACCACTATTGATCGTGGCAGATTTCATGGGCTTTTATATCAATCGCCATGGAGGCAGTTGGCGCAAAATCTTACCCATGGTTCCACCGGCGATCACGGGTGTCGTCATCGGCTGGTTTTTACTGAGCCGTATCGATAATAGCGCTGCACGCACGGTCATTGGCTGGCTGATCATCGGGCTGCTGGCTTTTCACCTGCTGTTGAATTATAAAAAGCAGGATTTCATCGCCCTCACAGAGCACAAGATCTTTTCCTGGAGCATGGGTCTTTGCGCAGGCATCGTCACCATGCTGGCAAACGCAGCTGGTCCGGTGATGACCGTTTACCTGCTGTCTCAGCACCTTGAGAAAAAAGAGCATCTGGGAGTCTTCAGCCGCTTTTTTCTCTTCATCAATCTTTTCAAAGTCCCCTTCTCTGCGGATCTCGGCATCATCCATCCGACGTCACTGACCACCAACTTGGTGTTGCTGCCCTTTGTCATCCTCGGGATCCTACTGGGATGGCAGATCTTGAAGCGTATTCCGCAAAAGCCTTTCGAGTGGACGCTTTTTGTCCTGACCCTCTTTGCCGCGCTCTGGCTGGTGGACGTTTGGATCTGGTTTTAGCCATTCTCAAAAAGCCATTTTGATCTCCGATTGCGATTCGTGAAAAGCGCGGCAAAGAACACGCAAGAGGTGGAAAGAACCCTGCTCCTGCCGTTGTTCCATCCATTCTCATTTTCCTCTGCTCCCCGCATCCCCCATGTCTGACACTGACGCCGCCGCCTCTCTTGTTTCTGGTTTTAACAAACTCAAAGCTGCCCTCAGCAAGCGCATCGTCGGTCAGGAGGCCGTCATTGAGCAAGTCTTCATCGCCATCGCTGCGGGTGGACACAGTCTCCTCGAAGGCGTTCCTGGCTTGGCCAAAACGCTGCTCGTCAAATCCTTTGCGGATGCCATGCACCTCGGCTTCCGGCGCATCCAGTTCACGCCCGATTTGATGCCTGCCGACATCACCGGCACGGAGATCATTCAGGAAGATGCCGAGACCGGACGCCGCAAGCTGGTCTTCCAGCAAGGGCCTATTTTCTCCCAGATCATCCTCGCTGACGAAATCAACCGCACCCCGCCGAAAACCCAGGCCGCGCTCTTGGAAGCCATGCAGGAAAAGTGCGTCACCGTCGGCCAGACCACCTACACCCTGCCGAAACCGTTTTTTGTTCTCGCCACTCAAAACCCAATCGAGCAAGAAGGCACCTACCCACTGCCTGAAGCGCAAAAAGACCGCTTCCTGTTTCTGATCAAAGTCGATTACCCCAGCCGTGATGAAGAGCGCGAAATCATCGCCCGCACCACAGGTGGTGTGCAGGAGGAGATCGAAGCCGTCATCACCGCCGAAGAACTCCAGGCTGCTCAGCAGCTCGCCCGCAAAGTTCCGGTGCCAGATCATGTGACCGACTTCGTGCTCGATCTCGTCCGCGCCACCCGTCCGAATGAGGCTGATGCCACACCCTACGTCAAAGAAATGCTCAGCTGGGGAGCGGGGCCACGTGCCAGCCAGATGCTCGTGTTAGCGGGCAAAGTCCGCGCCCTGCTTTACAATCGCACCCACGTCACCGTGGACGACATCGAAGCCCTCGCCCTGCCCGCTCTCAGACACCGCCTCGTCCCCACCTTCCATGCTGAAGCCGAAGGCATCACGGTGGACATGATCGTCGCAGAACTGATCAAGAAGGTGAAGAAAGCGGATGCTCGTGTCCTGTAACTTTAGGTCGAGAGGTCAAAAATTAGTCAAGGTGGTCAAGACAACCAGCCAACTCTTGACACACCTTTGACCTTCTTGACCCATTTGACGATCCATTGACCAGCCGTGGCCACACTATCCTCCATCCTCGAAGCCGAAGACATCACGAGCCTGCAAAGTCTCCAGCTCTTTGCGCGCACGGTGGTCGAAGGCTTCACCACAGGGCAGCACGCCTCACCGCACAAAGGTTTCAGCGTCGAATTCAGGCAGCATCGCCCGTATGTTCAGGGAGATGACATCCGCCGTCTCGACTGGAAAATCTTTGGCCGCGCTGACCGTTTTTATATCCGCGAGTTTGACGAAGAAACCAACCTCCGCGCCACCCTCGTGCTGGATGCCAGCGGCAGCATGGGATACCGAGGCCAGAAAGGCGTGCTGAAGTTTGACTACGCCCGCAAGCTCGCCGCAGCCATGGCTTATCTGCTCATGTCTCAACAGGACGCCGTGGGCCTGATCACCTTTGACAGCAAGGTCCGCGACTTCATCCCCAACCAAACGCGCATCACCCATCTCCATCATCTTTTGGAGACCCTTATCAAAACCGAGCCGGGAAAAGATACGGCCCTTGCCCCTGTGCTGGAATCCCTCGCCCAACGCCTGAAGCGACGTGGCTTGGTCATCCTCATCAGCGACTTCTTTGATGATCCGGCAGCCATCTTAAAAGCCATCGGCGTTCTGCGCAAAAAGGGCCACGAGATCATCGCCATGCAGCTCTGGGACCGCGATGAAATCGAATTCCCATTTGGCCAGTGGGCACGCTTTGAAAACCTTGAAAAAGATGACGATGCCCTGCTCCTCGATCCTGCCGCCATTCGTCAGCGTTATCTCGAAGTCCAACGCGCCTTTCAGGAGCAGCTCAAGGAAGGTTTCCGCAAACACCAGGTCGATTACCTGCCTCTACCGACCGATGAATCCCACGCTGCAGCCTTGAGAAGCTACCTGGCACTGCGGATGCGGTGAGTGCCTTCTCGACAACATGCCCCAAATGTAGATACTCTCTATCGATGACAGCCACTGTCGAACGCATTAAAAATGATATTCGCCGACTCTCCACAGAAGAGGTTGATGAGTTGCTTCGTGAGCTTCAAAATGAATACACTTTTCCACCGCACGATTTTGAGGAAGCCTCGATTCAGGCCGAATGGGATGCAGAGATTGATCAGCGAATGAGCGATGTCATTGAGGGTAGAGTGGAGCTGTTCACTACTGAGGAGTCTGAGCGAAGAACCTCTGCATTGTTCGCTAAAATGGGAATTAAGAGGCCAGTGTTCAACTCATGATCGACTGGAACATTCACCCCAGCGCTCAACAAGAGTATGAGGAGGCTCTTTTACACTTCCGTGCTATTGATGAGCGACTAGTGATCGTATTTGAAACCTGCTATCGGGAGTATTTTCACAGCATTCTTTCAAACCCTCACCTGTACAATCTGCGCCAGCACAGCTCCCGCCGGGTCAATCTACAACCGCGTTTCGGTGAATCCTACATCGCCTGCATGATTTGGGAAGAGAAGGTAGTCATATTCGCCGTCGCCCACGCCAAACGTCGCCCCTGTTACTGGCGTGACCGCATCAGCGAAGCCAAAGAGATATTCTAAGCGATCTCATGGATACTTTCTGTCATTTTCAGTGGACTCTCTTTAGCCAAATTGTAGCCACACTCGGCTGTAGGGTCATGCTAGCAGTTATTCTCTCGCTGCCGAGCGCCATGGTAGGATTCACCTGCAGCAATCCAGATCCTGATTGGCATCAACTATTTTCCAACTTTACGACCATCCCACTAATCCTCTTTATCTGTTTCAGAATAGGCTTCTACTATGGGCATCCGACACATTCGCTCCCATCGTCTTGGTTCATCCGCTTGGTTGGCATATCTGGCTGCTTAGCCATATTTTGGGGTATAGCTCGACTTGGCATGTTAGACATGATCGCACATCTATTTCGCCCAATGTCATCGGACTATGTTGCCGGAGACTTGCCACCGTGGGATTTTCGATTGGCTAGCCTACTTTTGGTGAAACTCGCCATTGCAGTCACAGCAATTGTCTATTTGGGCAAGAAAAGCCTGTTCGAAGTACGAAATAGAAACTTACCCATCATCAAAGATCCATCCGACAAGGCCTTCCTATAATTTTGCCCAAGCTCAAAGCCATTCCCTTTCCTTACGTCTGCCAAGCCATTGATCAGTTGGGTCTTGATGCATCGTCATTCCTTCGTCACTCGGACTTCGTCATTCGTCATTCTCCCCGATGACCTTCCTCAATGCCATTCTCCTCGCGGGGGCTGCGGCTTTTCTTGTGCCGCTGCTCATTCACCTGCTGAACAAGCGCAAGGTGCAGACGGTGCGCTGGGGGGCGATGCATCTGCTGCAGGAAGTAATCCGGCAACGGAAGCGAAAGCTGAACATTGAGCAATGGCTGCTGCTGGCCGTTCGCATTGCCATCCCCATTGTGCTGGCTCTGTGTCTGGCGCGTCCAGTCCTCACGGCGCTGAGATCTTTTGGGCTTGGGAAAACCTCCTTGGTGATGCTGTTGGATGATTCTTTCTCCATGCGGGCACCTTCAGTAGGTGGATCTCCGTCTGAGCGGGCACGTGTCGATGTCGGGCACATGCTGGAGGCTCAGCCAAAGGGCTCCGATGCCCAGGTCGTGCTAGCCGGAGGCAATGCACGCCGCCTACTTGATCAGTCCACCAGCACACTGGATGTCATCCCCAAGCAGCTCGCTGAAACGGCCAATCAAGCCGGGCCAGTGAAAATCAATGACGCCCTACAAACGGCAGCAGCCTCGCTTTCAAAAGCCACCAGTGGCGCTCGTGAACTGGCCATCGTTTCTGACTTTCAAGCCAGCGACTGGCAAAGTGCTGCGGATGGCGCCGCCTTGCCGGCCCTCGACGAGTTACTCAAGCAAGAGCCCAAACCCCAGGTCACCTTTTACCGCCTAGCCAGTGATCTGACCGAAAACCTCAGCATCGCCAGTGCTGACCTTTCGGCTCTCGTCGTGGCACAAGAGCAGCCCATCGGCCTGCGCGTCCGCATTCAAAACCATGGCAAACGTCCGTGGCAGGATGTGGCGGTGCATCTGGAAGCCGATGGAGCCCGGCTGCGCACGTCTCGCGTCAGTTTGCCTCCGGAAGGCGAGGCCGTGATCGCATTTACTCATGCTTTTGACAAGGTCGGCGACCACTCACTGGCCGTGCGTCTGGAGGGTGACAGCTTCCCTGACGACAATGCCTTTTACTCCATCGTGCAGGTGCGAAATCAACTCAACGTCCTGCTCGTCGATGGCGACCCAAGCACGGCTCCGCTCGAAGGTGCTGCGGACTTCCTGGAGCTGGCGTTGACTCCCTATCAATCCGCCAGTGTTTCGCTCAAAGACCTGATCCGCACGACCAAGATCGATGCCCGCCGCGTGCGCGAAGCTGATTTCAAAGGCATGGAAGTCATCGTGCTCGCCGATGTCGATCGAGTGCAGGGAAATCGACTCAGCGAGCTGGACAAATTCGTCAAAGCCGGAGGCGGCCTTATCATCTTTGCCGGACCTCACTGTGACCTGGACTGGTATAACCGCGACTTTTTCCGCAAAGGTGAAGGCCTCCTGCCCGCA
>Ga0214163_1000564_pt1 | contig 16894 bp, 18 predicted proteins | sample LakMenepilimnion_2_FD_153001 | JGI IMG/M metagenome (GOLD analysis project Ga0214163, IMG submission 153001) | Freshwater microbial communities from Lake Mendota, WI - Practice 15JUN2010 epilimnion v4 | ecosystem: Environmental > Aquatic > Freshwater > Lake > Epilimnion/Euphotic zone | place... | reverse complement strand
ACCAGAAGATCATCGACGTGCTTTCCCTCGCCAAGGCCAAGGGCCTGACGAAGGCGGCGCTCGACACCGAGACGCGCTGAATATGTCGAGCGGAGGCAAAGGTTGGGTCGGTTCCGTGGCGGTCCACCTTGGTCTCCTCGGAGCGGTCATCGGTTTCTCCTGGTTCGCCGCGCGTCAGGACGGCGAGGTTGTCGAACCGGTCGACCCTCTGCTCATCGACCTCGCAGGCATCCCGGGCAAGCGACCCGGTGAGATCGGCAAGGCCCCCGGCGTCGCCAAAGGCGCCGAAACCGGGACCAACAAAGGAATTGCTCCGGTCAATCTCCCTAAGCTCAACGTCACGAAGGTCCTCCGTGAACGCGACCAGGCCGAACAGGCCGCGCAGTCTACGTCGAACGCCAAGCCTACGACGAAGGCGGTCGTGAAGAACGGTGTCGGTACCAAGTCGACCCGCATGACGCAGAAAGAATTTGAAAATAGCCAAGGCGGGAAGTCCGGCCGACCCGGCGTTTCCACCAAATCAGGCGGCATCGGCGGCGTGTCCGTCAGGAAGGGTCGGGATTACGGCACCGGCGACAACGGCGGCGAAGGCGGTTCGGGCTCCGAGCTCTCGGCCTATGCTGGCGAAGTCCAAGCCAAGTTGCTCAAGGCTTGGCGCGAGATCATCGCCGCCGAAGGCGAAGCCGTGACCGCGGGCGGCACCTGCGGAGTCACCGTCAGCGTCGACGCCTCGGGCTTCGTTTCTTTCTCCGGCTGGATCAGATCTCCGCGCGACGCGCGCATGGCCGAACTCGTCAAGCGCGCCTGCGCCCAGATCGGCAACTGCGGCAAGCCGCCGAAGGGCAAGTCGTTCAAGATCGACTTCACCAGCGTCAGCCTGGCCGAAGGCTGAGCGCGCTCAGTCGCGGACTTCGAGCACCAGCTGGACCTCGACGGAGACGCCGAGGGGCAGGCCGTTGACGGAGACCGCGGCGCGGGCGTGCTTGCCGGCGTCGCCGAAGACCAGCAGGAGGAATTCCGAGGCGCCGTTGAGCACCTTGGGGCTGTCGCTGAAGCCGTCGATGCCGTTGACGAAGCCGTTGACCATCACGACGCGGGTGACGCGGTCGAGCGAGCCGAGGGCGGCCTTGGCGTTGGCGAGGGCGTTCAGCGTGCAGAGTCGGGCGGCGTCGGCGGCCTGGACGAGGTCGACCTCGCGGCCGACCTTGCCGAGCGAAGCGACCTTGCCGTCCTTCATCGGCAGGGTGCCGGCGAGGTAGAGCAGGTTGCCCGTGCGGACGGCAGGGACGTAGGCGCCCGCGGCGGCGGGAGGGGTGGGCAGGGTGACGCCGAGTTCGGCGAGGCGGGCTTCGACGGAGGACATAAGTTCAGAACCAATACTTGGGCCAGCGGGCGTCGCGGCGCAAGTTGTGATAGCAAAGGGCGACCAGGATGATGAGGCCGGCGCCCGTCAGGGTAGGGAAGAGCAGGAAGGTCCATGACGCGTGCGGGAGCGCGCAGAGGATCAGCGGATTGGAACACGCCGGCGGGTGCACCGTACGGGTGAGTTTCATCAGCGTGATGGCAGCGCCGACGGCCACGGCCGGACCCCACCAGAAGGGCAGGAAGTGGGCGGCGGTCAGCCCGCAGGCGCTGCCGATGAGATGGCCCAGCAGGACATTACGTGGCTGGCTGAAGGGCACGTCCGGATAGGCGAAGACGAGCAGGGAGCTGGCGGCGAACGTCCCGAGCAGTAGCGCCACCTCGAGGGTCGAGCTCAGCAACGTGAGCCCGCCGATGACCGTGACCGCGACGAGCGTCACGGCCAAGGTCTCTTTTAGTGAGGAACGCGGCGGCGGCTCCGCCCCGTCGCCCTGCATCTTCTTCAGCAGCTCCAAGGCGGGCCGCTTACTTGAGACGCTTCATGCCGTCGATGATCTCCAGCACGAGCTCGCGGCTGCGCGACTTGACCTCGCGGTTGAGCGCGGTGTCCGACGTGCCGAGGGCGCGGCGGCTTTCGCTGTAAGACTGGGCGAGGACGGCTTCCTTGTTGCGCGTGATCGTCGCGTTGTCGCGCACGGAGAGGGTGACGTCGGCGGTGTAGCGTCCGAGGCCGCGGTCATAGCGCACGTCGACCAGCAGCAGCGGTGTGGCGGCTTCCGGGCTCAGGCCTTCGACGGACTTGGGCGTGAGGTTCGCGCGACGGAGTTCAAGCTCCATGCCGTCGCGGATCTCGCCGCGCAGGTCGGCGTCTTCCGGGCGGTTCTCCGAGGTGCTGACGTCGATGTAGAACTGGGTGATGCCGCGGAGCTTGGCGAAGGCCTTGTCCTGGGCCGCCGGACGCTGCGGCTCGGTCTGCGCGACGGCGGTCAGGGCGGTGAAGGCGGCGAGCAGGGCGAGGGCGAGGGAGCGCATGGCGAGGTCGGTAAGATAGGTCGGCGGTCGGGCCGCTTCAATCCCCTTTCGCCGGGGTCGGCACGAGCCGGACGGCGGAAAGCGGGTGCTGGTCGAGCAGGGTGGAGTGCCAGCCCCGGACTTCCGGGCGCATCAGATACTTGTTCGTATTGAAGACGACGGGGAGCACGGGCGCTTGTTCGACCAGCCGGGCCTCGGCGAGCTGGAAGTAGCCGAAGCGCTTGGCGGCGTCGGTCTCACGCGCGGCGAGCCCGAGCAGGCGGTCGTATTCCGCGTCGCTCCAATTGCAGTTATTGAGCTCGTTGCCGGTGATGAGCATCTCGAGGAAGGTGTTGGGGTCGTTGTAGTCTCCGACCCAGGCGCCGCGGCAGAGGTGGAATTCGCCTTTGCGCATGGCGGTCAGGTAGACCTTCCATTCCAGGTTGCGTAGTTCGACTTCGACGCCGAGTTCGCGGCGCCACATCTCTTGGTAAGCCTGCGCGACCATCTGCTGGCCTTCGGAGGTCGCGTAGAGGTAGTCGAACTTCGGGAGGCCTTTGCCGCCAGGGTAGCCGGCTTCGGCGAGGAGACGACGGGCTTCGGCTGCATCCTGCTTCCATCGCGCGGTCGGCTGGAATCCGCCTGTGCCGGGCGGCGTGAAGTGGAGCGCGGGTTTCTCGCCGGCCCGCAGGACTTTCTCGGCGATCAGGTTACGGTCGATGGCCATGCCGAGCGCGCGGCGGACCCGCGGGTCGGTGAGCGCCTTGCGCGCGGCGACGTCCGCGGGCTTATCGCCTTTGATGTCACAATTGACCCAGACGAACGCGGTCGCGAGGAAGGGGTCGATGCGTAGCTGCGGGGCCTTGTCCGCGCGGAGCTTGGCCACTTTGTAGGGCGGCACCGCCCCGGTGATGTGCAGTTCGCCGCCGCGGAAGGCGCGTTCTTCGGCGAAGAGGTCGGCGATGGCGCGGAACTCCACGGCGTTGAGCGAGACTTCCTTGGCGTTCCAGTAGAGCGGGTTCTTGCGCACGACCACGCGACGCGCGACCTCCCAGCTTTCGAGCGTGAAAGCACCGCTGCTGACCATCGCGCCGGGGCGCGTCCACGGCGTGTTCAAGGCGTCGATGCCGCCGAACTTGAGGATCGTCGGCGGGTGCACCGGGATCCAGCTGTGGTGGCAGAGGAGCTGGAGGAAATAAGGGATCGGGTGCTCGAGTTCGATGACCACCGTGTGCGTGTCGGGCGCCCGCACGCCGACGGTCCGGAAGTCCTTCGTCTTCCCGGCGGCGAAATCCTTGGCGCCGCGGATGCCGTGCAGCATCGAAGCGTATTCCGCTCCGAAGCTCGGCCGCAGCATGCGTTCATAGCTGAAGAGGAAATCCGCCGACGTGATCGGGTCGCCGTTGGACCACTTGGCCGTCTGGCGGAGACGGAAGGTCCAGGTCTTGCCGTCCTTCGACATCGTCCAGCTCTCGGCGATACCCGGGATCGGGTGCAGGTCCTTGGGGTCGTAATTGACCAAACCTTCGAAGAGCGCGCCGACGATGTGGCTTTCGCTGAGGCCGGTGACCGTCTGAGGGTCCAGTCCGGACGGCTCGGCCATGTTATTGATGATCAGGTAGCCCTCGGCGGCCTTTTTCTCAGCGGTGGTCCGTCCATCGCCGCAGCCGACCAGCAGGGTCGCCAGGCAGAGCAGGGCGGCCGTCCATCGGTGCGCGGGGCGAAGCATGCCGGAGATTAGGCCCGGGGTCGGCCCGAGGGCAAGGCGTCTGGATGGGCTCTTTACTCCCTGCGGCAGGTTTCCTATCAAAGTCCTATGCCTACCCCGAACCGTCGCGACCTCGTCGTCGCCGCCCTGACCGCTGCCGTCTGCCTCGGCCTCACCGGCTTCATCGGCCAGACCCCGCTCGCCGCCGACGTGCCCGCCGCCAAACCCGTGATGGGCTCGATGGCCTTCGACTGGGAGAAGATGGTGGTCAAGCCGACGAAGGTCGGGGCCTATCGCAAGGTCTGCCAGGCGCCGACCGCGACCCTCGATGAACTCGAATACCACATCACGACGCTGAACCCTGGGCAGGCGGCGCACCCGCCTCACCAGCATGCCGATGAGGAGCTGCTGATCGTCAAGGAGGGCACCGTCGAGGCGCTCGTCGCGGGCGACTGGGTGAAGCTCGGTCCGGGTTCGGTCATCTTCCAGGCGGCGAACATCGACCATGCGATCCGTAACGCTGGTGAAGGCCAGGCCACTTATCACGTGATCAAGTGGAACTCGCCCGGGATGCTCGCGAAACGCGACGCGGCCAAGGCGGCGGCGAAAGCCGCGGCCAAAGCGGCGAAGTAAGCCAACAAAAAGGGCGTCCCGCAGGACGCCCTTTTGCTTAAGTGTGACCGAGGCTTAGATGGCCGCCGGACCGCGCTCGCCGGTGCGGATGCGGATCACGTCGGTCAGGCCGAGGACGAAGATCTTGCCGTCACCGATCTTGCCGGTCTGGGCGGCCTTGGAGATGGTGGCGATGGCCTTTTCGACCTGCTCGTCAGCCACGGCCGCTTCGATCTTCACCTTGGGGAGGAAGTCGACGGTGTATTCCGAACCGCGGTAGATTTCGGTGTGACCCTTCTGGCGACCGAAGCCCTTGACTTCGGTTACGGTCATTCCCTCGATGCCGATCTCGGCGAGGGCGTCCTTAACTTCTTCAAGTTTGAACGGTTTGATGATGGCGACGACGAGCTTCATGGTGGTGTGTTAGGTTGGGTTAGGCGTTCGGTTGAGCAAGTCCACTTATGCACCCCCCGTGCCAAGTCCCGGTAAGAGGGGGTAGGACTTACGATTGAGTATTTTTGAGCAGGGCGTCGGCGACGGCCGACAGTTTTTCGGCAGATTTGAGGCCTGGCGCCAGTTCGATACCGCTGTTCAGGTCGAAAAAGTCCGCTCCGGAGGCCGCCGCGGCCAGGATATTGTCGGGTCCCAGTCCACCGGCCAGCAACCACTGGGAGTCTGGATAGCGCTTACGCAGTTGGGCGAAGCGGGTCCAGTCGGAGGTCTTGCCGGTGCCCCCGAAGGCATCCTTGGCATGGGCGTCGTGGACGAATCCGACGGCCAGCGGAATCAGGTCAGCGGGCCATTCGGCGCCGTCGGCGAGCTTGGGCGCGAGCCAGAGGCGGGCGGGGCCCACCGTCGCGGAGAGCGCCTTGGGATCGCACTCCGCTTTGGTCGGATCGAAATGAGCCTGCACGATGGCGAAGCCTTCGGCCAGCAACGCGGTCGCTTCGGCGACGGACGGATTGACCGTCACGGCGATTCGCTTGGCCGCCGGGATCTCGCGGAGCAGTTGGGCGCGGGCGGCGGCGGGCACGCAGCGTGCCGAACCCGGCCAGCAGTTCACGCCGAGGAAGTCGGCGCCTTGGGCGAGGGCCGTGGCGGCGTCGGCGGCGCGGGTGATTCCGCAGACCTTGATGCGCGCCTTGCCGATCATGCGAGGGCTTCGATCACCGCGTTGCGAATGGCGACGGCGGTCGGCGCCGAAGCCGTGCCGGCCAGCGGGATGCCGGCCTTGCGGAGCGCGTCCGCGGTCGTGGCGCCGATGGCGACGGCCTTGGGCTGGCGCGCACCGGCGTCAGGGCGCAACGAAGCGGCCTGGTGCAGGAAGGATTCCACCGCCGAAGGACTCGCGAACACGATCGCATCGGCGCCGCGGCGACGGAACTCGGCGGCCTCGGGGGATTCGGCGACGGACTTCTCTTCGGTCGCGTAGACCTTGATCACGTCGACGATCGCCATGGCGCCGTCGGCGAGCAGGCGGGGCAGCTCGGGGGTGTTGAGGTTGCCGGTGACGACGAGGAGCTTCTGGTTCTCGACGTCGTGCTTGGCCATCAGCTCGCGGCCTAGCGAGAGGGCGTCGTTCTGTTTGGCGGTGAGGTCGGAATCGAGGTGGTATTGGCGCAGGGCTTTCTCCGTCGCGGGGCCGAGGCAGGCGAAGCGCACGCCGCCGACGGAACGGATGTCGGTGAAGCGCTCGAAGAAGCGGTCGAAGAAGCCGCGCACGCCGTTGGCGCTGGTGAAGACGACCCAGTCGTATTCGCCCATGGCGTCGAGCACTTCGCTGAGGACGGTGTCATCGGGCTCGAACTTGATCTCGAGCAGCGGGAGTTCGGAGACGGCCGCGCCGGCTTCGACGAGGGCGTCCTTCCAGTCGGCGCCGCGTCCTTCCGGACGGGTCAGGACGACCATACGGTCGCGCAGGGGGAGTTTGCTCATGTTCAGCGGGGCAGGATCTGGCGGAGGATGTCGTCGGCCAGGGCGGAAGCCGCGGCGAGGTCGGTGACGGGGAAAGCGAAGTCGCGGCGACCGAAGTCGGCGCGGAAGAGGTGCACGCGGCCCGCGGCGTGGTGGCAGGCGAACGCGGTGTGGCAGCCTTCGCCGAGCTTGGCGAGGAACAGGCGCTCGACGGTCACGGAGTAGGTCGTGGCGGCGCAGCCGGCGGCGACATACTGCGCGACTTCGGCGGAGCGGGACTGGATGGCGACGGCGCCTTGGCCGGCGGCGGGCACCATGTCGGTGAGCGCGACGGGCTCGAGGCTCAGGCCGGGCCATTCCTTTATGCCGAGACGGTTGAGGCCGGAGGCGGCGAGGTACGAGGCATCGGCGTCACCGTTGGCGAGTTTCTTCAGGCGCGTGTCGACGTTGCCGCGTAGTTCTGTCCACTGCGCCTGCGGGAAGGCGAGGGCGCCCTGCGCGCGACGGCGCGGGCTGCCGGTGGCGATGAGCTTCGGGCTGGCGATGTCGGTGCGGCGCACGAGCACATCGCGCGCGTCCTGGCGCGGCAGGCAGACGGCGATGGCGAGGCCGGCGGGCATCTCCGTCGGAAGGTCCTTGGAACTGTGGATCGCGAGGTCGGCTTCGCCGCGCAGGAGCGCTTGCTCGAGCTCGGCGGTGAAGAGGCCCTTGCCGCCTTGCTTCTCGAGGGACCAGCTGGCCTGGCGGTCGCCGGTCGTGGTCAGGATGCGGATCTCGGTGGGACGGCCGAGCGCGGCCTGCAGGCGGGCGGCGGCGTCGTGCGTCTGCTGGAGAGCCAGCGGGCTGCCGCGGGTGACGATGACGATGGGACCGGACATGTCAGAAGTGGACGTAGCCGTGGCGGAGCAGCCAGAGGACGCCCCAGGCGGCGGGCACGGCGAGATTACCGACGAGCAACGTGGTGGCGGCGATACGGAGGGCGCCCCAGGGGCGATCCATGCCGGCGAGGTAAGCGATCACTGCCCCGCAGAGCGCGGTGGGGATGCCGATGCCGACGCCCACCCAGACGACGCGGTCATAAGGGTCGGCTACATGGCCGAGGAAGACCTGACCGCCCTTGTAGGACATCAGGATCGCCGCGTAGAGCGCGCCAGCGGAGAGGAAGAGGGAGAACGCCTGGACGACGCCATAGGCGCGGGAGTCGTCTTCGGTGAGTTCGGTGGACACGCCGTCAGCAAAGACACCCCCTGCCGGACTTCCAAGTTTCAAGTTTCCGCGGGCCGGGAATATTCCGCCCCGGGAAGCCTGCTCAGTGTCTGCCGAGGCCTTCGCTGAAACCGATCGAAGTCGGCTTGAACGGGTGCTTGAGCAACCCGATCACGCTATGGTCCACCGGCTCATGGATGCCGAAGTCCTGCGGCTTACGGTCCTTCGGCAGGTAGTGCGTGCCGAAGACGATGTCCCAGAGCGGCAGGAAGCTGGCGAAGTTCTTGTCGATGGCGGCGGGATCCTTCGAGTGGTGCCAGCGATGGTAGACCGGCGAGGTCACGACGTGCCGGAAGGGTCCCCAATCCCAATCGACGTCCGCGTGTCCGAGGAGGGCGAAGACCCCGAGGGCGGGCCCGGCGATGGCGGCGGCCACGGGGTCGAAGCCCATCAGGATGAAGGGGAAGACGAGCAGCGCGTTCGCGACGACGTCGTTCACCGGGTGCGCGCGCACGCCGCTCAGCCAGTCCAGCTGCTCGGAGCTATGGTGCACCGCGTGGAAGCGCCAGAGCCGCTTGCCGTGGAACCAGCGGTGGATCCAGTACAGCAGGAAATCGCCCAGCAGGAAGGCCAGGGCGAACTGCGGCCAGCGGGGCAGCTGTCCGATCGGGCCGAAGCCCCGGTACTGGCCGGCCTTCAGTTCCGCGAGCGGGATGATGCCCGTCGGCACCAGCACCAGGAAGCCGAGGATGCTGATGATGACGAAGTTGAGCGGGTTCGACAGCAACGCGTTGGCCACGCCGCTGAAGACATCGGTCCAGACCTGCGGACGCCACCAAGGGCGTTCCTGCTTGTTGCCGAAGAGGTGCTCGATCATCCAGAACAGCGTCACCAAGAACGCCACGGTGAAAAGGTAGGCGGCCACGGCTTCAGGTTTCCGGGTAATCCGCGGGCAGCGGAAGGGTCGAGGCGTCGAATTCGAGGAGCTCGCCCGGCTGGCAGTCCAGGGCGCGGCAGATGGCCTCGAGCGTGGAGAAGCGGATGGCCTTGGCCTTGCCGGTCTTGAGCACCGAGAGGTTCGCGAGGGTGATGCCGACCGCTTCGGATAGCTCGGTCAGGGACATCTTGCGTCGCGCGAGCGCGACATCGAGGCGGATGATGATGGCCATGGTGGTCAGATGACCAGGGCTTGTTCGGCCTGCAGGGCGAGGGCCTGCTGCAGGTTCCAGCCGAGGATGAGAATCAGGAGGCCGGCCACGATGATGCCGGCGTTGAGGCCGAGGCACCCGCAGACCAGGAGGGCGATCCCGATGCGCTTGAGCACGCGGGCGTTGTCGGCGGTGATCACCCGACCCTCGGCGAAGGCCGCGAAGAGCTGGCGGAGCAGCCACGTGAAGCCGAGGATCAGCGTCGCGAGCAGGCCGGTCACCGCGACGAAGCCGCCGCGTTTCTCCGGGTGGTCGACGAGATCCTGGTACTTGATGGCTTCCTGCTGGGCGGCCGCGACGTGGATGAGCTCCTCCGGCTTCTCGAGGAGCAGCGCGAGCAGCTTGGCCGGGGCCTGCCGGAACCCGGCCACCTGGGCGCCGTGCTTGCTGTCCAAGTTCAGCTTCACCAAGGCCTCCGGATGGGTGGCGGCGGTGGCCAGGAGCAGCAACGCCAGCAGCGTGACGCCGATCAGGAAGGTGCTGCAGAGGAAGCGGCCAATCTTGCCGGCCCGACGAATCCGGCGGTCGAGGTTGGTGGGGGTGGGTGCTTGGGTCATGGCGGTATCCTTAAAAAGGAAATAAGTCATCTTTATCAACTACTATTTACTGATAATCGGTAATTAATTGCCTTTGGGTGGGTTGGGATGGGCACAAAAAAGCCGAGGCAACCCTCGGCTGCTTCGGTTTTGGGCGGGCGGCTCAGTGTCCGCCGAGGCCTTCGTGCTCCTTGATGTATTCCTGCTTGAGGCCCAGGGCTTCCGGGGCATGGAGGACGAGCATCTTCATGCGGATGTCGGCCGGCACGGTCGCGGCGGTGGCCTTCGAGACGAAGATCATCAGCAGGATCGACAGCGGCACGGCCCAGATGGCGGGCTGTTCGCAGAGGATGCGGGCGAGCGGGTGCGCGACCCAATAGTCGGCGATGCCCTTGGCGACCGGGTGTTCGGCCCAGTAGGCCGCGAGCTCCGCGGCGTCGGTGAGCTTCTTCGCCTTGGCGACGGCGACGTCGGAGACGGAGGTCAGGGTGATGGAAGCCAACGCGCTAAGGCCGCCGACGAGCATGCCCGTGGCCGCGCCGCGCATGGTCATGCCGCGCCACCAGACGCTCATGAAGAGCAGCGGGAAATAGCTGGCCGCCGCGATGGCGAAGGCCTGGCCGACCATGAAGTTGATCTCGAGCGCTTCGACCTGCGAGCCGAGGCCGACGGCGACGACGCCGACGATCAGGGCCGACCATTTGAAGGCCTTCAGACGCTGTTCCGGGGAGGAGGTCGGGCGGAGCATGCGGCCGTAGATGTCGTGCGCGAGGGCGCTGGACATCGAGACGAGCAGGCCGGAGAAGGTCGACATGAACGCGGCGAAGGCGCCGGCGCAGGTGATGCCGGAGAGGACGGAACCGAGCAGCGGGTGGTCGCGGCCGGCGAGCAGCGTGGGCAGTTCGAGCACGACCTTGTCCGTGCCCTTGGCGCCGACGGCGTCGTAGAGCTCGGGCGTGAGCGAACGGCCGATGACGCCGTAGACGGGCGGGAAGACGTAGAAGACGCCGATCAGGATCATCACCCACATCGTGGTGCGCTTGGCGGCGACGCCGTCGGGGTTCGTGTAGAAGCGGACGAGGATGTGCGGCAGGCCGGCGGTGCCGCAGACGAGCGCGATGATCAGCGAGTAGGTGTAGAGGAGCGAGTAGGGCTTCTTGTTCGCCTCGAGCGCGGTCTTCTCCTCCGGGGTGCTGGCCGCGGCGATGGAGGCGTCGACGGCCTTGGTGGTGAGCTTGCCGAACGGAGCGATCCAGGCCTCGTCCTTCGGAGCCTTGGCCGGGAGCGCCTTGCGCTCGATGCCAGGCACCGCGGTCACGGTGGTCTCCTGGGCGGTCTGGTTGACGGCGAGGTGCTGCTGGTACTGGCCGACGACCGCGGCGAGCACGAAGATGGGCAGGGTGATGGCGAAGACCTTGAGCCAATACTGGAAGGCCTGGACGAGCGTGATGCCCTTCATGCCGCCGAGCGAGACGTTGAGGGTGATGACCGCGCCCACGACCACGACGCCGGCCCAATAGGGCAGGCCGGGGAAGATATACGCGAGCGTGGTGCCGGCGCCCTTCATCTGGGGCATGGTGTAGAAGAAGCCGATGAAGAGCACGAAGCAGACCGCGATCTTGCGGAACATCGGCGAATCATAACGGCCCTCGGCGAAGTCCGGAATGGTGTAGGCGCCGAAGCGGCGCAGCGGACCCGCGATGAAGAGCAACAGGAAGAGGTATCCGCAGGCGTAGCAGACGGGATACCAAAGCGCGTCGTAACCCGTGGCCATGACCATGCCGGCCACGCCCATGAAGGAAGCGGCGGAGAGGTATTCGCCCGAGATGGCGGAGGCGTTCCAACCGACGGAGACCGAGCGTCCCGCGACGAAGAAGTCGCCGGCGCTCTTGGACTTGCCGGCGGTCCAGAAGCCCATGCCGACGGTGATGACGACGGTGACGAGCGAGCAGACGGCGATCCAGGGGTCGATGCCTTGGGCGGCGACGAGGGCGTTCATGTTATTTGGTCAGGCCGTCCTTAGCGGCTTGGGCTTCGGCGTCCTCGAGCGCGATCGAGCGCTTGATGAAGACATACGAGATGATCCAGACGAAGGGGAAGAAGAGGACGCCGAGAATCAGCCACGTGAGCGTGAAGCCGAAGACGCGCTGGGCCATGAACGCCGGCTGATAATAGTTCAGCAAGGGCAGGGCGACGAGCGCCACCGCGAAGCAGAGGGCGCAGGCGATCGAGAGCTTGAGCTGGTCGCGCATCAGGCGCGCCAGGAAGGCATCCGAATGGATGGCCTCAGGGGTGGGGGAGGACTCGCTCATGGGGTTGGGGGTAGTCCGTGGAATTATCGCACGACTGCAACCCGAGGATTTCCGCTTGCTTTGGCTTAATGCAATAGTATTGCATCTGGTATTCCTATGAAAACCCGCCTGTTCCCCGCCCTCCGTCCCGTCTTCATGCTCGCCGCCTCGACGCTCGCCTTGGCTGCCCAAGACAAGCCCGCCGCCCCAGAGAAACTCAAGACGGTCGTGGTCAAGGGCACGGCCATCGGCGGCGAGGTCACGGCGGTGACGCCGACCCTCATCCTCTCGAGCGCCGACCTCGACCGGCTGGCCCAGTCCAACATCGGTGACCTGCTCGCCGACCTCCCCGGCGTGGTCTCGAGCTATTTCGGTCCCAACGCCGGCCGCCCGGTCATCCGCGGACTCGACGGCGATCGTCTCAAGATCACCCAGAACGGCGTCAACAGCCTCGACGCATCGTCCTCCAGCCCCGACCACGCGGTGAGCGTCGATCCGCTTGCCATCCGCGAAGCCCAGGTCCTCCGCGGACCGGCGGCCCTGCTTTACAGCACCAGCATCCTGGGCGGCGTCATCAACCTCGTCGACGCGCGCATCCCGGATCAGCGTCTCGCCCAGCGCCAGTCGGTCACCGGTCGCATCGGCTCCGTCGACGGACTCCGTTCGGTCGGCGTGCTCGCCGAAGGTTCGGCCGGCTCGTTCTCCTACCATGTCGATGGCTTCGACAAGTCGACGGATGATCTCCGCACGCCGGTGGGCCGGATCGCCGATACGTCGGCGGATAACCGCGGCGCCGGCGTCGGGTTCTCGTATCTCACCTCCAATGGTTACGTCGGCCTTTCCTATTCCGGTCTGGATTCTACGTATGGCGTCGCCGAGCAGGATATCTCCATCGGTCTGGAGCAGCGCCGCTGGGATCTCGCGGGTAAGGCCGAGGTGGCCGGCTCGGTCGTCCGTTCCCTCGCTTACCGCGTCGGCGCCGCCGACTATGCGCACACGGAATTCGAAGCCGGTGCGCCCGGCAGCACCTTCGCCAATGACGGTTGGGACGGTCGCCTCGATGTCGAGCTCGTGAAGATGGGCTCGGTCGAAGGCGTGGTCGGCCTGCAGGCGAGCCGCTTTGATTTCAGCGTGGTCGGCGACGAGGCGTTCCTGCCGGATACCCGTAACTCCGCCATGGCCACGTTCGGCTCCTTCGTCCAGAACCTCGCCGCCGATCAGCGTCTGCGCTACGGCTTCCGTATCGAGCACGCCCAGGTCGATGCTTCCGCCTGGACGCATGACGGCGCCCTAGGGTCCGATCCGGCGGCCGACTCGGCCTCCTTCACGCCGGCGAGTTTCGCCTTCGCTTGGGCCAAGGATCTGAATCCGTCGTGGACCTCGACGATCAACCTCACCCGCACCGAGCGCGCCCCTAACTTCCAGGAACTCTACGCCGACGGCCCGCACGTGGCCACGGACGTCTATGAGGTCGGTAACCGCGACCTCGGCAAGGAACAGGGCTTCGGCCTCGAACTGGAACTCGCCAAGGTCCGTGGCGCGGTCTCCGGCAGCTTCTCGGTCTATTATAACCGCTTCTCCTCCTTCATCGCCCTGCAGCGTAACGGCTTCGGCCCGAATATCGGCGGCGGTGGTCCTGATTACTCGAGCGGCGGCGCCGACGAACTCGCCCGCTATGACTTCGTCTCCGTACCGGCGGACTTCTTCGGCTCCGAAGTTAAGGTGAACGTCCAGTTCATCGACACCCCGGTCTCGAAGCTCGGCCTGGAATGGTATGGCGACTTTGTCCGTGCTTCCAATAGCGACACTTCCGAGGCCCTGCCGCGGATCTCGCCCGGTCGCATCGGCGCGGCACTGCACGGCCTCGAGTCGGGTTGGACCTGGCGCCTCGACGCGACGTATCACTTCGCCCAGAATCATACCGCTCCTGATGAGACCCGCACCGCGGGCTTCACGATGGTCGGCGCCAGTCTGGCCCACCCGATCAAGTTCGCCCAGCTGGACGGACAGTTCACGCTCCGTGCGATCAATCTCCTCGATCAGGAAGCCCGCAACGCATCGTCGTTCATCAAGGGCGCTCTCCCGATGCCGGGTCGCGGCGTCGAGGCCGGCCTGCGCCTGAATTTCTGAGGATCATGGCCCGGCGGCTTCGTCTGGGCAGACGAAGCCGCCTTTTCGGCTGGGAAGCGTCGGGCTGGAAGTCATCATCGAGGCTTATGCCTAGGCTAAGCACACCCTCGCTCTTCTTGCTCTCCGCCGCGGTGCTTCCCTTGGCGGCGCAAGTCCCGTCTCCCGCCGCGCCCACGCAGGCTTTGGCGCCCATCACGGTCCGGGGCAAACTCGACGATCCCACCCGCCCGGCGGTCGTGCTCACCGAGTCCGAACTGAACCGGCTTCCGCAGGCGACCGTGGCTGACCTGCTGGCGACCGTCCCCGGCATTGTCTCCAGTTACTTCGGCCCGAATTCCGGCCGGCCGATCGTCCGCGGCCTGGACGGAGACCGCCTCAAGGTGACCCAGAACGGCGTCAGCAGCCTCGACGCCGCGAGCTCCAGTCCGGACCATGCGGTGAGCGTCGATCCGCTGGCCATCCGTGAGGCGCAGGTGCTGCGCGGTCCCGCGGCCTTGCTCTACAGCACCAGCATCCTCGGCGGGGTCGTCAATCTGGTGGACAGCCGTATCCCGGACCAGCGCCTGGCCACCCGCCGGGTCGTGCAGGGACGCGTCGGCTCCGTCGACGGCCTGCGTTCCCTCGGCGTGCTGGCCGAAGGCTCGGCCGGCGATTACGCCTTTCACTTCGACGGCTTCGATAAATCCACGGCAGACCTCCTCACCCCGGTCGGCCGGATCAACGATACGGCTTCCGCCAGCAACGGCGCGGGCTTCGGGGTGTCGCGCCTCCTGCCGGACGGATATGTCGGGATTTCTTATTCCGGTTTGGATTCGACCTACGGGGTGGCCGAGGAGGACGTGGAGATCGCCCTGCGTCAGCGTCGCTGGGACCTCGCCGGAAAATCCCATGCGATCTCCGAGGTCGTCCGCTCGGTGAGTTATCGCGTGGGCCTCGCCGATTACGCGCACACCGAGTCCGTGGCCGGCGTGGCGGGCAGTCGCTTCACCAACCAAGGTTGGGACGGTCGGCTTGACCTCGAACTCGCGAAGCTTGGGTCCGTCGAAGGCATGGTGGGCGTCCAGGCGGGCAGCTTCGACTTCGGCGTCAAAGGCCTCGAGGCCTTCCTGCCTGACACCCGCAACCGGAACGCCGCGGCCTTCGGTTCCTTCGTCCACCCGCTCGCCGCCGATCAGCGGTTGCGCTATGGCTTCCGCGTCGAAGCCGCGCAGGTCGACGCCGCCGCCTGGACGAATCAGGGCGCCCTCGGGGTCGATCCGCCCGCGCATTCCTCCTCGTTCCTGCCGGCGAGCTTCGCCTTCGCCTGGGTGAAGGACTTGGATCCGGCCTGGACCTCGACGGTCAACCTCACGCGCACGCAGCGCGCACCGAACTTCCAGGAACTCTACGCGGACGGCCCGCACATCGGCACCGCCGCCTACGAGGTCGGCGACCGCGGCATGGGGATGGAAGAGGGCGTCGGGCTCGAGTGGGAGCTCGCCAAGATCCGGGGCGCGACCTCCGGCAGCTTCTCGGTCTACTACAACCGCTTCGCCTCCTTCATCGCCCTGCAGCGAAACGGCTTCGGCCCCGACCTGCGTGCCGGCGGCGGGGCTGACTACTCGAGCGGCGGCGTCGATGAACTCGCCCGCTATGACTTCGTGGCCGTGCCGGCGGATTTCTTCGGCACGGAAGCGAAGGTCAACTTCCAGTTCGTCGATACGTCTGAGTCCAAACTCGGTCTGGAATGGACCGCCGATTACGTCCAGGCGTCCAACCGCGACACTTCCGAGCCGCTGCCGCGGATCTCGCCCGGACGCGTGGGCGCCGCCCTGCATGGCTTGGCCTCCGGCTGTTCTTGGCGCGTGGACGCGACCTATCACTTCGCGCAGGACCGGGTCGCGGCGGACGAGACCCGGACGGCCGGTTTCACGATGGTCGGCGCCAGCCTGACGCGGTCCTTCGCCTTCGACGGCGGGACCGGCCAGTTCACCCTGCGCGTGATCAACCTCCTCGACCAGGAAGCCCGCAATGCCTCGTCCTTCGTGAAGGACCTCATCCCGCTGCCCGGCCGCGGCATCGAAGCCGGACTGCGGCTGGCTTTCTGAGCGGGTTTCACCTCGTCAACCTTCGGGCTGTATCTACTCTTTCCGCATGCGTCTCCTGCCCCTGCTCGTCGCCGCCTCCACCCTGACCGTCGCCCACGCCGACCCCGAGCCTAAGCCCCTCGGCAAGATCGTCGTCATGGGACGTCAGGACAGCCTGCTGGGCGTCGCTGATTCCGCCACCATCGGCGTGACGGGGGCGGTGCAACTGGGGGAGCGTCCGCTGCTCCGTCCGGGCGAGATCTTGGAGACGGTCCCGGGCCTGATCATCACGCAGCACGCCGGCGGCGGTAAAGCCAACCAGTACTTCATGCGGGGGTTCAATCTGGACCACGGCACCGACTTCGCGACGTTCCTCGACGGCGTGCCGCTCAACATGCCTTCGCACGGCCACGGCCAGGGCTACGCGGACATGAACTTCGTCATCCCCGAGCTCGTCGAGCGGGTGAACTATCAGAAGGGGCCTTACTACGCCCAGACGGGTGACTTCGGCACCGCCGGCGCAGCTTACCTCGAGACTTTCAAGACCCTGCCGAAGAGTCTCCTGCTATTGGAGGGAGGCTCCTTCAATCATGGCCGCGTATTGGTCGCGGATTCGGTGAAGGCTGGGTCGGGTGACCTGCTTTATGCGATGCAAGGCGCCTACTCCGACGGCCCTTGGCTGATGGGCGACAATTACCGTCGCGCCAACGGGCAGCTGTCCTGGTCGCGCGGCGACGGTCACGATGGCTTCACGACCACGCTGCGTTTCTACCAAGGCGAATGGCGGACGAGCGACCAGATCCCGCTCGCGCTCGTCGAGTCCGGCGCGGTGTCGCGGTGGGGCAACATG
>Ga0214163_1000562_pt1 | contig 16939 bp, 24 predicted proteins | sample LakMenepilimnion_2_FD_153001 | JGI IMG/M metagenome (GOLD analysis project Ga0214163, IMG submission 153001) | Freshwater microbial communities from Lake Mendota, WI - Practice 15JUN2010 epilimnion v4 | ecosystem: Environmental > Aquatic > Freshwater > Lake > Epilimnion/Euphotic zone | place... | reverse complement strand
ATCGAGTGATGCATCAAGCAATGATATCAAAACAGCATACAAACGGTTGGCGCTCGATAATCACCCTGATAAGCTGAAATTGCCCATACCGAGGAAGTTTCAAAACACCAAGAATATATATGAAATCAATGAAGCATACCGAGTGTTGAGAGATGATGCATTGAGGAAAGAGTATGACTATTCGAGGAAGACTGCTGTGCCGTCGTCGGTGAATATGAATGTGCTAATGCAATATTTTCAATACCTCAGCATCATGATGATCCACTTTTTGCGAGCTAGGGCGTATCCTGCTTCGACGACACCACACACAATACACCCTTCACATATCACATTGCAGGTTGATGTGACTCTTCAAGATTTGTACCTGAAACGTGTGAAAAAGTTGGTAGTCAACGTGCGGCGCAATCAAGTGATTGAAAAGCAAGTGCTGTATCTCTCGTTGTACAATTATCAAAAGCAGTATGTATTCGCATCCGTTGGCGATGAGAGTGATGATGGGTACATCAGAGGAGACATTATCGTAAATCTTCACATCGTCGATCATGAGACTTTTAGGATTGTAGATAAATACAACATCTGGGCCGACCGCAATATCTCTTTGTATCAATATTATTATGGTGGTATCATCCACATAGAGCACTTCAATGGCGAAACCCTCACTGTGGACGTACGCGGTCATGGGTTGAGCACAACCACAACCATGGCGCATGTATTGCCTGGCAAAGGTATACCATACTATGATGAAGCACATGAAGAAGAGAAATATGGTGACTTATACGTGGCGTTATGTTTGGCGCTTCCAGAGTTGTCTGAGGATGACAAAAATGATGTCAATTTGAAGGATATTATAGCGAATAAATTTCAGCGCACAAAGTAAATAGAAGCAAGCACCACATGGATCGCATTGCTCATATGTTTTTTGAATCGTATTCATCATACCAACCTGGATTGATAAGCGAATATTATAGCAACGTTACAGAAAACAATAGACCAGATGTTGAGGGTGGGAAATATATGAGCAACCGTGTCTATGGGTACATTCGCAACAGGTTGCATCACAAGATAGAAAAAGAGTACATTTTTGATAACACGAGAGTCATGCTCATTGCTCATTGCATGAATAATCAAGTTCGACTTGAAGGAATACTTTACGTGCTCAATTACTATATTCACACGCTTAATAAGGTTGCTCACCGCCCTGTCATCAAGATTGTGCTTTATTTGACAAACCTTAAAAAACTATTCCCTCCAACACCCAATGTGGTACTGAATGAAGACAATGTAAATAGTGGTATGACCATGTACGACGGCGGAGACAGAATGATAGTCATTTATCGTAGGGAAGAGCTGTTTAAGGTCTTGTTGCATGAGCTGATTCATCTATACGAACTAGACTTTTTCAGGTACGACCCGAAGTATGATTCTCGCTTGATAACCAAACACGGTATCCGTGTTCAAGAACCATGCAAAAACCCAAAAAATCCGTTAGCTCTTTACGAGAGTTACACCGATACTTTTGCTTGCTATGGCCAGATGGCTGCAAACATCTTGTTGCAAAATCGTACCGGAAACACAATGAATTCATCATCATTTGCCAGCAAATTGAAAGCACTCAGAGATAAAGAGACAACACATTATGCTCTGCAAGCTGCAAAGATAATGAAATACAGCAACGCCGTGGAGGACACACACTGTTTCGCTTATTACATCGTCAAATCGGTCATTTATGCAAACTTTGAAATATTTATCCAGTTTGTTAACAACACGGGGATCAAACTGGATACAGTTCGCAAACATGAGCAATACTTAGAATTAGTTTGTTCTCTGCTCGATGACCCAAAATCTTGGCGCATGTTGAAAAAGGTGCGAACTAACAAGATTGTTTTAAGTAGTCTCAAAATGAGCAAAGTGAAATGGAATTTGCCTCCATGAAAGTGATTTAAGGATAAGGCGGAAGTTCAATATATTAACACAGTATAATACAATGGCAAAGAAGATCATGAAATCCGAGACCCCCGTTGAGACCCCCGTCCCCGTTGTTGACCCATCCGTTGCTGTTGATGACAACGTTGTTGTGGTTGATGACAAGGTTGTTGCAAGCGTAGACAGCGTTGTGTCTGACAAGTTTGATGTCATTTCAACCAAGGTCAATGATGTGGCTGCATCTCTCCGTGACCTACAGCTGCACCTGAAGACTGTCCAGAAGGAGCTTGTAAAGCTTGTGAAGGCGAATGTCAAAAAGACCAAGTCCCGCACTTCAACCTCCGTCAAGAAGACCCCTAGTGGTTTTGCCAAGCCCACCAAGCTGTCTGATGCCCTATGTGATTTCCTAGGCATTCCTAGCGGCACCGAGCTCGCCCGTACTGAAGTAACCCGTCGCTTGAATGCTTACATCAAGGAGAACAATCTTCAAGACGCAACTGACCGTCGCAAGATTCACCCAGACGAGAAGCTGAGCAAGGTCCTTACCATGCAGGAGGGTGACACTCTGTCCTTCTTCAACCTGCAGAGCCACATCAAGTCCAACTTCCTAAAGGCATAGATTTTCACTGGTTCGTAACCCCTTGAACATGCGAGTGTTGTGTTTCACTTATTTTTATCCACTACAATAAAATATGTCGCAAACATATCTTATTGCCAAATTCTTGCCCAACATTCTCAAGCAATCAACTGAGGTAAGTTACAAGTTTATGATATTACAAGATGGCATCATGTCGCCTCGATACTCAACACATATGCTGATGTTGAATGGAGTTGAAAGTTTCTTTTCAGTAACGGCTAATGGATGGATCTATCTTTTTACGGACAACGAATACCTACCTATGGATGACGCATGGAAAGGCGACCATTACACATTAGGATACACACAGTACGAGTTGAATTCTGACGACAATCCTGATGATGTCATTATGCTACACAAGACTATGTATACTTATAATCCAACAACCGGATATTACATGCGCAAGGTTGTGTACTGCAACATCAATGCGGATGTATATCGAAAGTCGGGTAACCCACTATGCTTTTTCGTCTCCAAAACCAGGGTGTCTGCAATGAACTTCAGTTTTGATGAGGCATACAACTACGATACCAATCTAAAGGCATTCTTGCAGGTTGGGCTCACACAAGATTCAACCATCAAACATGGAGGCAAGATCCAATACAAAAGCAAGACGCGAAAAGTGCACATAGGTGTGCGTGGTGGGAAATATGTTATCGTTGATAATAAAAAGGTGTACATAAAAGAACAACGAGCAACCTCGCCAGCAGCGCTTCCAGGCGGTGGTTTCGTTCCAAGCGATGAAGACATCAAAAATTACGTAGAGAGTCAACTGATCAGACGGGGCAAAAACATGAAAGTATTCGTAGTTATGGATGAACAAGAACGTCGTATACGATTCATCTGCGATTCAGAAAAGACATCCATCAGAACAGCTCCCATCACATTTCAAGAAATCATCAACTACGCAAAAACGGTTGTAACAGCAACGAATAGCAGACGATTGATTCGAAACCAATGATATGATTTTACTCCATATCTTCGTATGCGATGGCTTGTTCAACAGCCGCGTTGAAGTCGTCACTTTGTTCTGTCTGAGTGCTGAAGTCATGACTGAAATCACATCGCACCAAGACACACAACTGATGATCGCTCAATATGACTTCCTCAACCTGTGCGATACCTGGAAAGTACGCGTCGTCATGTGGAATGCTCTCATTGGTATCCGCGGTTGTTTGAACCTGTTTGTCCATGGTTGGTATGGTCTGACTAGTAGCATAAACTTACAAATGTCAATTTTTATGTTTAGCATAAAGAGTATAAAAAGAAATCGTTCAAAGATGCAATTGCATCCATCTCAGCAAGTCTATGTAGTTGGTGTGGTTAGCACGCGGTTGCGACGTTAAGACGTCGGATAGGATGTAAGCCATTGCCTCGTATGGATGCTCGTATTCGCACGAACCATATACCATCGAGTCAGATAACGACTTTGGGTTGTCGTTGTATGCTTGGTAGCAAGGGTTCGCAAGGGATGTTCCAAAGGTGTACACGACACGATTGGTATCAGGATTGTTTCGTATTTTGGGAAACCTTGTTTTGACATCAAAAGGTGTGAAGCCTAATACGTTGCATACGAGCATATGTGTTTGTACTCCATATCGTCGTTGGTACACATGAATTTTTTCATGAATCAAAGTTGGACGAATACGCGCATCCCCACTTGATAATAACTTGTCGTGGATGAATATCGTATCACCTAATGTATGTGGAAAATCGTCTTCAATCCCAGGTTTTAGTTTTGCAAATTTCCATGAGATTGAGAGCAATCTTGGAAACATTGCACACATCTTGTCCATGTGCATCACTTGGTTGTTTAGAAGACGACGTTCCGTTTTATTGAATGGAACAATGCTGGTCATGTACGTGTGCTTATACGCATCTCGGGATGTGGTGTTACGAGCTTGCAGGTCAAGAGGCGTCATATCCTCAAAGAACTTGATGCCTTGTGTCGATAGCATCTCGACTGTCGAAGCAACTGATGGAAACATTATCATATAAGACTAAATTTAATCTATACTTCTAGTTACCCATACCAACATGGCTTTCGTGCTAAAGTCGTCAACAAATATGAATATCGGTATGAAGGGGGCTTTTGCTAAACAATTTTCCAATAAACCTGTTGTTGTACATAGGGCACGTACAAACCATCAAGTCTGTTTAACAAAAAACGGCAGTGCAGCGGCATCCCCACACAGTTCTCAATCACGTACTCAGATCGTAGCACGTCTAGGAATGGATGATTCATTCGTACGATCGCTGGATCACGGATCCTATCTACTTGGTAAATCTATTGTACTATTTGTATTCTTCTATTGCTCGTTAAACTGGATGCATTACAAGCGAATCAATGATGATATTAAGAAAATGAGTGATGATGATAAGAAAAAAAGCAAAGATGGAAAGAAAAATTTATAAAGTTGCTACATCTATGATTGGAAAGTTCGTGTGACCATATGGCAAGAGACACACGACGCTATTTTGCCTACACATTGGACACGCAAACGATTGTTTGATCTTGAACCAATTCAATAACCCCGAAGCTTCGTTTGTATTATTGCAGACCCAGTGGAAATTGTGGTTACAACACGTGTTTATGACAACATCATCGTTCTGAAACTTTTCGTGGCACAAACAACAATCATGTTGCGACGTCAATGACGCTAAAGCGCTGTCACTCCTTTTTTTCCGTATATTTGAAGCATTCTCACACAATGAGCTCCATGTACTAAATACCCATGATTTATTTCCAAGGTAGTGATCGTCCATAACCCAACCTCTGCCTACAAGGTCTTTAGAGCGTACAAGCAGTGTGATCGTATCGGCAAATATGTTTGCTGGCAATGCCAGGAGCGCGAATCGTTTTTTGTTACATCGTCCCACGACAGCGTCGTACCTATTGTTACAAAAAAGCAAACACGATGAGCTGAATGGTCTTACGAACATACTATTGGAATTCTTAGCTAATTGATTTACGTCAAAATCACAAGGATAAAGTTGCCATTTAGCGGATGTGCATGCTAACACATCCATCTTTAACGGGTTACTGTCTCTCACATCCTTTGGGCTCAACGAATACGAGATGACTCCCATCGTGCGATAGTTTGTGCTCACAGCATTGAAACCTATTTCAAACTGTGTGGAAAGCATATTTGTAAGTATGGATACTTTGTCTGGATCTACGCGCACGTCCAAGTCTCGTATGTTACAATCAGCATCAACGATAGAATCCCTGACATAGCCCCCAAATACATCGCCATCGACAGAGTATACACATCGTATAATATCAACAAGCATGTCCTTCATATTCATCTTACTTTATATTCCAAAAATTTAGTTTAAATACTAAACTATTAGGGTATTGAAAAAAAAATTGAAACTACTTAAAGATACATCATCCTCAATAAGAATATCTAGAATACAATGAACTCCAACAACTCCATCACTCTTCCCAAGGATTTTGACGTGTCCAAGATCAGCTACAATGATGTTCGCATGCTGGACAATGGTGGCAAGGTCGTATACGTGTCTTACAACAAGGCTCCCCTTGTCTTTCAGACCCCTGAGATGACTGTTCCTTTCGGGATGAAGGATTGGGAGGGCAACAAGAAGTTTGTTATGGACCTGTCGTTCAAGGGCAAGGACAGTCGCGCAAGTGTTCAATCATTCTATGATGTGCTTGAGAGCCTAGACAACAAGCTTGTCGAGGATGGCTTTGGCAATCAGGCGACTTGGTTCAAGGGCAAGAAGCTTCCCTCAAAGGAGGTTGTAGAAGCACTTTACACGCCTCTGATTAAGCATGCCAAGGACAAGACGACTGGTGAGTTCACCGACAAGTTCCCAGCAACTTTCAAGGTCAATGTTCCTTATAAGGAGAACAGGTTCACATGCGAGGTTTATGACGACAAGCGCAACATCATCGACCTTGACACGGTAGAGACCAAGGGTAGCAAGGTCACTGCCATCATCCAGTTCATGGGACTGTGGATTGCGGGTGGAAAGTTTGGTTCATCGTGGCGTGTGATGCAGATGAAGATTACCCCATCAGCGACCCTACGTGGTTATGCTTTCCGCGATGTGCCCGAAGAGAAGATTGAGGACATCGAGGAGACACACGATGCCAAGGACATCATGGACAACGCGGTGAAGTCGGATGATGAGACAGCCGGTGAAGCTGAAGGTGAAGATGATGTGGTCGTGACTGATAGTGACGATGATGAGCTAGAGGTACAGGTTAAGAAGCCAGCCGCTGCCAAGAAAGTTGTCATGAAGAAGAAGTAGCCAACAACTCGTAGTAACTGTATTTGAATTTGAAATTTAATGTGTCTTATTTTTAGTAATGATTGGAGAAGTTGGTGTCGATGAATTAGCAAACTTCATATTTATGTCCAACTCTTCAGATGTTCCTGTTGATCTGAAGATGTCTGGTCTTACAGACGCTCGAGATTTATTTTGTTTTTGTTTGGATCTACTCTGTAAGGGTCTGATTTTACTATTCGGTGAAAACAATCGATTAGCGATTGCATCGTTGTCTGAGGAAAACTTTGATCTTGTGAAGAGAAAGCTCGCAAACGTTGGCATCATGTGTAATCTTGACGTTACCAAAGTAGAAACTCCGCCTGAATTCCTAGTGGACCTCTTTACACAAAATATTTTGAATATACACTCCGTGCGCAACAGCCCAGAGAATTTACAATTGAATGAGTACAGTTTTGATCTGCAGACATTGAATTGTATCTACAAAATAACGTTCGATGTAATCAGAAATGTTACCGATGTCCCCCGCAATGTGCTACTGTAGTTAATCGAATTGAATCAGTCGTGCACCGGGGACCTGATTCATGTTTTTCATTACTGACTTTGACAACTCATTCCGTTTTTTCCTTGTTTTTGTAATGATACATCCATCATCAGTCTCAATAATCTTAATTTTGATGTTGTCTGTGTTCATTTTCTTTTGTTGGTTGTCTTTTTGAGTTTGTATCATATCATGCTCGATATCTTCTTTGTTGTCGCTGATGTACTGCAAAATATTGGATTGTAGAATCCAGCGAAACATGTTGAGTTGTCCTATCGTCGTTTCCACACAGTTCTTTTCATCAAAGAAAAAAGTTATGCGATTGCGCCTACGGAACGGATCAAAGTATGTCTTGCTGTAGCTCTTAAGTTGAGAACGGTATGACATGTATACGTTCAAATGCACCAAAGTGTTGTTGATGCTTCTGGAAATGATGGTATGATTCTTTTTACTGTAATTGGTAATAAACCAATCTATTAGGCGTAGGGACACGTCGCTCTCACCATTTATGATGGGCAGTATTGTTGCTACATGTTCGCTCTTGGAATAGAACTTTGACAACGAAGCCATAAGCAAATCATTGGATTTGTTTTGCTTGTCCATTTATGTCGTTATATGACATTGCCCCAAAGTGCTTAAGTGATTTTTCGGAATACTTAACAATCTTCACCGATTTCAAGGGGCTTGCGGAGTAGATCGGGTGCAAGGGTGCTGTTCAACCAAGGAGAAACATTGTTTTGAGGGTTGGGAATCTCGCTGCGGATCTGCATGTTGCCATTGCGAGTTGCCCCCTGTGTAGTGTTAAGGCCTACGTGGTAGCCTGACTGGAGGAAGTTCTGGTCCTTGACATCACCCTGACCAGCTGGGTTCACTTGAGCCCAAGCGCTGTTAGCCGCATCCTTTGGCAGCAGGTCGCTTGCGGTAAGACGATCCTTTGGGAAGCAGTCATTTGCCATCTGGCCGGAAAATTCAACGGCTTTGAAGTCGCCATTGCCTGAACCCGATGGCTGTACGCTCTTGCTGGAAGCATCAGCGCTTGAAATCGCCGGCATCATCTTTTGCATCTCGTCAAAGAACTTCTCACTCTGGTGCGCTTTCTGGCGGGATGAGTACTTCGAGATCAACGTGGCCAAGATGGCGATAGCCACGACGATGAGCAAAACTCTCACGAGCATGAATTTATCCATTTTTTATTATTAGAGAATATATTAATTTTCCGCGCTAAAGTTCGTCCAATATATTGCGTATCTGTTCTAGACTGGATAAAGCATTTGAGGTCCCTTTTGTGAGCAACAGTGTTTCTTGCAACGACTTCAACTCATTGGATAACATCTCGTGTTGTTTTTGGGCCATTGTAAGGACTTGTTCAGCTTGGATTAACTCGTGCTCATTTTTTTGTACGCGCTCATCGATGATGCTTTGCAGGTTGTCATACATGGCTACGATCTCATCGCTATTAGGACAAGGAATTTCATCATCATCGTTCCAAACGCCTTCGTCATCACTCTCAATGGAGTTGAGGAAGTCTCCACCTATAGGCTTCACACCCCGAATCTCCCACTCTGGTATGAAACGTTGTTTATAAAAGCGCAAACCCTTCAAGTTCATCAAAAGGTCATACTTACCTGGTTCAAGGAGCTCTTCAGCACCTTGCACCTTCAATTTGACCAGGACACCATCAGTTTTGCTCATCGCTAAAGATGATGTGTAATACTCCTCTATAACATTCTCGTCCAGACCTTTTGTAAACCAACTCGGTATGTTCGTCTTCACTTGCTCCGTGCAATGTGCGTCGAACTCTACCATACTCTTGTATGCTTTTCTTGAAAGTTTCAAGAACAGTACGGTATAAAAGTTCGACATATGTTTGATTTGTTTGTGTTTGATCACTTGCGCATTATAGAAAAACACACGCAAGTTGTGACCCTCATATTCGATTTTTCCAAACAACGAGTCTTCAGTTTTCCTAGGTCTTGATATGACGATGTGTGTCATATCTATACTCTGCACATCCATATCGACGTCAGTACTGAGCGCCATTTAATAACACGAGTATAAAATTTGTGAAAGTTTTTAACGCATCACAGATAAAGATGTCTCAAATTGATACACTGATCAAGACTGTTACAAACAAATTCATCGATATGGTTGTAAAAGAGATTAACAATCAAGAAATGCGTGACACCATACACACAAAACTTGTCAATCCACTGTTGACAATGATCTATAAGGAGGTATATCCATATATATTTGCTTTGTTGATAACCATTTTTTTGATTTTGCTTTTTTCCCTCCTCACATTTGTTCTCTTTGTATTATCCATGTTGCCAAAACGTTCTATGCAGCATATTCAAGGCATTTAAGAACCAAATGCTAGTCATAGACAATGGATAAATCATACGTACAAAAAATCAAGCAATGGGTTGAGCTCGACAACATGATTGAAGCAAGGAAAGCCAAGATGAAAGTTCATGTAGACGAGAAAAAAGAATTAGAAGATGATATTCTCGGTTATATAGACCAAAAAAATTTGCAAAATGTTCAGATCAACATTCCAGATGGCAACATCAAGTTTACGGAAACCACGACCACAACCGGTATAACCTTGAAATCTGTTAAGGAAGGCCTCAATATTTTCTTTGAACAGAGCCAAGTCAACAATACACCCATCACAGCCGACGCAATCTACGCTTTCTTGCTGAATTCGCGACAGTCTAAAAAGAAGCTGCTCATGAAACGACAACGAGTTACTGTGACGTCCTAGATATAAACTGAGCGATTTGAGTTGACATTTCGTGTGTATCTACCGTCAAGTCGTAACCCGGTATGTCCATGGCATCAGCGAGTTGTATGATTCTTCTTGTTATCGCGTTGATCATAGATCGGTTCGCATGCTCGAACATCTTGTGATCGTTCCGTGAGTGACTGGCACATACTTTGGGCACGAGCACAGGTTGATGCATGTCTGGTGTATGTTGCTGAATACGATCCACTATAGCATACATGGGTTTTCCTTCTTTCCATGCTAATGCAATCATGATTTCTTTCTACTTGTTATACTTACTTAAGAGCGCATTCTTAAGTAATAAACAAGTAAATCATAATGAGCTACCTAGACGCCGTTGGCCAAAAAATAGAGTTGCTTCCAAATGATGCACCAACTGAAGTGAAATGGTACGACAATTATGTGGACATACCAAAGGTTGCCGTTGCAAAGCCATATACCACGAGTAGCAAGCCCATGAGCCCTGTCCAACAAATGTTTAGTAGCAAGCCTATGAGCTCTGTCCAACAAATGTTTGTTGACGAGTACGGACCACTCATTTATGACCTATATTACGAGTTTCGGAACCAGTATTGTGCTTTTGGTCTATTTAAGAAGGTTGATTATAATGCATTCTTGGACATTTTCTTGGACAACATCACGATTACGGACAACTTGACGTCTTATGCGGAAGCGGAAAATGATGTTATGGATTGTGAGTAGAAAATATATCTTCTGATAAGTTATTAAATAATGTCGAAAACAGATAAAGCCACAAAATCAAAGAAGGGTGGTATGGTGATGGATGACATCAGCAAACTAGTTGTGCCATTTGGCATCCTCTTGGCTGAAAGGAGCTTGTCCAAGATGATTAAGAGTGACAAGAAGACGGCTAATGCTTTGGACAACAACCGCAAAGCTGCCGCCGGTGGAAGCAAAACAGCTTCCAAGACAAAAACATCTTCTAAAAAGGGTGGTGGCGCCACCAACCTAATGAAAGAGTTTGACAAACTGTCGACATCCATCGAAAGCTTCCTCAGCAAGTACTGATCATGTTTTGTTCTAATATCCGTATTTTTTCCATAACCTCGCGTGTGTATGTGACATTGTAGTACTGTTGTGAGATCCAAATATCGGCGTATGCTTCTACGTTGGAGTGATCGCTGTTCTTCACGATGAACCAACACCTGTCTTGAAACTGGGTCTCTGTCAAATTGCGAGGCTTTTGAAAGAAGAACATGTGTCCCTTGTATTCAATGACGGTGTTCATTGTTACAGTTGGTAAAATATTATCTTTAAGTTATAATAATCCAATGCTAGCGCCCTCAAATTTTAATCAGCCGGCGTTGTACAATGTAGATGTTAGTTCAAAGCTAGGGCCTGAATATGTTAATCTTTTTGATGACGTCGCCCGTATGGTTCTCATTCAGTTGACTATTCAGTTGATGTTTTATTTGACTGCTCCAGACCGCGGCTTCATTACAGATGAGTTTGTGCTATTGGTCCTTTATATTGTGTTGGGTGTGTCCATGTATTGGTTGGTGTTTAAAAATCTGTTCAAGTTTAAGTAGGCAATATATTATGGTTGCATGGATGTAGTATGGATAAAGTCAAGAACTTCTTTATTGATACCGAGCAATCCACTGCTCGGCAACATATAGTAAACCAAACCTATGAGTTTGACTCGAACCAAGTTTGTCAATTTATTCATCAGCCAACCTGTATAGGAGACAATGCCGTGTTGGTTGGTGCCGACGTATTTGAAGACCTCGAACTATTCAAACCTTACCGGGATGGATGCGTGCCGGTGATGGACGCTATTGACAAGACATTGTTACGCGGATCAAGAGTTTACATGCAACATCTTCTTTCACACCCCATCCACTGCGTAGAGTTGTTGCAAAAACGCCAAGAGCTTTTGAAAGCCCTAAAACCAAGTACGGCAAGTATGGAGTGTCTTAGAACGATGCAGTCGAGTGAGTTAGACGTGCTTTGGTTGTTTGAAAATCCCAGCGACAACATAAAATCCTTGCAAGAAATGGTCTACTTTAGATTTTGGGTCACAAAACACTTGAACAATGTAGGCGCAGCTCTATCTACGTATAACATCTATAGAATGGTGCTCTCACCACTCATAGGGATTATCTCTCCAGTCGTATATTTTATCGTACCATTTCTAGTGCTTCGTTTTAGGTATGGATTGAAACTTCCTTTTAAAACATACATCAACGTCTTATTTCAATCATCAGGGATGCTATTCAAGCTCAATGGTTGGTCAGACAACTTGAAATACTGCTCGTATGTTTTTACTTTGTTGTTTTATTTTCAAAGTGCCATCAACAGTGTAGAAGTGTCGCGAACACTTTATTGTATGACGGATTACATCATCAGTAAAGTCAACAATATATCAAAATTCATCAGCTCGGGCAATGCACTAGTACAAGAACATAGCTCGACGATCAACGAAGTCGCAAACATATTTTATGGAGTGACACTAGAAGCATCTGGTGCGGTGATAAACCCTCCCACACAACTCCGTGATGTATGGGAAAAATGGTGGATCGCATCCAACTTTGGATCATTGCTCAGTTTTTATAAAAACATCGACAAAAAAGCAGTTTCAGATCTTCTAAGCCACGTGTATATGATAGATACCTTGTGTTCTATATCCAGTTTGAAGAATGACATGAACTATGGCTATGTTGATTACGTTCATGATAGCAAGCCTAAGCTACATCTAGTAGGCGCTTGGCATCCTAGCATCGCTAATGCAATACCTAATGACACGATAATTGGAGTACACATGCCAAACAATGCAGTTATCACAGGGCCAAATGCAGGTGGTAAGTCAACCATGATCAAGTCGGTTGTGCTCAACACATTACTCGCACAAACTTTGACGGTCTGTTGCGGTCAATCGTTTTGTATGACGCCATTTGCCTTCATCAATACCCAGATCAATATCCCAGATTGTAAGGGGAAAGAAAGTCTCTTTCAAGCAGAAATGAACAGATGCAAGAACAACATTGATGTGACAAAAAGTATGGGTGAGAATAAATTTAGCCTCATCGTGATGGATGAAATTTTCAATAGCACTAGCCCAGTAGAAGGGATAGCAGCAGCTTATGCAGTTGCCGCACATTTGGGGAGACTACCACGAGTCGTAATGTTGTTTACCACACATTACTCTTATCTAACCAAGCTAGCCAAAACCATGGCTTTTACCAATTACAAGATGAATGTGAGAATGTTGCCAGGAGGACGATTTGAGTATCCATACAAAATGAAACGCGGGATATCGCGACAGCATATAGCGTTGGACTTGCTAGAGACCAACGGGTTTGACGCTGCGCTTATAGCAGAAGCGAAAGAAATCCGTGACAAATTATGCGTTTGACAAAATCATGAATAATGTATTAAAGTGTAAATATGATGAAGTTCAACGGCTTGCATTTGCACATGATACTCGTCGTAGTCATGATATGCATCGTTGTGTATGTTTACTACGTGTCAAAGGACATTATCACAATCGATAGGGAAATGAAGAATGTTAAAGCGCAAGTGAACACGATACAACAATACCTAACTACAAACCAACTCCCTTCACAAGAATCACCAGTACAGCGCCCTCCCCCTCCTCCAGTAGCACAACTGCCGCAATCGCCCGATGCTGATGCTGATGCTGATGACGATGTTGATGACGCGAGCGTTGACACAGATAAGATTAAGCATCTTATCAACAGCATCCAAGATGAGTCAGACACACAATCTGAACTCGCGGATGATGTCGTCAGCGATGCTGAAGAAGATGCACATGATGTGGATGTAGAACATGATGACGCGACTCAAATCGTGCACGACATGGTAGAAAAGATCATCAAGGATGTAGAAGACGGTGCTATCTCAAATGACGTCGCATCGAATGAGATGCCTATAGCAAAGCTACGTGGTATGTGCAAGCAACAAGGAATTTCAGGCAAAGGGAGCAAGGATGAACTTGTTGCTCGCTTGAGAAAAACTATGGATATGGATATTTGAAGTATTGATTTTTTTTGTGTATATATCATAAATATAAACAATGTCGTGCGGTGATAACAAATACTCTTGCCCCGCTAGGATGAGTGATGCTCGTGCTTTCACCGATTACTCTCCTCGCTGCAAATCCAACTTTGAGCAGCTAGATAAGCCTATGACATCATATGACTATCGTATGCACCTGACCCACAATGCTGAGAAAATGATGGAAGACAAGCGCAAGTCCGCACTTCAGACTAACTTGTGCGAACCTTGCACCAAACCATCTACGATGCTCCCCGAACAACACGTTCAACAATGTGATGGTCGCAAGTGTACATTCCCAACAAATGATGTACATGGTCTAGGCGTTGGTCGCAAGTATGGTGGTGAGCAACCATCTTACCATGAAACCACCGAAGTCCAAGGTTGCAATATCCACGAGATGGGCAACCATATGTCACCCTTGTAAACAACAAGGTGTAGAAAAATTAAATGAGACTATAGTAAATAAGTAATGAGTCATTTTGAACAAGCTTATTGTATGGGCAACGTTACGACTGGATCCAAGAAGCATGATATGATTGTGAATGGAACCATCATGGACGTTGTGGATGATGCCAAAGTGTATTACATCGCAGCATCCCAACCGGACTACAAATACTCCTTTACCGGGAGCGCACTTCCATTTTCAGATTCGTTGCAAGCGTTTCAAAACACACCCAACAAAGGCGCCATCGACCTTTCTGGAGGTTCTTTTACAGTGAAGTTGTTGGTTCCAAACTCATACTATGTAGGACTAGGAACTGTCCTCATCCCGCCTACGCTATTTTTGTATTACCTTTCGCACGGGAAAAAGAAAACGCTTCAGATCAAACTTTCTGAGGGCGTTCCGTATCGTGCGCTGGCATATCCATCTTCAATGCGCGGACCAACGTTTTATGAAACGCATCTTCCCATACGCACACAAGAACAAATATTGAAGGGGGGCGGTTTCCCTGCAAAAAACAAAGAAGCAGAAGATTTTTGGGGATTAAAGCCGGCTTGCTAACCAATTTATAAAACCGCGTGCTGTTCGTTTATCATCTTTGGGTTGTGTCACATGTTTTTTCTTGTTGGCGCCGTTGCTACGTCGTTCTACTGAATCCAACAACTGCTTTTGTATCACTGCCGTTTGTTCGGTCAACGCTTTCAAGTCAATTGCTTTATTCGTGTGATTCTGAGGGCTCTGTTTGGATACTAGATTATACCGTTGTTTAATTTTTTCCAATGCGTATTTGTCTAATTTGCCGTCGGCACAAGAAGTGCCTTCATTTGTAAACACATTACGCCAGTTTTGGCACTGGCTTGCTTTGTACATATCACTGTTTTTGTCCCAACAACGGCACGCTGGATCTTTAGGATGGACGTCACAATACTTGTGAATTCCTGAACGACAACTTAATGGGGCATTCAGTATAGCATCAACTTTACTCCAATCCGTGATTTCACACTGATTACAAGTTTGTTGATCATATGGACATGCCTTAATAGCGTTCAATGCGGTATGTAAGTCTGTCGTTCTACGCTGGGCTGTGGCGAAGACATCGTCTTGTTTTTTTTCCTCCAAAAACATGTGATCTTTTACTTTTGAAAGTCGCGACTTGTCGAGTGCAATGTTGTACATACCAATACCTTTGATATATCCATTCCAATATCCATTACAGTTCAAACACATCGCTTTGTTACTAAATAGAACATCTGGAGTCTTTAGATTAGCATTCAAGACTTCCTTCATGTCTTGAGACACTGATGACGCAACTTGTACGGTTATAGTTGTCGCTGCTTTGGTGATTACGTACATGTACAACACATCGCTGTCGAGTGGGACGATCATCTTGCTATCATATACATCGCCCGCAAACACTACAGACAACCGACCCGTATTCACTGGACCTTGGGCAACGTCTTTGATATTGAGCGCAAGACCAATATTGCTGCTTGTATTCCCATATAAGGTAAACAAGTTCACTTTCGTACTCATGGATGTTGCATGGCGACACAAGATAAACGTAGTAAACTCTGCGCTGCCTTTGATACCGGTAGCCCAAGACATCGGGCCATTAATCTGGGACTTGGAAACAGACATTCCATGGTCTTTGGTGAATTGAGAAGCATCGGTAAGAGTAAAATCGCGCGTGGCCATCTCACCCTGAGGGGTACACTGCGTAGCCGACGATTGCTTAGCCAAATTATACCAAGTCTTGCCATATCCACTGTAAGAATCAGCGCTATAAACACTCACGTACAGTTGCATCGACTGTGAAATATCAGACAACGGCTCATTATAAGCATTCTTATCACGTACAATAACGGGTTCTGTCGGATCAATTATGGGCTTGGTCAACAAACTGTTGAGAAATTTGACCTGTCCACTCGAATCAACGAAATGCTCGCGCCTTTGCATGTACGCGACAACAGTAACGCTAATGGTAATGAGTAGTATTAGCAGACACAACATTAAAATTGTTCGTCCTACCATTTTATATAGCGTAAGAAAGTTTCATTCGCGAAAAGCTGGTAACAAAAAAACCTCACAACAATGTATACTCCACCAAATCAATTTCGTTACACCCCAAGAAATTGGTTGGTTGAAAGTATATAGACATTTGTCCATTTGGGGAATGGTCAAGTATTCCGTGAGCACAACCTTGGAATACTTCAAATGTCCAACGTTAGGCACTGACTCCCTTAGTACCGTCCAACGCGTACACCGGGCTCCTAACATTTTATTATTTTACCTAGCACGTAATTTGGAAGGCGAGGT
>Ga0214163_1000561_pt1 | contig 16986 bp, 33 predicted proteins | sample LakMenepilimnion_2_FD_153001 | JGI IMG/M metagenome (GOLD analysis project Ga0214163, IMG submission 153001) | Freshwater microbial communities from Lake Mendota, WI - Practice 15JUN2010 epilimnion v4 | ecosystem: Environmental > Aquatic > Freshwater > Lake > Epilimnion/Euphotic zone | place... | reverse complement strand
TTAAATTCAGATAATTCAATGTTAATAAGTTTCTTTAAAGATTTGAAAAATAAATTAGAATATTTGTATGAATTGAACGAAATGGATAACCAAGCAAACTGGACTGAAATACAAAACGCTTTTCATTCAATATTAAAAATAGATACAGAATTAACAGAAGTGGATTTAAAGATTAAAGTAAAAGAAGCACCAATACCAAAAACTGGTATAGTAACAATTAAAATGTATTAATATGGAATTGTCTACAAATAAATGGTTAGAACAGGTTGCCCAACATCACAAAGAATGGGTTAAAATTGCTAACCTTTATAAAGTAGATGACTATGCAGAAGATATTGTTCAAGAAGTTTATATTGCTTTGTGGAAATATGCTGATGCTGAAAAGATAATTGATGCAAAAGGTAATGTTAGAAAAGGTTATGTTTTTTTTACTATTAAAAGTTTATGCTTTCAGTATTTAAACAAACGTAATAAGATTGATAAAATAGGAATAGATACTTTGTTTAATTTATCAGACAATAGCAACATAAATGAACATAAAGCATATAATGATATTTGTTTAATGATTGATGAAGAAATAGAAAACTGGCATTGGTATGATAAAAAGCTGTTTAAATTGTATCGTGATACTGATATGAGTATGAGGGATATTGCAAAAGAAACTAATATTAGTTTAATATCAATATTTCACTCAATTAAAAACTACAAAGAAGTATTAAACACAAAGTTTATGAATGATTATCAAGATTATATTAATAATGACTATAACAACATATACTAATGGGAAGAAAAAAGAAAGCAACAGGATTAGGTGATACTATTGAACAAATCACCGAAGCAACTGGAATTAAAGCAGCAGTTGAATTATTTAGCAAAGTAACAGGAATAGATTGTGGTTGTGAAGAAAGAAAAGCAAAACTAAACAATTTAATTTCATATCGTAGAAACGTTAATTGCTTAAAAGAAGATGAATATTTGTTTTTAAAAGTATTATACGACAATAGAACAAATCAGTTAACACCAAAACAGCAGCACACAATTAAAGATATTTACTTAAATGTATTTAATGAAAAGTTAGATAGTTCAAATTGTGCAAGTTGCTGGAGAACTATTTTATCTGATTTAAGAAAAGTTTATGATACTTATGAAATAAATGAATAACTGGAAAGAAAATGATTTATTTAACTATTTAGTGGAAAATGTTTATCCAGATTTAGTTAAAGCAAAAAATCAAATGAGTAGATGGGATTGTTATAGTCCATTAACTTCACATAGGATTGAGTTAAAATGTAGGCAAGTGCATTATAAAACTTTGTTATTAGAAAAAGTAAAATATGATGCTATGATAAAAGAATGTGAAAAGCATTTAGATATACCAATATATATTAATTCAACACCAAAAGGAATTTATAGTTTTAATCTACATTTGATTGAACCAATTTGGGAAATAAACAATAAAAATCCAGCTACAACATATTTTAACAATAGAGAAAAAATAGAAAAAGAAGTAACATATTTAGAAATAACAAAAGCAAAACAATTATGAAACAAACAGCAGTAGAATGGTTATGTGAAAAATATCATTTAAAAAAAGATATAGAAATAGTTAAACAAGCCATAGAAATGGAAAAAGAACAAATGAGAAGTGCAAGTTGCCCTTATATTGGTGGCTGGGAAGATGAAGAGTTTGAATATTGGTATAATGAAAAATATAAAAAATAATATTATGAAAGACAATCCAATACAATTAGAATACTTAAAATCTGTATTATTAGCTCAACTTTTATTAGAAGCAAATGAAAGTTTAATTTTTACAACACAATACAGGCAAACTATTAAGAACTTAATTAACAGACTTAACAAAGAACTTGAACAAGTAGTATTTGAAGAATATACAAAGGTTTATAAAACAGACCCAGAAATGACTACAAACATTTTAAGGTCAATAGAAAGCATTATAACTAAATTGCAAACATCAACAATAGATGAAATAGTAATGATTGATGCAGTAGTAGATAAGTACAAAGAAAACAAAGAATGGTTTATGGAAAATGGTAATGCAGAATTTTTAAAATTAAACTAATGAAAATAACATATACATCATACGGAAAAACATCAACAATAGAAACTTTTGATGATATTAATATTGATGATTTAGGTAAAATACTTTATGATATTTGTTTATCACAAGGTTGGCATCCAGCATTATTAAAATCAATATTTAAAAAGAATGTAACTAATGGCGAAAGTTAAAGAAGAAAAGTTTATACCTAAACCTGATGAAGTTGATGCTATGAGTTTATGTTGGAAAAATGATTTAGCTTATGTTATTAAACCAACAAAAAATGCAAACAGATATAATATTATAAAATATCAAATCAGTAACTACAATGAAATATTTTATTACAAAGAAAACAATGTAAATGCAGAATTTACAGAATATGAAGGATTAAAAAAAACAATGGAATTATATAATTTTCACGCTAAAAGATTTACAAAATGACACCAATAGAATTTAATGTATGGTTAATATTATTAGAATTATGTTACATAGCATATTTATTAACTCAAATTAAAAACAAATGACAACATTAGGATTTTACGATACTGAAGATAATAAAAAAAGATTAGAAAAATTAAAAACAATACACGAAAACAAAGTAATGATACCACTACACTATGACAATAAAAAAAGCTATGATGTTATAGACTTTATTAAAGACTATAATTTAAACTTTAATGAGGGAAACGTAATTAAATATGTAGCAAGAGCAAAACATAAAGGCACACATATAAAAGACTTGGAAAAAGCAATAGACTATTTAGAAAGAGAATTACAATATTTAAGAAAAGAACAAGAAGAATGGATAGAGAAACAAAAATAGAATTTGAAACTTTACAATTACAATTTATATTAACAAATCTATTAAAGAAAAGGGAAGCACTTTATTTAAAAGGTTTAAATGATGAAAAGATAAATGATAAGATAAGAGCAACACAACACAAATTGCGATTTGCAAATCAAGGATAGTTTAATAGCTATCCTTTTTTGTTTTAAAATGTTAAAGTTTTGTTAAAATTTTAATAAGTTGTTTATAATTGAAAATAAGTATTATATTTGCTAAACAATTAACAATTAAAAAAAACAATTATGAAAACATTATTAAAAAACTTTGCATTAGCATTATTATTATGGATTACATTTTTTACTTGTACAGTATTAATTTTAAAACTTATTTAATATGACACCAGAAGATAAAAAAGAATTAGATTTTGTTTTAAAACAAGCAACAAGAATTTTAATAGCTGCAATAGTAGCAGCATTAGTATTATTAACAATAGCAATTATAAAATTATGAAAATAGAAATTATTAGAAAATTAGATATACTTTTAGATTTACAAAGTGAAGATAATATTTATCAAATAACTTTACTTAATTCAATTAAAAAAGATTTAATTAACGAATGGAATGCATCAGATAACTATGCACAACAAATTAGGGAAGTTTTAGATATGGATAACACTTATGATTTATTAAACAACATTAAAATTAGATAATATGATAACAACTTTTGACAACAAACAATGGGATAAACAAGAACTATTAGACAATATGTATAATGATAGTTTCTATTATGGATATTTAGGTAAAAATGCTTTAAGTAGTTCTTCAGCTAAAATGCTTATATCTTCGCCTAAAACATATAAATATGTAACACAATATGGTTCTGATGAAAGCCAAGCATTAAGAGATGGCAAACTATTCCATACAATGATATTAGAACCACATAAGTTAAATGATTTAGTAATTGTTGATGTAGCAACTAAAGCAGGAAAAGAATACAAACTTGCAAAAGAACAGGGTTTAGAAGTATATACAAGAAAAGAATACAATGATGCTGAAAGATTAACTGATGCTTTATCAAAGAACAATGAAGTAATGAGTTTAATGAGTAAATCACAAACTGAAATACCAGCTATTGAAATGATTGATGGAATTCCATTTAGAGCAAAAGCAGATATATTAAAACCAAATATGATTATAGATTTAAAAACTACAACAGGTGTTAAAGACTTTAGATATAGTGCTGATAAATATAGCTATGATTTACAAGCGTATTTATATAAAAAGATGTTTTGTGTTGATGACTTTCTTTTTGTTGCAATAGACAAAGGAAGTTTAGATATAGCAATATTTGAATGTAGTGATGAATTTTATGCAAAAGGTGAAGCAAAGTTAGAACAAGCAATATCTAACTATAAATACTTCTTTGGTAAAGAAGATATGGATTTAAACCAATATGTATTAAGAGGAATACTTTAAAAAATAAAAAATAAAAACAAAATGAAAAAAGCAGAAATATTTAACAATCATTTTCAAAACTATAAAACTTATGCTATTCCTAAAGCACAATTAATTATAGCAGATATACCATATAATTTAGGAAACAATGCTTATGCAAGTAATCCAGCTTGGTATAAAGATGGTGACAACTCAAATGGAGAAAGTGAATTGGCTGGTAAAAGTTTTTTTGATACTGATGAAGATTTTAGACCAGCAGAGTTTATGCATTTTTGCTCAACTATGTTAAAGCAAGAAACAAAGAAACCAAAAGTTGAAGGTGAAGCAAGACAAAAAAGTAATGCTCCTTGTATGATTATATTTTGTGCTTTTGACCAGCAAATGTATTTAATAGAATTAGCCAAAAGATATGGATTAAATAATTATATAAATTTAGTATTTAGAAAAAACTTTTCAGCACAAGTATTAAAAGCAAATATGAAAGTTGTAGGTAATTGTGAATATGGTTTAATTTTATATAGAGATAGATTGCCAAAATTTAATAACAATGGTAAAATGATATTTAATTGTATTGACTGGCCAAGAGATAATGAAAGTGAAAAGATACACCCAACACAAAAACCAGTTGAATTATTAAAAACTTTAATTAAAATATTTACTGATGAAGGTGATGTTGTTATTGACCCTTGTGCAGGAAGTGGAAGTACATTAATTGCAGGACAAGAATTAAAAAGAAAAGCATTTGGATTTGAAATTAAAAAGAACTTTCATAAACTTGCTACTAACTGGATTGATAATGAATATCAAAAATTTTCTGAAATAGAAGAATTTGGATTTGCAAAAACATTAATATCTAAACAACAGGAAACATTATTCTAATGAATGATAAAGCAACAGAACATTATAATATAACCTTATATGAAATAGAACAAGGAATGACTATTGAACAAATAAGGTTTATATTAAAAGAATATGAAGCTGAAGAATTATATGAAGAGTGTCAAGGTATACATTTAGCATTAGAAATAGTATTATTTAACATACTAACAGAATTAATAAAACAAAGTAAAAAACAAAAGATAAAAATTAGATGGAAACGCAAATAACATTACAATTAAAAAAAGCAATACAAGAAATAACAGGTGTAGATATAAATGAAGTAACACGTAAAAGAGAAACAATAGAAGCACGTGCAATCTATTATAAAGTATTAAAGCAAATAGATAAAAAGAAGTCTTTAAAATCTATTGGTGCTTCAGTAGGAAAAGACCACGCAACAGTATTACATTCATTAAAGAACTATGATATGTTTGAGCAGTTTAATCCAACACTAAAACTATTTAGAAAACAAATAATGCAAAGATTAAATTATGCATCACCAGAACATATATTAGATATGTCAAAAGATGAATACATACAAAGTTTACAAATAGATGTAATGAAACTAACAGAAGAAATAGAAAATTTGCAAGAAACAATTACTAACTTACAAAAACCAAGAAACAATTACAACATAGTAAACAACATACAAGAATTATTATTAGAAACAGAAGGAACAGAACAATGGCAAATAATTGTAGAAAGGTTACAAGCATTATATAAAATGAATAGAAACATTAAACTTTAATAAGATGAGAATAGAAACAAACTACACAGACAGATTTAGTTTAGGAATTGTAATTGGTAGATATGAAATATCAATAGCATTAGTATTAGTAATAATAGATATAAAATTTTAGTTATGGCAGATATAGCAAAATGTAATGACGCTTTGTGTCCATCAAAACAATACTGTTACAGGTTTACAGCACCAGCATCAGAATATTGGCAATCGTATGGAATGTTTAATAGAGAAGGTGATGCAGATAATTGTGATATGTTTTATCCTAATGGTAAATGTAAATATTGTCATTTAGAAAATGATAATCACAAAATGAGTTGTGCAACAATGAAAATACAAGTGAACTTATGACACCAAAAGAAAAAGCAGAAGAAATAACTTTATTATATTATAATTTAGGTAAACATTTATATGTTCCTATAAGTTTTGCAAAACAATGTGCTTTAATAGCAGTTGATGAATTAATAAAAGTTGCTTGTGATTATAGTGACTATGATGAAACAGTAACAAAAGAATATTGGGAAAAAGTAAAAATAGAAATAGAGAAATTATGACAGCAAAAGAAAAAGCAGATGAATTATACAGCAAGTATGATGATTTATTAAACAAAGATTTTGGTAATCCTATTGTATTTGATAATCAAATCAAACAATGTGCATTAATAGCAGTTGATGAAATTATATCTGAATTTTATTTAGAAGAAGATGTTGCAATATATTGGCAAGAAGTTAAACAAGAAATAGAAAAATTATGACACCAGAACAAAGAGCATACATACTATATAACAAATATACAAAAGCATATAATAGATTTGTAGTAAGTGGTTATATTAAACAAGGTAGAACTGATTGGAAAGAAATAGCTATTGAATTAGCAAAGTTATATAAACAATAAACAAAAATGTTTATTTTTAATTTGAATAAACAAATTTTTTCAAGATGAATGATAATAACTATGGTGGCAAAAGAGAAGGTGCTGGTAGACCATCAAAAGCAGAAGAAATAAAACTAATTGAAAAATTAAAACCATTAGAAGAAAAAGCATTTAAAGCATTAGAAGCTGGATTGGATGCTGGTGATTTTAAATTCACACAATTATTTTATAACTATTATGCTGGTAAACCAAGAGAAACAAAAGATATAACTGTAAGTAATGAACAGCCTATCTTTAATATTGATTTAGACGAGGTTTAAGAAACTATCTTATGGAGTTTATACTTACTACTGCAATTAAAAAGTTATTGCGTTTAAAGAAGCGTATTAAAGTTATTAGAGGTGGAACATCAGCTGGTAAAACATTTGGTATTCTGCCTTTGTTAATTGATAAAGCAATTAAAGAACCAAATTTAGAAATAAGTGTAGTATCTGAAAGCATACCACATTTGCGTAGAGGTGCTTTAAAAGACTTCTTAAAGATTATAATGGCATTAGGTAGGTATAATGATGCACAGTTTAATAAAAGTACTTTAAAGTACACATTTGCAAACGGAAGTTATATTGAATTTTTTAGTGTAGACCAACCAGATAAATTAAGAGGTGCAAGAAGAAACATTTTATATGTAAACGAGTGCAACAATATAGATTTTGAAAGTTACTATCAATTAGCAATTAGAACATCAGGTGATATATGGTTAGATTATAATCCTACTTCAGCATTTTGGGTTGATAAAGAAATACTAACGCAAAACGATACTGATTTTATTACATTGACTTATTTAGACAATGAAGCATTATCAGAAACAATAGTAAATGAAATAGAAGCAGCTAAAGTAAAAGCATTAACATCTACATATTGGGCAAACTGGTGGCAAGTTTATGGATTAGGTCAAACAGGAAGTTTAGAAGGTGTATGTATTCCAGATTGGCAAGAAATAGATTTACCAACTGATGCAAGAATATTATGTTACGGAATGGATTTTGGATATTCAAATGACCCAACATCATTAGTAACTATGTATAAATACAATGATGCATATATATTTGATGAAGTAATTTATAAAAAGGGTTTATTAAATAGTGAAATATCTAATTTGTTAAAAGCAAATAATGTAAACGAAATTGTTTACGCTGATAGTGCTGAGCCAAAATCAATAGCTGAATTAAATAGTTATGGTCATAATGTATTACCAGTTACAAAAGGAAAAGATAGTATCTTATTTGGTCTTAATTTAATTAATCAAAACAAAGTTTATGTTACATCAAGAAGCAAGAACTTAATTAACGAATTAAGAAACTACATTTGGCAAACTGATAAGACAGGAATTAAAATGAATAGACCAATAGATGCATACAATCACGCTATTGATGCAATGCGTTATGCTATAACAAGTCAATTAGAAAACCCACATAAAGGTAATTACTTTATATATTAATAACATTATATTGTTATTTTAAGTGTATTTAATACTTTTAATATTTAAAATATATGCAAAATAACATTATAATATCATTTTACTAATGACTTACGGACAAATAATAGCAGCAATACAATGTTATATACATCACGTTAAAGGAATAGAAGTTCAGATTAACTTACCAAGAAATGTAGGTGAAATTAAAAAGATGAAACAAATGTATAGTGTAGCTAGTGATTACCTTTTGTTGTAACATAAGTATTAAAATTAGGGTTTATATTGACACAAAAAGTAATGAAAGAAGAAGAAGATATATTTGAAAATATGGAGTTTGAACAATGTGATACAAGGTATGAAATAATATCTATGTGCAATAGTGCTTTAAATGCAGTTGAAGGTTTTGATACGTATATGATTGATGAAAAAGATACGTATAAGATTAAAGAAATAAAAAGAAAGTGTTTAGCATTAATTGATTTACATATTGGAATGATATATGATGAAAACTTTGATAGTTAAAGAAATGTTAAAATGTATTTTATTTAAAACAATATAATTACATTTGTATCAAATAAAAAACAAATGAACACATATATGAAAAAATATAGAATAACTTACTGGACACAACGTAATGATGAAAGCACAGATGTAGAAATAGAAGTCTATGCTTATAATGAAATAGATGCTATGAAAAAATTTTACGATATGAATATAGTTTATAGAAAAATAGAAAGTGTAGAAGAATTGGTTTAAATTTTGATTAATAATGGTTGAATTAAGACTTACAGAAATGTAGGTCTTTTTTTTGTTTAATACAATTTGAACTTTATTTTATTTTTAAATAAAAAACAATGAAGTTACAGATTACAATACCAACAAGTTTAGATGAAATAACATTAGAACAATATCAAAAGTTTTTATCAATAGCTAAAGATAATCCTGATGGTGAGTTTATTCAACATAAAATGGTAGAAATATTTTGCGGTATAGATTTAAAGAATGCTGCTAAAATAAGTTTTAAAGATGTTAATGAAATAACAAGTAACCTATCAAATCTATTCACACAAAAATATGATTTAAAAAGAACATTTAAATTAGGTAATACTGAATTTGGTTTTATAACTAACCTTGATGAAATTACACTTGGTGAATATACTGATTTAGATAAATACATAAGTGATTGGGATAAGATGCATAATGCTATGGCAGTTTTATATAGACCAATAACAAAGAAGTTAAAAGATAAATATCAGATTGAAGAATACAATGGAAGCTATACTTATTGTGATGCAATGAAATATGCACCAGTTGATGTTGTATTAGGTGCTGTTGTTTTTTTTTACACTTTAGGCAACGAATTACTGAAGTCTACGATACACTATTTGGAGAACAACAAGGAATTTCAGAATATAGTAAACAATCACAATTTGGAAGTAAATGGGGTTGGTATTCATCATTCTATGCTATTGCTCAAGGAGACGTTAGAAGATTTGAAGATGTTTCCAGACTTAAACTTTCAGTTGCATTAACATTTTTAACATTTGAAAAAGAAAAGAACGAAATAGAAACTGAATTAATAAGAAGTAAATAATGAAAGGATTTTATCAAATAACAACAGCAATAAAAGACCAACTATATAAAGATGTATTTGTAAACACAGTTTCATCTGGTGATATATTTGAAATAGATTTAAACAAGCAAACTATATTTCCTTTGTCGCATATTATTGTAAACAATGCAACATACAATGGCAACACTTGGTTGTTTAATATATCAGTTCTATGTATGGATGTTGTTGACTTTAGTAAGACTGAACAAACAGACCAGTTTTTAACAAATGATAATGAACAAGATGTATTACATACACAACTAATGGTTATTAATAGATTGTTAGAAGTATTAAGACGTGGAACTTTATATGATGATTTATACCAGTTACAAGGCACACCAAATTGTGAACCATTTGTAGATAGGTTTGAAAACAAGATAGCTGGTTGGACAGTTACATTTGATGTTATGGTTGCTAATGAAATGACAAGTTGTGAAGATGAATGCTAATAATTTAACATCTACAAAAGAAGTTTTAGAAGCATATAAGAAATATGTTATTCAACAAGCAAGAAGTAACCTTTCTAAAAGCAATAAGAACGTTTCTAAACAACTTTATAATAATATTAAAGGTGAAATACTATTTGAAAAAGATTATTTCTTATTAGGCTTTAGTATGCCTGATTATGGTTTTTATCAAGATGAAGGTGTTAAAGGTGCAGACCCAACACAAGTATCACCTAACGCAAAAGTAAAAGGGCAACAAGCACCGAATAGTAGATTTAAATTTAAAAGAAGAATACCTTCAGCACCATTTGAACAATGGGCAAAGTTTAGAAACATAAGATTACGTGATGCAAAAGGTAAATTTGTAAAAGGCAATTATAAATCAATAGGTTATATTATAGCAAAGAATGTATGGGCAAGGGGAATTAAACCTTCTTTATTTTTTACAAAACCATTTGAAGCTGGATATAAAAAATACATAGATACAGATTTAATAAAAGCATTTGGAGACGATATAGAAACATTAATAGATTATACAATAACAAATAAATAATATGGCAATAAATGTAATATTAGCTAGAAGTCCTTATCAAGTTGTTATAAACGAGGCAAACCAAATAAGAACAAAGGTTGAATTAAGACTTTGGAATAAGGGAGGTACAAGACCTACAAATGCAACTTATATAATGAGTGAAGGAATTGCATCTGTAACACAAAGAGAAACCAATTATAATATATCGCCATTTATTTTAGAGTTTATAGATAAGTTTAAATTGCAATATTCGTCAAGTACAATAACTCAAGCCGATAATAAGGAATGGTGCATAGGAGAATACAAGACTTTTTATGAAACAAATGAAACTGAATTTACTTTGTTAGATACAGTTTCTTTTTGTGCAGTAAATGGATATTCAACAGTAGAACAGGGACTAAATTATTATCCAGCACTAGAAAAAGATTATTTATTACTTGCAAATCCATTAATAAAAGTATATTGGAGTACTACTATACCTTATTATAATTTTATATGTAAAGACACATCAGATGAATATACTGCTATATGGATAGATAAAGATGAAGCTGCTTTAAAAGGAGAAATATTTTATTCTGGAGATAATGATTTTTTTAATTACGCAATTCCTTTAATATATAAAGAAAGTGTAAGAGTTGAAATATATAGTGAAAAATACGGAAATATTTATAAAATAGAAACTGAAAAAATATGTGAGCCTAAATACCCTATTCAAATAATGTGGTTCGTAAATAAGCTAGGAGGTTGGAATCAATTTGCATTTTTCAAAGCAAGTTACAATTCTATTGATGTTAAAAATAGCGATTATGCTTTAATGCAAAAAGAGGTTGATTATGATTATCGTAAAGGACAGACAAAGCCATTTAATATAAACGGAAATGGAAGTTTAAAAGTAAATACTGGATGGGTTACAGAAGATTATTACGAGTGGATTGAGCAAATGATGTTAAGCGATACTATATTGTTAAACCCAGCAACACCGGTTACAATTAAGACCACAAGTATGCAAAAGAAAACATCTCTTAATGATAAAACTATTAATTATACTTTAGAGTTTGACTTTGCAAATAAACTAATTAATAACATCGTATAATGAAATTAAGTACAGAAGTTTATATTAAGAAAAATACTTTAGAAATTGCTGGCAAAACTACTGCAAATAATTCATCGCCATTTTTGGGAATGAGTACTAATTTGACAATGACCACAAATCAATATTTAGGTCATTATGTTAAAATTATTTCTGGCGATAGCACTGGATTAATAGCTTGGATAACTGGTAACGATACTACTAAAATAGATTTTGAAACTGCAATACCATTAGCGAATGGAGATGATTTTGAAATATACAAAAGTGAATACCAAAGGTTAGATTTATTCAAAGATGAAAAAATTAGCATCACTTCACAAATTGGGAACGCAAACGACATAGGTAAATTATATACAGACTACACGCAGTCTTTTACTATTCCAGCATCAAAGAATAATAATCAAATTTTATCGCATTGGTACGAAAGCAGTATCGATAATGGTTTTGACCATAGAATGAGATACGATGCTTATATCGAAGTAAACACACATAGATTTAAAGATGGAACTATTCAATTAGAAAAAGCAGACAAAAAAGACGGATTTATTGAAAGTTATACAGTTACGTTTTATGGAAACTTGGTGCAGTTAAAAGATATAATAAAAGATGATAAACTACAAAGTTTAGATTTTTCAAGTTTTAACCATATTTATACTTCATCAGAGGTAAGAAATAGGATAACTGGTTTTTTTAATGTTAGATATCCTTTAATAGGCAACGCAAATAAATATAGTTATCAAGATGGAAGTCCAACAGATATAACTACAGTAGGAGGGGCAATAAAATGGAATGAGTTATTTCCAGCAATAACAGTACAAAATATATTTGCAAGAATAGAAGCAAAATATGGAGTTAATTTTAATGGAAGTTTTTTTAATTTACAACAATGGATTGAATTGTATTTATATTTAAAGCCAAGTTTAAAAATGGAATATATATCACAGCCAGAAAATTTAAATTTTACTTCTGTTGTAACTTCTTCGCCTAATACACCAACATTCCCAGAATTCAATTTAACAACAGACACTTTAACAACAAATTGGGGATGGGGTAGTTCAAGTGGAAACACTCAAAATTTTACAGTATTTGTTAGGGTAAATCCAGATGCTGGTTTTACTACTATTCCTTATGTTTTATATACATATAAAAACGGGGTTTTACTTTCAACAATTACACAAACTGGAATTCAAGATATACAAGTTGATAGAGTAAGAAGAAGAGATGACCCAACTGCAAATCATAGATATACTTTTAAATTATCAGCGACTTCTCCATTAACTTACAATGCATCTTTATTTTATCAAAAACAATATTTTAATTATACTACTAGTAATTTTGTTACAACTCAATCTAGAGTAATAACAAATTTAATTAATAATATAAGTTCTATAATAAATATAGGTAATTATATGCCAGATATGAAAATTATAGATTTTATAACTGGTATAATAAAAGCATTTAATTTAATGATTATTCCAAGGCAGAATAATACTTATGAGTTTTTACCACTTGAAATGTATTACAATGCTGGTAAGATTTTGGATATAACAGAGTACACTTACGAAAATGAAATGAGCATAAATAAGCCAAAGTTATTCAAGAGTATTAACTTTACTTATGAGGAGAGTAAAAACATCTTAAATGAAGCGTATAAAGGTTTATACCAACAAAACTATGGTGACTTAATTTATAATTCAGAAAGGATTACAGAGAACTCTACTTATGATATTAAACTGCCATTTGAAAATGTTTTATTTGAAGTTCCAAAACAAGGAAAATTATTTCAGACTGCAACTTTAATAGACAAAGACCAAAAACCTTATATTCCAAAACCTATGCTTATTTATTTAAGTCAAAGAGTAACCGGTTTAACTGGAACAGACCAAATTTATGTAACTAATAGTGTAGGGGCAGCAACACAAATAAATGCTTATAATCGTTTCTCAAATGAATACGATAATATGCCAACAGATGTTACACATTCTCAATTAATGACAATGAATTTTGGTAATGAACAATCAAGTTGGTTAAACCAATTAGCACCACAAGGATTGTATTTTAGACACTATAAAAACTTTATAGATAATCTTTATAACATAAAAACAAGATTAGTAAAAGCAAAAGCATTATTGCCACCAAGTTTATTAGGAAGTAGTGTAACAAATGGTGCTGGAATACCTTTAGGAATTGCATTAAATGATAGATTAGTAATAAGAAATAAAAGATATATTATAAATTCATTTACTACTGATTTAACAACTGGAGAAACTGATTTAGAACTATTAACAGATTACAGAGGTGTTGATGCAGCAAGTACAGTAGGTTATAGATTTGCAAGTATGGATATAATTCAAACAGACAAAGAAGAATTAACATTTGATTTAGAAATATACTTAAATGATTATGATAGTTTTAATGTAAAAACTTCGACTGGATATTTGATTTATAGTGACCCAAGTAATAATATAAGTGATATAACATTAACAGTTACAGTTCCAGAAAACACAACTGGATTAGATAGGACTGAATTAATAACAATACAATATAAAATAGGTGGTTCAACAGCAAAACTTGAAAATATAATTGTAACACAAACTGGAATATGATAAAGTTAATACTTGAAATGCTACAATTAGATGAGCATTACGGACAATCAGAAACAATAGAAATTGCAAAAGGTAAATATGAATTACCAACAACTTGGTCAAGAACATTTAAACAAATAAAAAGAGAATGGAAAACAAAGAAATAAATTTAAAGATAAATAGTAACATTGATGATGTAACTAAAGAAATTAAATCTTTAAATAAAAATTTAGATAATACAACTGATGAAGTAAAAAAAGTTGGTAAAAGTACAGATGAAGTTGAGAAAAGTACAAAGACTTTAGCTGATGGGTTTAAAGGTGTAGGATTAGCAATTAAAGCTATGGGCATTGGTCTTGTGATTAGTGCTATGGGTACATTGAAAGAAGTATTTATGAGCAATCAAAAAGTTGCTGATACAGTCGCTACTGCTATGGGTACTGTTGTAAATGTATTTAGTAAAGTTGTTGATGTTGTTGTTTCAGTTGTTGAAAAAGTAAATCAATCAAGTGATGGCTTTAAAGGATTATCAGCAGTAATATCTGGTTTAATTACACTATCATTAACACCTTTAAAATTAGGTTTTTATTCAATTTCTTTAGCTATTGATGAAGCAAAACTTGCTTGGGAAGAAAGTTTCTTTGGTGATGGTGATGCTAAAACAATAGAAAAATTAAATAAAAGAATTTCAACTACAAAAGATAATATTGTTGAAGTTGGTAAAGATGCATTAGAAGCTGGTAAGAAAGTTGCAAATAATATTGGTACAGCTATTAGTGAAGTAGGCGCAGTTGTTGAAGGAACTATTGATGGTGTTTCTAAAATATCTGTTTCTGCTGCTTATGAACAAGCAAAAGCAAATACACAATTACAAAATAACGCAAAATTAGCAGAAGCAAATCAAGCAAGGTTAGTAGAACAATATGATAGACAAGCAGAAAAATTAAGACAAATTAGAGATGAAGAAAGGAATAGTGTTGATGATAGAATAAAAGCTAATAATGATTTAAAAAATGTTTTAAACAATCAAGAAAAAGCTATGCTTGGTGCTGCTGATGCCCAAATAGCTGCTGCAAATGCTACATTACAACAAAACAAAAGTATAGAAAATCAAGTTGCTTTAACTAATGCTTTAGCAAATAGGGAAGGTGTATTAGCACAAATAGAAGGATTAAGGTCAGAACAAAAAGCAAATGATTTAGCACTTAATAAAGAACTATTAGATTTAACAAAAAGCAAAAATGAAGCTGAAACACAATTAGCAATAGACCAAAAACAATTTGATGCTGAAAGATTAAAAGATGAAGAAGCTATTTTATTAGCTAAAAAATCAGCATTAGAATTTGCACAAACACAAGAATTAGAAAGATTACAAAACGTAATTAACACAACTAAAGAAGGTACACAAGCAAGAATAGATGCTGAAAATGAATACGCTACTAAAAAACAAGAAATAGAAAATCAAATTACACTTACACAAGATGAAATTGATACATATAGATTTAATAAAAAATTAGAAAAAGAACAATTAATTATTGAAAATGATAAAGCAACTTTTGAAACAAAATTAGAAGCATTAACAGAACAAGAAAGATTAATAACTGAAGCTACTAATATATCAGAAGAAGAACGTACAAAATTACTAAAAGAAAATAAAGATGCAAGGGTTAAAATAGCAGAAGAAGAAGCAGCAGCAAAACAAAAAGCATTACAATCAATGTCATCTGGTCTTAAAACAGCAGCAACTTTATTAGGTGAAAGTACAGCAGCTGGAAAAGCAGCAGCAATAGCAGCAACAACAATAGACACAATACAATCCGGAGTTTCAGCATTTAAAGGAATGGTATCAGCAGTTCCAGGACCCGTAGGTATTGCTTTGGGAGCAGTTGCAGCAGCTGGTGCATTAGCTTCAGGTTACGCATCTGTTAAAAAGATTTTAGCAGTTAAAACACCTAATGGCGGTGGTGGTGGTAGTGCTTCTCCTTCAACTGGCGGTACTCCAAGTGCGCCAAGTTTTAATGTAGTTGGTCAAGGTGGTGCAAATCAAATAGCAGAAAGTATAGCTAATAGAGATAGTCAACCAATAAAAGCATTTGTTGTTGGTTCGGATGTAACTACACAACAAGGTTTAAATAGAGGTATAGTGCAAAACGCTACTTTAGGATAATGTTACTTAAAAGTATCATTAACTAATAAAAACAGACTTAATGATACTTATTTAAAACAAAATATAAATAATTTAATTTTTAAAAAAAAGCATAATGAAAAAGTTAGAAACTATTTATTTAGATATAGACGAAGAAAATATTCAAGATGGAATTGATGCTATTAGTTTAGTTAAATTTCCAGCTATTGAAGAAAATTGGGTTGCACTAAATGAACACAAAGTAGAATTAAAAACTATTGATGAAGATAAAAGAATAGTTATTGGTTTAGCTTTAATTCC
>Ga0214163_1000560_pt1 | contig 17001 bp, 12 predicted proteins | sample LakMenepilimnion_2_FD_153001 | JGI IMG/M metagenome (GOLD analysis project Ga0214163, IMG submission 153001) | Freshwater microbial communities from Lake Mendota, WI - Practice 15JUN2010 epilimnion v4 | ecosystem: Environmental > Aquatic > Freshwater > Lake > Epilimnion/Euphotic zone | place... | reverse complement strand
AACAATAATTGGAACGGCAACGGCAATTGGGGAAATTGGGGGAACAACAACAACCGACCTAATTGGAACAACGGCAATACCAATATTAACGTCAACAATAACAACTGGTACAACAACAACTACAACCGGCCAGCTTGGGACCGTCCAGGTTACAACAACAATTGGGGTAACAACTGGGGGTACAACAACAATTGGAACAACAATTGGAGTAACAACTGGAACAACAACTGCGTGCACCCTCACTACCAAGGTTGGTACAACGGTTGCTGGTCGGGTTACTGGGGTAGCTCCTGGTATTCGCCAGTTGTTTGGGGTGCTGTAGGTTGGGGGTTAGGATCGGTCACTAGCAGTGCCTTCAATACCGGTTACGGATACGTGAACCCGTATTATGTAGCTCCAGCCGTTGGTACTACGACCGTAGCGAACAGCGTTCCTTATGACTATTCGCAACCGGTTGTCGTGAACAACTACATCACAGCCGAGAGTCAAGGCTCCACGGCGAGTTCGACCTCATCCCCTGTGACCACAGCAAGTCCTGTAGCAAATGCCAAGATTGAAGAATCCTTTACGGATTTCGACAGCGGATTGGCAACGTTCAAGCAAGGGGACTATCAAGGAGCCTTGAATTCGTTCAACGCAGCTTTGGGCAAGAACGGCGGAGACCCTGTGGTTCACGAAGTCCGTGCACTGACATTGTTCGCTCTAGGAGATTATTCAAGTGCAGCACCTGCTCTGAACTCTCTACTGGCAGCCGCTCCTGGTATGGATTGGACCACCATGAGCAGCCTATACGGCAACAGCGACGACTACACCGCTCAACTGCGAAAGCTTGAAGAGTACTGCAAGGCAAATCCAAAGAACCCAGCTTCGGCGTTCGTGTTGGCCTACCATTATTTGGTGATCGGAGCTAAAGATTCAGCCGTTCGCGCGTTGAAGGTCGTGGTTGAGAACCAACCAAAGGACGTAACCGCCAAACGCATGTTGGAAGCTTTGGATCCGAAGCCTGTAGAAGCGAAGGCCGCTCCTCAACCACAAGCTGAAGAGTTGGCTAAGCCAGCTCCAGAAGTCGACTTGGTTGGCAAGTGGCAAGCCATTGCAGGCACGACCTCCATCGACTTGACCATCACCGAAGACTCAACCTTCACTTGGAAAGCCACCGAAATGGGCAAGCCAGCCGTGGAACTTTCGGGTGACTTCGGTACCAACGGTGATGCTGTCTTGATGGAGACAAGCGACAAGGGTTCCTTAGGGGGCACGGTCAAGAGTCTCAATAGCGACGAGTGGGTACTCAATCCACCCGGAGGTACTGCTGCTGAGAACGCTGGATTGAAGTTCAAGCGAGTTAAGTAACTCGTCTGCACTCATCGATGACTTATCGATGATGATGTTGATGCTTATCCGTCCGATCAAGCCTTCTAAAGCTGATCGGGCGGTGCGAGCCGCTCTGAGGTTTGTTCGAAGCGAAGCCGAGCAAGCCGCATTGGATCGATAGAAGCGGTGCGGCGCAAGCCGCCCGGTGGGTTGATGGAAGCGGTGCGGCGCAAGCCGCCCGGTGATCGGCTTACCCGGTTCAAATCCACTCGAACGTCGAACGCACCGGTCCAAACTTCACCACTTCGCGTGCGCGTCACCGCTTTCATTTGAAGCGGAATGGCGCGAGCTATCCGGTGAGTCGTGCGCATCCCAACACCGGGCCGCTTGCGCGTCACCGCTAGAGTCACCGGGCCGCTTGCGCGTCACCGCTAGAGTCATCGGGCCGCTTGCGCGTCACCGCTAAGGTCTAGGAAATCTCTTTGGCGAGCCCACGTTGAAGCGGGCATGCTTTGGGAATCGGATCACCGCGACGGTAAGAGTCTAATAGTTCGCGGGAGCGATAAGCGAGCATTCTGCGAACTTCTCTGCGAGCTCCCTTTTGCCTCGGGATTTTCATCGAGTCATACGCGGTGGTTTGATGGCGCATCCAAGCGATGACGGCTGATTCTGCCCGTTGTTCAATCGGGATTCTTTTCGTGCGAGCGACCGTTCCACTCCCCACCGGAGTTGCATGCTCAGCAACGGCCTGAGCAAGTTTTGCTTCCCACGCTGTATACATCGGATCGAATTGCAGGAATGCTCTGACCTCGGCGACAAAGTCCTCCACATACTTCGACTGCTCTGCGTCTCTTCGCTGCGACTGCTTCTCGAGTCGGTTCGCATAAGCCGCCGTGGAGCGTTCTGCATCGGCTTTTATTTTTACTTCGGCGATGGTCTGGGCCGGAGCCCAAATACCTTTCGAGAAAGTCTTGCGACCAACCTTTTCTTGGACGCACCAGTGTTCGCCCGCTGCTTTAACTCGGCGGGTATAAAGCGGATCTCCAGGTGGGAGGAGTTCCCAAGTAGCGGGAACTTGATGGAATTTACCTTGGGCGTCGATCACCGTGCGTTCGTCGGGGCCCGGTCGAAAGACGTTTGCTGCAACGCCAGCGGTTGGTTTCTTGGCTGCTGAGCTTCCGGTAGTCTTGGCGGTAGATGACCTCGTCGTGGATCTCTCAGGAGATCTTGAGGTGACTTTTGTGTTAGAGCTTTTGTTTGGGTCAGGGGTGGCCAAGAGACTTTTGACGGGGGCAGGAGTTATTTTTGCTTGGTCCAAGGAAGGATTTTTTCGGAAGCGACGGAGTTGGCTTCCTGCATGACTTCTTCGATGGTAACGGGGATACCGTTTTGATCGCTCGATCGCTGAGCTGCTTGGATGAAGGCCATGATTTCGAGCGATTCTTGGCTCGACACGGGTGCAGGACCGCCTGCAAAGAATTTCGCGATTTCGACAACGAGCGGCTCGTAGCCTTCGTACTTTGCGTCGTTTTCGAGAAAGTCGGAGCCGAAGACGGTCAGTCCGTACCCTTGTGTTCCGGATCGGATACCTCGGAAGACGCCGATGCGTCCATCGTTCCACAGACCTACGACTACGTCGGTACCTTCTGATTTAGTGCGTGTGACGGATTTGCAGCCGACATTCATCGCGGTGTAGAGAGCTTCGACGCCGTGGATGCCGTACCAAGTCAGGTCGGTGTGGTGTGGTTCGAGTGAGCAAGGGCTCCAGCTATTGGCCCCGAGGATTTTGCGATCGGTTTTTTCGCGGTAGCGATGGATCGAGGGGGTAAATCGCAGGGATGAGGAGGTGAACCAAGGTGTCTGGGTGTGTTCGGCGAGTTTGGCGATTGCCACAGCATCGCTCAAGTTGCCGGCGAGGGGTTTGTCGATGAATACGGGCTTTTTGGCGAGCAGTACCGGTGCGACTTGGGAAAGGTGCGTGCGCCCATCGAGGCTATGAAGCAGAACGGCTTGGACTTTTGGCAGAAGGGCTTCGACGGAATCGACGATTTCGATCCCAAGGTTTTGAAACTCTTTGGTGTAGCCGGGAACACGATCGATGCTCGATGGAATATCGGGGCTACCACCCGGGAAAGCAGCGACGATTTTCAAGCGTGCGAGTGGGCTTGTTTCCGGTGCGGATCGGATGATTTTGGCGAACGCGCCCGCGTGGGACGTATCGAGTCCAATAACCCCTACCTTGATCGGTTCATTCGGGTTCGAGGATGGCTGGCTCGCGGTGTTATCCGAGGCTTTAGGGGTTTGGGCTGATGCGACGTTCAAGTTAGCGATTTGTGTGGATGCTAAAGTAATTGCCAACGAAGCAGACAAGCGTGCTGCGAATCTCAAAAGAGAACGCCGGGATTGGGTGCTCTGTGTTCGGTGGGTTGCGTGAGTGTTTTGGGAGAGGAGTCGCATGGGAGGAGTTGGCTAAGAGCCTTTAGATGTAAGCGTTGAATTGCGAGTTTTTTGTCGCAAACGTTTATTCAGTGCGTTGGAAGTTGCCTTCGACAAACGCTGCAGCCATCGCCTTGGGGACTTCGGCTTCGGCGAGCACGAGGTTGGCGCGATTCTTGGCAACTTCGGCTTTCATGACTTGTTCTTGCGCAATGGCTTCGGCTCGACGCTGCTCAGCTTGAGCACGGGCCATGCGGACGTCCGCTTCGGCTTGGTCAGCCCGCAGTCGGGCTCCGATGTTTTGTCCGACTTCGATGTGTGCAATGTCGATCGAGACGATGGTGAAAGCTGTTTGGTTATCGAGCCCGCGTTTCAAGACGGTCCGCGCGATAAGATTTGGGTTTTCCAGGACTGCGAGGTGGGTTTCCGAGGAGCCGATCGAGCTGATGATGCTCTCACCAACGCGAGCGATCACGGTCTCTTCAGTCGCGCCGCCGATAAGTTGTTCGAGATTCGTCCTAACGGTGACTCGAGCTTTGACTTTCAGTTCGATCCCATTTTTCGCGATCGCTGAAAGAAAGCCAGTTGGGTTGTACCTTGGATCCGGGCAGTCGATGACTCGAGGATGTACGGAAGTTCGCACGGCATCGAGGACATCGCGACCGGCCAAGTCGATAGCGGCTGCACGGTCAAAATCCAAGTCGATGCCGGCACGGTGCGCGGCGATGATGGCGTTGAGGACGTTCATGACATTCCCGTCGGCCAAATAGTGGGCTTCTAGACGCTCGGTGCTGATCCCATTCTTTCGATCGATATCAAGACCGGCTTGGGCAGCCATAATCTTTGCGTTGACCACGACCGAGGAGCGAACTTGGCGGAAGTACATTCCGATCAAGCTCGACATAGAAACATCTGCCCCGCTCATCATGGCTTGAAGCCAAAGGCTGCCGAAATTCCAGAGAACCGCCAAGCAGACCAGTGCAAATAAGCCCAAAAAACCGAGCAAAACTGCGATAAGGACGTTTTGAGGGTTGGGGCGAGCTTGGCTGACAAAAAGCTCGATGTAGGACGGGATGAAGGTCGGGCTGATGAGTGCCAGTTCAAAAAAGGAGAAATTCGAGAGGGAATTCATTTCGCTTGGGCCTGTGAGAAACGATGGTGTGAACGATCGATTGAAATGGTTCGCATCGAAACAAGACTTTGCAGTTTCCTGAACGTGTCATTTCCAGGACAAAAGAAAGCTAGCCCGGAAATCTTAACGCTGCGCGCCGTCTTAATCATCCTTCAAATTCAATGGGATTGTAACGGATAATCCGCGAAAATTGTTCGTTTTAGAGAGTTCTCGGGGAGAACAAGGGGGATCGGGATGAAAAAGGATCGAACCGAAGCTAGGTTCGGATCGTAACGATGAAATTCAGGAGGGGTTCCGACTTTGGCCGATGGCGGTCTGTGTTGGAGTTTTGCCCCTCTACTTCCGGCCCTCTTCTTTGCAAATCGATCGATGAGTCCATCCATGTTTCCTGGAATATTTGCGATCACCGACTTCTGGATGGCACGGTGGCTGACGCCGATTTGGTTTTTAGGGGTTGGCGTGACCATTGGGCTCGTCGCTCTCGGACTGTTGCTTGGGCTCTTCTACGTTTTGTCGAAAATCCCATTTTTCGATTTGTTCAGAAAAACAGGGATCGCTCACGGGATCGCTGCAGGTTTAAGCTTAGTGGCAACCGGGCTCGCTGCCCGCGAGCTGTACATGGCTTACCAATCGGCCGGTGCCCCACTGATGATGGATGAGTTTTGGCTGATCACCGTCGCTATCGGAATTGTCTTTTCGATCTTCGCTTGGTCGCTGATGTTTTGCAGTTCGACCCGCTTCATTATGGAGGTCCGCTCGCTGCTGACCGAAGGTGTGGGGTTCTTAATTCTCTGCACGCTAGGACTGCTTGGGTTGATCGGGCTGGCTTCAACCCCTTTGGTCGACAACGCCTCGGGCGCATTCAGTAGCTTGCCGCAGTTTATTTTTCTTCGGCCGACTTCGCAGACTTTTACACTGCCGGGTGTCTCGGGCGATCAAGAGTCGCCGTTTACGAAATTGGAAGTCCGCTACGATCCAAGAACAGTAAACACGATTGAGATTCGGTCGAACAAGAACTTGATTCTCGGTGATGGTCCAACCATTGCCGACTTCCGTGGTCAAGGATTTCGTATCGAAAACGAAGTGCCTTATCAGTGGGTTCGCACCATGGGGCCTGAGAAATCTCCGTTGCTGTTAGCTCAAGGAGCGGAAGTCTACGCGCAGAACCAAGAGTTTGGTGAAGCGACCGTTGATATTCGTATTTCAAGCATTCCACCAGTTCCGGAATCGATTACGTTCGTGACAGTAGCGTTCATGACGGTGGTCTTTGGATTGTTGCTGTTTTTGATGCAAGCGGTTGCACCGAAGACGGCCGCGATCGCTTTGGCCGCTGCAAAGAGCGAGTTGTCGCAACCGTTGCCCGTGATCTTGATGTTGGTGGTCGGACTCGCGATTTTGCTGTTCGTATTCTTGCCTTTCCACACCTTCGGTGAAGATATCAAGCTGCTCAAGGACTGCGGTATTACGTTGATCTTGGTCGCTACGACGTTCCAAGCCGTCTGGTCGGCGAGTACTTCGGTTAACGAAGAAATTGAGGGCCGGACAGCGTTGACGTTGCTGAGTAAACCGATCCATCGCCGATCGTTTATCCTCGGCAAAATGTTCGGTATTTTCTGGGTCGTCTTCTTCATGTTCTTGGTCCTCGGTTCAATCGAACTCTTCGCTGTGGCGTTCAAGCCGATTTACGACGCGCGTGAGTCTTCCTTGGATCAACCCGACTGGCGTCAGTGCCACATGGAAATGATGCGGACTATCCCTGGCTTGGCTATGGCTTTCTTCCAAAGCGTGGTTCTCGGAGCCATCGCAGTGGCATTAGGAACTCGTCTGCCATTGGTAGCGAATTTCGCCGTCTGCTTCGCGATCTACATGCTCGGCCACTTGACCCCGACGATCGTAGCTAGCTCTCAAGGTGGACTGCCCCTCGTGGAGTTCTTCTCGGAACTGATCGCATCGGTTGTGCCTAACTTGAGCTTGTTCTCGATGGAAGCCGCCATCGACGCGGACGTCGTGGTTCCTTGGTCGGTTCTAGCAAGCGTGTTGGTCTACACGACGATCTACTTCGTCTTGGCTACATTGCTCGGGTTGCTTCTCTTCGAAGATCGCGACTTGGCCTAAGTTCGCCAAACGGGCGGATGGTACCGCATTCAAGCAGTGCTTTTCTTACTGAAAACGCACTGAAGTGGTCATCGAAGAAGGGGTATCAATAAGGATTGATGCCCCTTCGCTTTTGCCGCTGTTACTATGACCGCCGTTACTATGGCCCGCGTACTATGGCCGGTGATGATCGCCTGTCTTTCAGCAGTGGATCAACCTTCAGGGTCTTCTAGCAGTGCCGTCAATCGATTTGCGAGTTGGGGCAAAAAACGATCGGGCCAGCTCTCATCGATCAACCCGACATGGATCATGTCGAGGAGGTGGGTTTGGTCTTTTCTTCGATAGCTGTTGAGTTTCATCTCGACTAATGCTTCGAGCTTGATGATGCTTTTGCTCTGAATTTCTACTGATTGGTCGATGGTGGGAGTGGCTGTCGCATATTCCGGACGGACTTTTCTTCCAGCTAAGAGAATATGAAGTCCTTGGCTGGGCTTGCCATCACTTCCGTCGAGGAACACAACCGTTCCCATGACTTCGTCTCGGACGAACCCTGCTTGTTGCAACGCAATCGTCGCTTGCGGTAAATCGTCTGCCGCAAGCAGTAAATCGACGTCGCGTGTGTTGCGCACAGCCCCTTCGTCGATGGTGGCAACCCAAGCAGCTACGGCGTTTCCACCGACAACAGCATATGGGACTTGGGCTTCTCGCAGTGCAGCGCAAGCCCGGTTCAGTCGTTCTTGTACTAGTTCCACGGCGCGAAACATCCTTTCGAAAACATCGATGCCTTGCTCACGTACCAAGTTGACGAGTTGTTTAGAATCCATACCGGGCATTATAACATCCGTCGAACTAGAAATGTCAAAGTTGTTTGAGTGGGCAACGAAAGGGGAGTTCCCCTAGCATTCCCAAGGGCTTAGCGATATTCTCCGACTTGCTAGAGGTAAGTAACCTGCTGGTTGTGGATGACTGGATACCTGTCTGTTTTTCAACGGGATTTGTGGTTGTAAGAGGGTTCGATGAGCAAGACACTTGTTGTTTGTTATCCGACAGAGTCACGGCATATAGAAGCCATAGCACGCGTTGCGCCGGGTTATGAGATTCTCGTGGCCGATCAAGACACGATTCCGGAGAAGATCTTCGCAGCCGATATTTTTGTTGGGCATGCGAAAGTCCCTGTGGACTGGGATTCGGTGGTCTCGCAAGGTCGACTCAAGTTTATTCAATCTTCGGCTGCAGGATTGGACCATTGCTTGGCACCATCGGTCATCGATTCCCCGATCGTCGTATGCAGCGCCTCTGGCTTGTTCGCCGACCAAGTCGCCGAGCAGACCATGGCCTTGCTTTTGGGGCTATTGCGAGGGATCCCAATTTTTTATCGGCAACAGCAACAACATGAATTCATACGGCGACCGACCGCCGACCTGCATCGCAAGCGGGTGGGGATTGTAGGGTTGGGTGGGAACGGGCGTCGATTGGTACCGGTGCTCTCTCCATACCGAGTGACGATTCGTGCTACGGATTACTTTCCGGATCAAAAACCCCCTGAGGTCGAAGAACTATTGCCCCATACCGAATTGTTATCGCTAGCTGCTTGGGCTGAGATCTTAATCTTGACCTTGCCGCTGAATGCATCGACACGAAAAGTGATCGGCCAGCAAGTCTTTGACGCGATGCCTCACGGAGGTTATTTGATCAACGTCGCTCGCGGACAATGCGTTGACGAAGTGGCACTGATTAAGGCTTTGGAGAGTGGAAAACTCGCTGGAGCGGGCGTGGATGTGACCGCAGTCGAGCCGTTGCCCAAAGGAAGCCCTCTGTACGACCATCCAAATGTTTTAATCACTCCTCACGTCGGGGCGCAGTCCGGACCTCGGTACGATGACTCGACTCGATTGATCTGCGAAAACCTGCGACGCTATCTTGCAGATGAACCGTTATACAATGTGGTGGACAAACGACTGGGATTCCCGCATCCGAGTGTTTTGTATTCGGTGTGATCCCACGTGATGTTTGAATTGCTCTGCAATGCTTGATAACCACGAACTTTCCTTTTTAGGCCGAGTGATTCTCTCACTCGGATTGATATCGTTCGTGGGATGCCTGGCCTTCCTCGGTAGGCGAATCGGGCAGAACGTCGTGACCACTTCTGAGTTTTATGTCGCCAACCGAAGTGTACCGCTACTTCTTTCGGTATTAGCGTTGCTTGCTACTTGGTTCGGCTCCTCGTCGGTTGTTGAAGCATCGACAAAGATGTACCAAGGTGGGCTTGGAGAAGTACTTCTCGATCCGATCGCTTGTGGAGCAACTCTCATCCTCACGGGGATATGCTTCGCAGGTGGATTTTGGAAGTCCGGGTGCTCCACGGTTGCTCAGCTATTCCGAGTGCACTTCGGGGTAGCAGCGGAACGGCTTAGCTGCGCGATCCAAGTCCCCTCGTTTTTTCTCTGGATCGGCGCTCAGTTCCTAGCGATGGGGCAGTTGCTCGAAGCTTCGTTGGGGATTCCAGAACCGATTGCGATTGTGTTGTCTGCATTGGCGACTTTAAGCATCGTTGTTTGGGGAGGAATGTGGGCGGTGACTTGGGCCAACGCAATCATGATCATCGTTTCGATCGCAAGCCTTCTGATATTGGCCTCGGCTACTGCGCTGAATATCGGGCAAGGCAACGTGTGGTTCGGTGTGCGGCGAGTGGTGGAGTCGGCCCCCGAAGGATTCCTGCAGGTCGATGTTTCAACACTTCCAAAAAGTTTGGCTGTTGTAGGTGTGTTAGCAATCGGCTTGATGGGAAACGTGCCAGGACAAGACATTCAGCAACGAGTCGCTTCCGCGCGAACTGCCGGAACTGCTCGATGGATGTGCATCATTTCCGGTGTCCTTTATTTGTGCATTGGGCTCGTACCGATGTACTTGGGACTCGCTGCCCGTTGGAAATTTGCCGATCGGCTCAGTGACGATAATTTGCCTCTCAATGCCCTAGCTCAAAGCGTACTGAGCGAGCCTTTTCAGATTGTGCTCATCATCGGGATGTTCAGCTTGTGTCTTGCTGTTGCTGCTGGTTCGACGATTGGGCAAGCAACGTTGCTGACAGAGAGTATTCTCGATCCGTTCTTTAAATGGGCATCGAGGTCGACGTCAAGCTCTGCATCAAGCGCGGTAGTATCAGGGCGATCGAGTGTCCTATGTGTGATTGCCGGTTCTCTATTGATTGCTTTCTCTGGGCAATCAATCATGGGCTTGCTGGAGTTTTCTCTCGTCCTCGTATTGGTCTCGATGTTTGTGCCGATGTGCCTCGCATTACTGTGGCCGTCTAAAGAGATACGACCCGCCCTCGGGACTGCAACCATGACCGTGGGACTTGTGATCTGGTTGCTATGCTTTATCGCGGAAAATAAATTTGGCTCTACCTGGGCTCTCGGAGCTTGGACTCTACCCTCGGAGCTCCTCGGGCTCTTAGCAAGCGCTCTTACCGGCCTGTACTTAAGATCGCGAACTACGTCGGAGTCGGAGACGACGGACAACCCCGTAGCAACCTAGCGAAGCCGCAAGCAGCATGCTTGAAGGTTCCGGAACGGCTGAGAATTCGATCCGATCCATGGCGAAGTAAGCCGGGGTGTTCATCCCGAACTGTCCAACGTCGCTTGAAGTCAAATCGAATTTCAATGCATCGATCGCCCCAAGGCTCGCAAGATTCACACGTGTCCAAGCGTCGATGATGTAGTCGTCGGATGAATTCGCAGACCTGAAGTCAGCCAGATAGAAGTCGAGTCTGCTAGTGAGATTCCCTCCCCGGAATCCTTGGAATTCGAGCTTGAAGAAATCTGGGTCACTCCCTGATGCCCCTCCGAACTTCTTTGCGAAAGCATCACCATCCTTCATGGAGAAGTAGTTGTAAGCAGTGTTCGTCACGTCGATCGATGCAAGTTGGACTTCGGCTCCAAACGTAATCACCGCATCCCCAGCAAAGGAATTGTAGACCACGGCGTAATGTTCCGAATTTTCGCTGCCCAGTCCGGGCCTGCTCGCATACTGATTCTCATAGCCCGGAACATTCCCTGCATTGACTCGCGAGTAAGCAAAACCGGACCAGTATGAATAGTTGTATTGCGTGTCGTAGGTGAATGAATTGGAGAAGTGACTTGCTCCGCTGGTCCAGCCTTGCGAATTGGTAGTGTTCGATCCAAGATCGCCATTGTAGTACTGGCCACTGGCACCCTGGCTATACAGTGTCTTCCCTTCGAACCCAATGATCTCCGCTTGGGATGGCAACGCAATCAAGCAAACCACGATGCATGTGAAGAATAACCGACATGCGGGAATAAGTTGCTGTGAGATCTGCCGGGATTGGAAGGATGGAATTAAGGTCGAATACATGGGTGAGGTTTTCACGTGCGAGTGGGGCCAAGCGGCTTTACCGGGTGCAGGGGCATCGACACACGGAGTCCTACCGAGTGCCTGCGATGCGAGCATCAAGTAAAGTTGGCCAATAACGACGCGGGAAGTCGAAGGAGATGCTTCCCAAACCATCCACCGCAGCGGCCCCAATCACGGGAGGCAAGTCTCTGCGATTTCGCAAGGTAGGTCTTCTGACTCGTCGTCACCCACCGCCTCGCTGCCTTCTCGGCTACCCGGAATGTCCTTCAAAAGGATCGGGGCTGCCAATGGCAATCTTCGTGGATTTTGGTTTAGAAGGAGGCGGTGTCGGTGCTGGTTTCCCAAATGATAGGAATGCAACACAGACGACTTACAGCGGCCGGACCGTCCCGGTTTTGCACCGGAGTTCCCTGTTGTCTTGGAAGCTTCGTTGCTTCCAAGTCACCATGCGCTCCGCATAGAGTACTCTAAAAAAAGCGAGCGTCAACATCGCACTCTTCAGCACCGCTTGCAAGGCGGTTTGCAGGCCAGTTTGCAGGCCAGTTTGCAAGCTAGCTTGAAAGCCAGCTTACAGAACAACCCGTAAAACAACTGGTGAAACAGCGAGTAATGCTGTTTGCAATGCAGCCGGTAAACCAGTCGTTACGAGGATAAACGGTAAGCGGCTAACTGATAAATACCAATAAAAGAAGCCGCAAGAACGATCTCGCGGCTTCTATTAATTCGTTTTAATTCACAAGCTTCGCTACTGCGAGCTCGCGGCTGTCAACTATCGCTTGGATGTCTTCGACTTGGTGGCTCCCTTGGCCCCCTTGGCGTCTTTGACTACCTTCGCTGCCGGTGCATTGGCCGGATGTCGCAACGCCGCTTGTGCTGCTGCAAGCCGAGCGATTGGCACGCGGAACGGACTGCAACTTACGTAGTTCAATCCGATCATGTGACAGAACTCGACGGAATTTGGATCCCCACCGTGCTCGCCGCAGATACCGATCTTCAAGTCGTTTCGAGTCGAGCGACCCTTCTCGACACCGATCTTCATCAACTGGCCAACCCCACCGCGATCGATGCTCGCAAACGGGTTCGCTTTGATGATTTCCAAGGCTTGGTAGCCTGGCAAGAACGATCCGGAGTCGTCACGGCTCATACCCAAAGCTGTTTGGGTCAAGTCGTTGGTACCGAAGGAGAAGAACTCAGCGGTTTCAGCGATTTCATCAGCTGTAACTGCACCGCGTGGTACTTCGATCATCGTACCGACGCTGTACTGGAACTTCTTGCCCGCAGCCTTCATGACTTCTGCTGCTACGCGATGCACGATCTCGACTTGGAGATCAAGCTCTCGCTTGAAGCCGACGAGTGGCACCATCACTTCTGGCTTGACCTTGGTTCCTTCCTTAAGAACCGTTACCGCTGCTTGGAAAATCGCCCGAGCTTGCATCTCGGTGATTTCTGGGCGAAGAATACCCAAGCGGCATCCGCGGAAACCAAGCATCGGATTGAACTCGTGGAGTTCGTGAACCATCTTGGCGACTTCGGCTACGGTTGTACCAAGCTGCTTCGCAACTTCTTCTTGCCCCTTCTTGTTATCGGACTGAGGCAAGAACTCGTGCAACGGTGGATCGAGCAAGCGTACGCAAGCTGGCAATCCATCGAGAGCACGGAAGATTCCTTCGAAGTCTTTTTGTTGGTATGGCAACAAGGTCGCCAACGCGCTCTTTCGAGCTTCGTCGCTCTTGGCCAAGATCATTTGGCGAACAGCGATGATGCGGTCACCTTCGAAGAACATGTGCTCAGTTCGGCAAAGTCCAATGCCTTCGGCTCCGAAAGCCACTGCATTGAGAACTTGGTCGGGTTGGTCTGCGTTGGTTCGCAGGCCGAGCGTTCGGTACTTGTCTGCGAGCTTCATGATGAAGTCGTAGTATTGGAAAACCTTCGAGTCTTTTGGCTTGAGGGTCTTGCCGACGAGAACTTGCTTCAGTTCGCTGTCCGCTGTATCAATCTTGCCGTGGAAGACTTCCCCGGTCGTACCGTTGATGCTGATGTGATCCCCTTCCTTGAGGGTTACACCCTTGCACTTGAGGACTCCCTTGTGGTAGTCGATTTCGATATCGCCAGCACCAGCAACGCAAACCTTACCCATTTGACGGGCAACGAGTGCAGCGTGGCTGCTGACCCCACCGCGAGCGGTTAGGATACCGTCGGCAGCGATCATACCGCGAAGATCTTCTGGGCTGGTTTCGATCCGCGCGAGGACAACGTTGTGTCCCTTAGCAGCCAATTCTTCGGCCTTGCCAGCGGTGAAGACGACCGAGCCGGAAGCTGCACCAGGACCTGCTGGCAAACCAACTGCCATCAATCGACCTTCCTTCTTGGCCTTGTCATAAGCCTTCAAATCGAAGATCGGCTGGAGAAGTTGGTTGAGGGCTTCTGGATCCCCAGACTTGATCGCATGCTCAGGAGTCATGAGCTTCTCTTTGACCATGTCGTGAGCGATCTTGACATAAGCCAACGCAGTTCGCTTTCCATGCCGTGTTTGGAGCATGTAAAGCTTCTTGTTTTCAATGGTGAATTCAAAGTCTTGAACGTCGCCGAAGTTCTTCTCAAGTGTCTTGCGAACGTCAACAAGTTCCTTGTAAGCAGGTCCGAGGATCTTGTCCTTGGCCATTTCGGAGATCTTCAATGGCGTGCGAACACCAGCCACGACGTCTTCACCCTGTGCATTGACGAGGTACTCGCCGTAGAAGACGTTATCGCCGTTAGCAGGGTCGCGGGTGAATGCCACGCCAGTCGCGCAATCTTCACCCATGTTGCCGAACACCATGCTTTGGATGTTCACGGCGGTACCCCATTCATCAGGAATGCGGTACTTTTGACGATAGAGAATTGCTCGTTCGTTCATCCAAGATCCGAAAACGGCTTGGACTGCACCTTCAAGCTGCTTCATCGGCTCATTGGGGAACGCTTTGCCTGTCCACTCCTTGATGAGCTTCTTGTATCGCTTGACCAACTCTTGAAGATGAGCTGCGGTCAAGTCGGTATCTTCCTTGACCCCAACTTCGTGCTTCAAGCCGTCCATGACTTCTTCAAACGGTTCGTGGTCGTTTTCGTTCTTCTTCTGAACACCCATCACAACGTCGCCGTACATCTGAATGAAGCGACGGTAGGAGTCCCAAGCGAATCGCGCGTTGTTGGTCGCAGTAGCAAGCCCTTCGGTTGCCGCATCGTTGAGTCCAAGGTTCAAAATGGTATCCATCATACCGGGCATCGAGTCACGAGCACCGGAACGGACGGAGACGAGAAGAGGGTTCTTCGTATCGCCGAACTTCTTGCCAGATTCCTTCTCAAGCCACTTAACAGCCTTTTCCAGTTCAGTTGGAAGCTCAGCAGGGTACTTGCGTCCGTTCTTGTAATAGTTCACACAGACTTCGGTCGTGATGGTAAAGCCCGAAGGAACAGGAAGACCAATTTTGGTCATCTGGGCCAAGTTCGCCCCTTTGCCCCCCAACAGAGCTTTCATGTCTCCGCCGCCATCGGTTTTGGATTTGCCAAAGAAGTAAACGAGTTTGTTTGCCATAGCCGAACGCAACGCTCCCAAAAATGAACAGAAATCAAAGGGCTTAACGGTTTCCTACCACCGCAGAAGTCTCCTATATACGAAGGTCGCAAGTTTAAGCCTACCCCGAAAAATCGTCAATTACCTCAAGGATTGCCCAAGCCTCTTCCCCAAGGCTTCTTCGGTTCGCGACCGGGCGCTCGATCGCCGAGCGTCGCAGAACATTCCTGGATTTACAAGGCCGCGAAGCGAATCCGGGCCGCTGATTCCGAAATGGGGCTGTCTGAGAAGTGCGATCCGGGGCCCCAAAGCCCGAGAATTTCGACCGAGTTGCAACGTTTTCGTCTTCTTCGCGCTACAATACTGCATACCTTGATCCGCACCCCCCGGGCCCAAATGCGGGCTTGCTCATTGTTCACTTCCAACGTCCAAGTTTCGGAACCGTTGGTCCCGATTTGGAGTCTAGGAGTTCCATAATGTCTATTCGAGAATTCATGGGAAATTGTTGGATCGTCGCAAGCTTCCTCGCCGGACTGCTTGCGCTGGGCCATTTGCACGCAGCCCAGCTCCCAGCTTCACAACTCCCTGCTTCCCAACCTCCTGCCGATCTTCCGGCCGCGCTTGAACCTAAGGTACCGGGATCCAATTCACCAGGATCCAATGCACCGGAACAACTGCCTGCGCCGAAGCTGCACGGCGGATACTCCTTTCGATTCGCTGAAAGGCTCGCCGCCGAGGCACAAGATCGGTCGCAAAGCAACGTTTTCAAGGTCGAGGTTCCAGTCGAAGCCCTCTCGCAAAAATCGATCGATGGCCAAACCACTCCGCCCGCGATGGATACACCGGGTCCGCAACTACCCAGCAGCCAGCTTGCAGAGTCCAAGTCCCACGAGCTAGTAACAACTGCAAAGTTGTCTTTTGAGACACCAGCGGGTATCAAACGCTCTCTGCCGAGCCAGGCTTTGGAGAGTCTATTGAATCAAGCTTGGGAGCCACTCGTGTTGCAAGGTGAGCAAACCTTGCACTGGCTCGTACGCGTCGAAGGGAACCCAATTCCACTGCAAATTCGAATCGCAAGCCAGCCTCCTGTCGAAGGTCAAATCACGACAAGGCAAATTCAAATCGAAGTTGCGATACCATCGGAAGATGGGAAAGGGATGGTCGCCATCACACCCGAATCGGTGTCGAAGATCCTCAAGAGGCTACGCCAATATGAACGATGGCTTCGAAGTTCAGCTGAGGAATGGAAAGCGGTCGGTGCAAGCCGCGATTGGCGAGATGGCCGAGAAGCCGTCGCTCGGGCTCGCTTGATGGCCGCTAAACAGAGAGAGACCGAGCGGTCACTTCAGAAGTGGACTGCGATTGAGGATTTGGCAGAAGTAATTTTTCAATCTGCTCGATTGGAATTCACGGTCGAATAAAATCACGATGGAATAATTGCATTCTAGTCAACGGTTCGCCGCAGATTCGGTATCCTGAAGGATCTGCGGGACGAGGTTTCCGAGAGCCACGGGACAGAAGTCAAAAAAGAGGTTAGTCGATGAGTACAAGCGAAGGAGCGGGTAATTCGCTCGACACAATGCGGGGACGGGATTATCCGACGCTTCGACAATTCACGGTGTTTCTTGAAAACCGAGTCGGGCAACTGCGAGATGTGGTTCGCAGGATCGAGACATCGGGAAATCGCATCTTGGCTTTCTCAATCAGTGATTCCGCCGAATGCGCTTTTGTCCGCTTCTTGTTCGCCTACCCCGAACGAGGCCGCGAAACGCTCGAGCTCGCAGGATTGGCATTCATCGAAAGCGACTGCATCGGAGTGGAACTCCCCCAGTCCGGCGAACCGATCGAGCAAGTCTGCTTAGCGCTGCTACAGTCGGAGTTGAATATCGTCCAAGCTTATCCGCTACTTGCCAGAAGCATGGAAGGACCGGCGATCGCCATCATGGTCGATAATTCAGAAGTCGCATTAGAGACCCTCGCCCGCAAAGGCTTTCGCTTGTTACACGAAGGTGACTTGAGAGATAGCGAGTAAGTGGAAATAGTCTGACTTGTCTGACCACCCAACAAGCACCTGCTCCCCTTCTCCCGCTGGCGGCAATACTGTTCG
>Ga0214163_1000558_pt1 | contig 17063 bp, 18 predicted proteins | sample LakMenepilimnion_2_FD_153001 | JGI IMG/M metagenome (GOLD analysis project Ga0214163, IMG submission 153001) | Freshwater microbial communities from Lake Mendota, WI - Practice 15JUN2010 epilimnion v4 | ecosystem: Environmental > Aquatic > Freshwater > Lake > Epilimnion/Euphotic zone | place... | reverse complement strand
CGGCTGGTAGTATGAGTGCGGCGGATAAGACAAAGTTAGACGGTGTTGCAACGGGCGCAACGGCCAACACAGGCACGGTAACTTCCGTTGGTGGCACTGGAACCGTTAATGGCATTACTCTTACTGGCACGGTAACTGCATCAGGTTCGCTTACCCTTGGCGGCACACTGTCTGGCATTAATTTATCAACGCAAGTTACAAGCACGTTGCCTGTTGCAAATGGCGGCACAGGCGCAACAACGCTGACTGGATACGTTAAAGGTAGTGGCACAAGCGGTCTAACGGCTTCATCATCAATTCCTGTCGCTGATGTTACGGGAGCAGCGCCACTTGCTTCGCCAACCTTCACAGGCACAATTACAACTGGAACTGCTGACTTACTCGGCTCAGTGCGTAGTAATGTCACTACAGTAGCGGCAAGTGCAATTGACTGCTCTGTTGGAAATTACTTTATCAAGACGGCAAGTGGCGGCTTAACTTGGACTGCGACCAATGTTCCAGCATCACGCGCATACAGTTTCGTTCTGGAACTAACCAACGGCGGAACTGGCACACAAACTTGGTTTAGCGGGATTAAGTGGCCGTCTGGAACTGCGCCTACCCTTACAGCATCAGGTGTAGACGTTCTTGGCTTCATAACTGATGATGGCGGCACAACATGGCGTGGCGTTCAGCTAATGAAGGATAGTAAATAATGATTGTCTGGATTGTCGCGCAATGAGCGTATCAGACAAACTCCTTGACCTGACTATTATACGGCAACTGCTTTTAGAGCGGGTTATTGCTGGTCAAAATGCTGCGGTAAACAAGCAGCTTAATGACATTGCTGCTGCCCTGCAAAAACAACTAAAAGGCAAGGAGCTTACCGAATACCAAGGTAGGCGGTTAGATAAGGCCATTGATGAACTAAAGGCTATTGTAAACGTCAAGAAGCCTGATTTAAGTGACCTTACAAGTGCAGAGGCTGCATTCTTTAAGGATGCTATGTTGAACGTCGGTATCGACGCTGTGTTGCCGCCTGTTACCGCTTTGGAAACGATTGCACAAAGCAGCTTGATACAAGGCGCGACAATAGGTGATTGGTTTTCCCGTTTGAACGATAGCGCAAGGTTTGACGTTGAGCGCGTTGTTAAAAATGGCGTATTGCTTGGGCAGACTAACGCACAGATTGCTAAAGAACTTATCGGCATTGGCGACAAGGGCGGTCAGCCGATTGCCAAAGCGCGGCGCGATGCAATGGCTATTACACGCACAGCCGTTCAAACTGTAGCAAACGAAACAAGGTTAGCGTCATTGGAGGCTAACGCCAAAATCATTAAGGCAGTGCAATGGGTGTCCACCTTGGATAGCCGCACTAGCGAAATATGCATGGCGCGTTCGGGCAAGACATGGACTTACCCTGACTTTAAGCCAATCGGTCACAAGATACCGTGGAATGGTGGGCCACCCGCCCATTGGAATTGCAGAAGCACGTTTATACCAGTTACAAAGTCATTTGCGGAACTGACGGGTGGTAAAATTAAAGATACAATTGAGCCAGCAACCCGCGCAAGTATGGATGGTTCCGTTGCTGCCGACTTGACCTTTGACCAGTTTTTAAAGAATAAGCCGCCCGAATTTGCAGACAAGATGCTTGGCAAAGGCCGTGCAGAGCTTTGGCGCAGCGGAAAGATTACGTTAAACCAACTGCTAGACCAGCGTGGAAACCCGCTGACTTTAGAACAATTGAAGCGTCTATAGTAATGTAGTGTTTACCGTGATATTAAAGAAGTTACGCCAAGGCTGTGCTGCGGCATAAACCGCCCCCGTGGGGCAACAAAGTCCAGAGGACAAACTTATGAGTGAAGAACGGATTGCAGAGTTAGAAGAAGCGATGGAAGCATTGAATGCTAAAAACCGCGAACTTTTAGGAGAAGTCAAGATTGCCAGAGCGAAAGCAAAAGGCGTTGAGATAGACCCAAACGATTTTATGGCGCTTCAGACTGAAAATGAAACGCTGAAATCGCAACTCGAAAAGGTTGCAAAGGAAAACGCGAAGACGGTTGAAACGTTGCAAGCAAGCCTGACCGAAAAGGATGGTGCGCTTCAATCTTATCTAATCGACAACGGGTTAAACGATGCAATGCTAAAGGCTGGTATCAAACCTGAATTTATGACTGCGGCAAAGGCCATGCTGAAGTCACAAACCAAGTTGATGGCTGATAACGGTCAATATTCCGCACTTATGGGTGAAAAACCGCTGAATGAAGCAATTGCTGAATGGGCTGCTAGTGATGAAGGTAAACACTTTGTTTCTGCACCCGCAAACTCTGGTGGTGGAGCCACTGGCGGGACTGGCAATGGCATTCCTGCAGCACCAAAGGGCAACCTTGGTGGTGACAAGACGCAGCGGACAAATGCAATCAAACAAATGTTCCCTGACCTAGTATAAGGATTTTGAATTATGTCACTTTCGCAAATGAAGGTATTCAACGAATATGTAATGCCAGCCACCATCGAAACTCTTGCCCAGATGGTCGAGAAATTCAATGCGGCATCGGGCGGCGCAATCCGTTTGACCACCACTGGCTTTGACGGCGACTTCTATCAAGAGTCGTTCTTCGCTGCCGTGCATAGCGCACAGCGTCGCGTTGACCGTTATGCAAACCAAGCATCGGCAACAGCAACTGACCTGACCCAGCTTCAGCTTAACGGCGTAAAGGTTGCTGGTGGCTTTGGCCCAATCCGCTTTGAGCCTTCGCAGCTTACATGGTTGCAGAAGCCAACATCGGAAGGCATTGAAGTTGCATCGCGTAACTTTGCTGAAGCACTGATGGCTGACCAGTTGAACACCGCAATCGCTGCTCTTGTTGCTGCAATCGCCAACCAAGGCGCTGCAACAACTGTAGACGTTTCGGCTTCGGCTGCTGTAACCTATGGCACGATGAACGCCGCCAACGCTTTGTTCGGTGACAATTCGTCGAGCATTGTTGCTAACGTCATGAACGGCGCTGCATATCACAAGTTGATTTCGCAGAACCTGACTAACGGCGCACAGTTGTTCGTTGCACAGAACGTTCAGGTTGTTGACATCCTTGGCCGTCCTGTTGTCGTGACTGACGCTCCTGCGCTGTATACTGCTGGCACACCTAACAAGTCGAAGGTTCTTGGCTTGGCAGATAGCGCAGCCATCGTTTATGACGGCGGTGACGTTATCAGCAACATCGAAACCAACAATGGTCAGACCCGTATCGAAACAACAATGCAGGTCGATTACACCTTTGGCGTGGCTTTGAAGGGCTATAGCTGGGATGTCACGAACGGCGGCAAGTCGCCAACGGACGCTGAACTAGCAACTGGCAGCAACTGGGATAAGGTTGCAACGTCAATCAAGCACACCGCTGGTGTCTTGGCAATTGGTGACGCTGACGAGTAAACCATAGTTAGGGAGCCGTCGGTTGGAAGGGCGGCTCCCAATCTATTTGGAGGATTTTATGGCTAAAATCATTTATGAACCGCATCCAATGAACCCAGCGCGTAAAGCTAAATTGCAAGCGCAGGGTTATAAAATCATTGATGCTGTTTTTGCCCCTGCTGGCACACCTTTGCACGAAAAACTGGATGTAGAAGAAATCGTTGCTGAAGCTCAAGCCGTCATTGCCCCAGAGGTAATGGAAGTGGTAGAAGCACCAGTAGAAGAAACACCAGCGGTTGATGAGCCTGTTCAAGAAGCACCTGTGGTTGAAGAAGCCCCAGTTGCAGAAGAAGCAGAGCCAGCAGCTAAAACTGGCAAAAGCCGCAAGGAGTAACAAATGGCATTCGTGGTCGAAACAGGTGCAGGGCTTTCTAACGCAAATAGCTATGCCAGCGTTTCGGCTGCGGATAGCTATGTTGCTGACCGTGGCATAACGGGCTGGGCAAGCCTGTCGCAAACAATCAAAGAGCAATCGCTAGTTAAGGCAACAGACTATCTGGAAGCCACATACCGCGATGCTTGGAAGGGCAATCGCGTTAAGGAAACGCAAGCATTGTCATGGCCCCGCTATAACGTGGTCGTGGATGGCTTTAATTACGCCAGCAATGTTGTGCCGCCACAGGTCGTAAACGCTTGCGTCGAGATGGCGCTACGGGCTTCGGCTGGTGAAACGCTAATTGCTGACCAAGGCCAAAAGGTGAAGCGCGAAAAGATTGACGTAATTGAGATTGAATACCAAGATTATTCCGACCCGACGCAGCGTTACCCATTGGTCAATCGGATGCTTACCCCTTACCTTTTGTCGTCATCGGAAAGCGGCTTTAGCGTAACACGGGTTATCCGCACATGAGCAGCCAAGCGCAAACAGCATCACGGCTGCTTGCTAAATATGGCGAAGCTGTGTCCATCATTTTCCCTGTTTATGGCGCAACAGACCCTATCACGGGTGCAGTCATCGGGACAGACACCAGCACGACAATAAGCGGCAAGGGCTACCCCGCTGCTTACCACAAGACCGATATTGACGGCACGGTCATTCAGGCGGGTGATATACGCCTAATCCTTGAACTTATCGCCACACGCCCCGCTGTGGGCTGTTTATCGACCATTGACGGCACAACTTACCGTGTCATGGACGTTCAGCCTATCCGCCTGACAGGTGAGGATGTAATTTACATATGCCAGCTAAGGTCAAACTGATGTTGCCGATAGGCCAGAGGGTTTTCTTTCCATCGCAATGGGACTCTGGCATATTGGATAGCGTTCTGCATGACACGCAAAACCACGTTATCGCCTATATAATTCTGCTCGATAATGGTAAAAAGGTCGCCATAGATATGCAAATCGTGGAGCCTTTATATGATTAACAGCAAAATAAGCGCGGCACTTGCGACCCAACTGGACACGCTTGACCTGCCGACGCACTGGGAAAATGCAAAATTCATTCCCCCTGCTGGCGACATTTATTTGAGCGAAAGCCTGTTAAGCGGCGACACCAACCCTGTCGGCATAGCAAGCGCGGCTTCTGATGAGTTTAGCGGCGTTTACCAAGTGCTTGTGTATGCCCCTGCTGACGCCAACAAAGGCCCAGCACGTTCAACTGCTGATGATGTGGCCGCTGCCTTCCAGCGTGGCGATAGGCTCGTTTATGATGGCATTACAGTTACCATCCAGCGCACGACACAGAACCCCGCATTTATGTCTGGTGACCGCTTTGTCATACCTGTAAGCGTGACTTACAGAGCCTTCGCATGACCACGTTTAGCTTAGACGTAAAGAAGTTTGCTCAACAGGCTGAAGAAGCTGCTGATGCCGTGATTAGCAAAGTCTGCTTAGACCTGTTGTCGGACATCGTTTTGAACACCCCCGTAGATACGGGCAGGGCTAGGGCCAACTGGTTTACAAGCATTGGCTCACCTTCAGCAGCGACTATTGAATATGAAGGCGCTCCATCTGCTGCTGGCGTTGCCATCAGTAGGGCTTCTGATGATATAGCCAGTGCGCCGCGCAATATCTTTTGGATAAGTAACAATCTGCCATACATTTATCGACTTGAATTTGAGCAATGGTCAAAGCAAGCGCCAAGTGGTATGGTGCGGTTAGCAATCAACCGCGCAGAACGCAAAATGCGTTAGGGTGACTTGGCTGCTTTTTTGTGTTAAATGTTAAATCCCATGCATGGAGATTGAATTATGTCTGATATTGTTTCTTCCGTTGGCACTATTGTTTCAGTGTCGGCTGCTGCCCCTGCCACTTACAATGCTACTGGCTTTGCTGCACTTACTTGGTCGGCTTGCGGCGAACTGGCTGAATTGCCTTCGTTCGGTGCTGAAGCTGCTCTTGCTACGCATACGCCACTTGCTACTGGCATTGTTGCCAAGCGTCGCGGTTCGCTGAACTACGGTTCGGTAGCATTGACGATGGCTGTGTCAGAAGATGACGCTGGTCAAACCATTCTGCAAGACTCGGCTGAAGCTGGTGCTGGCTCTGACGCTACTGTTTCGGTTAAGGTTGCCTTGGTCAATGGTGAAATCCAGTATTTCACGGCTCAAGTTATGTCATACAAAACCAATGTCGGTAACGCTGACGCTATCACGATGGCTGAAGTCACACTTGAAATCGACAATTCGGTTGTTAAGGTTGCTGCATAAGTAGCTAATAAACTTCCCCGTCGTGGCTGCATCCGACCACGGCGGGGGAGACTTTCAACATCGGTGCATTCGGATGGAGTTTTAAAATGTCTTTTGACCTAAATTCGCTGAAGCCAGTTATGGCTGACGATGGCGCTGTTCTAAATATTGTGCATCCTGAAACAGAAGAACTGATTGACGGCATGACGATTACCCTTCTTGGGCAGGACAGCAAAGTTTACCGCAAATTGCAAATGGGCAAGCAACAGGCTGCACTTAACCGTATGGCTAAGGGCAAAAAGGCTATCGACCTTGACGCTGAAAAGCTGTCGGAAGATAGCATTGAAGATTTGGTCAAGCTTACAACTGCATGGACGGGCTTTGCCCTTGATGGCAAAAAACTTGAATTTACGCCTGATAACGTCCGCATGGTCTACACCGACTGGGCATGGATTAAAGAGCAAGTGCAGGAGTTTGTCGGCAATCGCGCTAACTTTTTTCGCACAGACGCTCCAGCAACTGCTCCTGTTCGTAAAACAATCAGCTTGGATTAATACAATTCCGTCGGGGGCAAAACGTCCTCGGCGGGAAACCAAGTCGGACGCCATGCCTCCATTTGAGGCTGGCGCTCACTTGCTTGAAATATTATTTGAAGTTGGCCCATCTAAATCATCTGGCATGGGGCAGCAAATCGGCATTGATGAAGTTGACCTTTTGGCTTGGCAATACAACCAAGGTGTTAGCTTAAGTCCTTGGGAAGCAAGGGCTGTCCGCACTTTATCCAAGGAATATGCCTATATGCTTGGGCAAGCCAGTGATGTTAATTGCCCACCGCCTTGGGTAGACCCAAACATCTTGTCGGAGCAGCGCAGGCAAAAGATTTCTGATGCAATGTCATCATGGGCTGATAAAATCAATGTGGGCAAGACAAGCAGAAAGTTTTAAGGTATAGGCAATTAACTTTGGACGGGGTTATAGCGTGGCAGATTTAGCAAACCTTAAAATTAGCGTTGATAGCCGTGATGTTAAGTCCGCCACGACTGACCTTAATGCACTTGGTGCGGCTGCTGGAACCGCAGAAAAAGATGTTCGTAATGTAGGCACTGCCGCTCAAAGCACGGGTTCGGCAATGCGTAACATGACGAACATCATTCAGCAGGGCGAACAAGCACAAATCGCTGCCGCAAATGCTAACCGTGCAGTTGGTCAAACTGGTCAACTTGCTCGGCATCACATGATGAACCTTGGCTTCCAGTTTCAGGATTTGGGTGTTCAGATTGCCAGTGGCGCAAACCCATTGACCGCCTTCATTCAGCAGGGCGCTCAAATTGGCGGCATTATGACGCAAGCGCAAATTGGCATCATGGGCGTTGTCCGTGCCTTTGGTGCAATGGTGGCAGCAGCTACAATGGCAATCGTAACCAACCCTATTTTATTGGGTATAGCTGCGGCTGCAACTGCTGCTTATGTTGCGTTCAAGCAGTTTCAGTCAGCGGTTGCTGAAACTGGCGAGATTAAAGACTACGCCAATTCCCTTGGCCTGACCAAAAAGGAACTGCGCGAACTTGAAAACGTCCACGTTACTTTTGGCGATGTGCTGTCAGGTGTATGGGCAACAATCAGCGAAGGGCTTGGGCTGGATAAGGTATGGCAATCCATAAGCGAATTTGCCACCAACGCTTTTGATGTAATATTAAAAGGTGCTGGCATGGCAACTGCTGGCATCTATGCGTATTTTGCTGGCTCTTTTGACGCCATCAAGATTGTATGGAAAAACCTTCCCGCAGTTTTAGGCGACTTGTTTGTTCAAGCAGTAAACCTTTCAATCAAAGCCGTGGAAATGCTGGTTAATGCTGTTCTTGGCGGTATCAACTATGTCACCACGAAAGCCAATGGCGTTTTGACATCAATGGGCATGGCCGCTGTTTTTGCACAAGTCGAAAGCGTAAAACTTGGCAGGGTTGCCAACGAAAATGCTGGCGCTGCAGCAAAGACAACTGTTGCTGTTTTTGATGCCTATGCCAGCCGTTACAGCGAAGCGTTGTCTGGCATGAAGGCAATTGGCCTTCAGATTAAACAAAACACATTGGACGCAACCAAGTCCCGTTTGGCTGCACAGGCTGCTGCACTTATCGAAAAGCGTAACGAAGGTAAGCCGAAGAAGGCTGGCTTGTCTGATGAGCAAAAGCAGTTTGAACGTGACCTGAAGGCCGCTGAAGATTATTTGGTTTCGTTGGAAAAGCAAGCTGCGGCTATTGGCAAGACTAGCATTCAATTAAAAGAAATGGAGATTGCTGAAAAGGCTGCTGCGGCAGCTAAGGTCGGCTTGAAAGAAGAAACACTGGCATTGGGCGCTGCGCTTCTTGAAGGAATGCGCGCAAAAGAACGTGCCGACGCAAACAAGCAAATTGATGAAACCATAAAGGCTTTGGCAGACGAACTATCCTTGCTTGGCCTGACAGGGGCAGAGCGGGATAGGGCGGCACTGGCATTGGAGCGCGAAGGCTTCATTGCTAAATATGTTACGGCACTTGGCCTTGATGAAGCGACTGCTGCTTATGAGCGTTACGCTGCTGGCAAGGAAAAAATCATTGCCCAAGAAAGCGCCTTTGAAAAGGAACGCAAAGAAGCTGAAAAGCTCAAGCAGCAACTCGAAGGCTTATCTAATTTACTGGATGATATTTTTGGTGGCGCTGCCAGCCAAATAAAAGACATTGCCGTAACGGTTAAGGCCAATTTCGATACGGCTGAACTGAAAGAAGCGTTCAAGGGTATAGAGAAATCATTAGCTGCCTCATTGAAGCAGGCTGGCCTTAATGTTGGCAAGTTGGGCAAAACGCTTGGCGCAGGAGCGGCTGGCGCTCAAGTCGGAACGTCTGTGGATGCCATATTCAAAGGCTTGGGTGTTAAGTCATCCAAGATGGGCGCACAGGCTGGTGGTGCTATCGGTGGCGCTGCATTTGGCCCTGTTGGCGCTATTGCTGGCAGCATCTTGGGCGGTGTCCTTGGTGGTATGCTCAAGAAAACCAAAACGGCTTCAGCGACCATCTCGCAGATAGCAGGTCAAGGTATGCAGACTGCATTGTCGGGCAACAGCGCGGCGCTGAAAGATGTATCGAACAAGATGGCTTCTGGCTTGCTCAAAGGCCTTGCAGACATGGCTGAACAGCTTGGCGGCACATTAGGTGGAAACGTCAAGGTTAGCCTTGGTCAACGCAACAAAGACTTTGTGGTTGACCCAACTGGCTCTGGCCGCACCACAGGCGCTGGCGTTAAGAATTTCGGCACTGACCAAGCGGCTGCGGTTGCATACGTTACGCAACTGGCAATCCAACAGGGCATAGTCACTGGCATCAGCGCAGGAGCGCAGACCCTTATTCGCGCTGGCACTGACTTGAATGAGCAAGTGCAAAAGGCGCTGAAGTTTGACCAAGTGTTTAAGGACTTGGTAAGTGAGAGCGACCCACTGCGTTCAAGCCTTGATAGTCTATCCGTTGAGATGGAAAAGCTAAAGGCTATATTCAAAGAAGCTGGCGCTTCGGCTGCTGACTACGCCAAGCTTGAAGAACTTTATGCTATCAAGCAAGCCAAGGCGATATTTGAAGCTAACAGGCCGCGCCGTGAGTTGGAAATTCAGCTTATGGAAGCGCAGGGCCGTTCTTCTGAGGCGCTTGCTGCAAGCCGTAAGCTTGAATTGGAGTCAATGGATGCATCTTTGCGCTCATTGCAAAGCATGATTTATGCAGAGCAAGACCTGAGTGCCGCCCGTGAAGCAGAGCAAACTGCAATTTCAGACCTTCGCGCTGCTGTTGATATGCTTAATTCCAATGTCGCTGAAGCAGAAGCCCAACTTGCTGAAGCGATAAGGGCGCAACGTCAGCGCCAAATGGAAAGCTATCGGGGGCAAATCGCTGACCTTGATGTCATTATTGCCAAGCGGGAAGAAGCACAGGCGGCATTGCGCCGAGCCTATGATGCTGAAATTGCCCGAATTGACGATGAAATTAACAAGCGTAATGATAACATTAAATCGCTTCAGGACGCCTATTCGGGCCAAGCAAATATTATGCAAGGCACGATTGACCAATTCCGTGACTTCGCATCATCACTGCGCGATTTTGCATCAACCATTATTCCCATGAATGGCAGTGGCCCACAATCCTTGGAAGTGCTGCGCCGACGCTTTGCAGATGTGGCGAAAGCTGCCCTTGGTGGCGATACAGAGGCAATGGGGCAAGTTGCTGGTATCGGCGGACAATTGCGCGAAAGCATTATGGCGAACGCTTCTGACCGCACATCAATGCTGCGTCAGCTTTATGCGCTACAGGCCGAAACAAATACTGTTGTCAGCGGTGCGGAGCAGCAAGCAAGCATTGCTCAACAGCAACTTGCTGCCGCTAAATTGCAAAACGAACACCTTGTTAGCATTGAAAATAAGGCAATTGAGCAGCTTAATGCACAAAAGGAGGCGAATACTGCCCTTGTTGGACAGTTTATCCAACTTACTGAAACCAACTTATCGCTTGATGAGGCTATCCGTCAGCTTCAATCAGCCGAGCAAGCAGCCTTCAGCGCAGAACAGCAGAAGACCTATCTGCAGGGCCAGATTGATGCCCTAGCTGCTCTTGATGCAAGCGTGATGAGCGTTGAAGAAGCCCAGCGCGAATTAGATGTGGCAAAGGCAGAACGCGATACTGTTTTGGCCGATATTACCCAGCGCGGTTTTGCAGCCCTAATAGCGGTTACACAGCAATCAGCCGCTCAAATGGCAGCAGCCGCCATGTCTGCAATCAGCAATGCACGGGCATCAGCAGCGCAAGCGCAAGTTGCTATTTCTGCTGCACCAGTTGCACCTGTTGTGCTTCCAGTTGCGCCCACCTTGCCTGAAGTTAGCAATGTCATCCCCTTCCCGACCCCGAATATCATGGATGGCGGTTTTGGGTCTATTATTGGCAATTTCGACGGCCTATCAATTCCGCAAAACTTCAATGGCGGCGGTTTGCGCGAATTTGGCCTTGATAATAATGTGCAACTCTTTGCAAATGGCGGAATGCATAGTGGTGGCCTTCGCATTGTTGGCGAGAATGGCCCAGAACTTGAAGCAACAGGCCCATCACGCATCTACAATAGCAACCAGCTAGGCAATATGCTAAATCACGGCGCGACTGCTGAAGAAATAAAAGCAATGCGCGATGAATTGAGAGTTGCAATGTATCAAATCGCCAAAAATACTGGTAAGAGCTATGACCTAATGAACCGTTGGGATGGTGATGGTCTGCCCCCTGAAAGGAATGTCGGCTAATGATTATTATTCAGCCAGTCCCTATCACGGCGACCATGCTGACGGCATCTAACGTCCCTGAGACAGATGCCCCTGCTTGGACGGCTGGCACTTATACGCTTGGCACACAGCGCATTTATGAACATCGTGTCTATGAGGTGATTGTTACCAGCACGACTGCCCGTCCTGATATTGGTGCGGTTGCAACACCACCTTCATGGCTAGACCTTGGCGCGACTAATCGCTTCAAGATGTTTGACCAGATTATCAGCACCCAAACCGTTAAAAACGCTGAGATTGACGTTGACATTGTTCCCGCAGCCATTGTCAATTCTGCCGCATTTTTCGGGCTGTTTGGTAGCTCAATCACGCTTACAATGACCGACCCAACTGAAGGCGTGGTCTATACTGAAACCAGAAGCCTACAAGACAACACGATAATAATTGACTGGTATCCTTACTTTTTTGAAGAAGTAGCCTATTTACCAGACATAGTTTTTCTAAACCTTCCTGCATATGGCAGTGCTACCCTTAACGCTGTCATTGATGGTGGCGCTGGAGATGCCAAGGTTGGTGAGGTTGTCATTGGTAAGCAGCGCACTCTTGGCGTTACCAATTTTGGCAGCAGTGTCAGCATTCAAGACTATTCAATCAAATCTACTGACGATTTTGGCAACACAATCATTGTGCAACGTGCTTATAGCAAACGGGCTGATTATGATGTTACGGTTGAAACATCGGCTGTAGCTGCCGTTCAGAAGGCGCTTGCTGATATTCGCACCACACCCACTGTTTTTGTTGGTGACCAGAACCGACCTGAAACTGTGGTCTATGGATTTTACAAGCAATTTAATATAGTTTTATCTACACCGAGCATCTCAGGTTGCTCCATTGAGGTTGAAGGATTGGTATAATGCCCGCACCACAGATTTCCCCGCTTCCTAATCCACCATCTCGTTCGCAATCGCCAGCGACTTTTAGCGTCGATGCAGATGCCTTTTTGGGTGCTTTGCCTGACTTTCAGGAACAGGCTAATGACCAAGCTGATTATCTAGATGCTCTTGCAATTGCGGTTGACGCTGATGCTGCTGCGGCTGATGCTGATGCTGCGTCCGCCTTATCAAGCAAGAATGATGCTTTAGCATCTCAAACTGCCGCCGCTGCATCTGCCGCCGCCGCTTTGGTAAGCCAGAATGCTGCTGCTGCAAGTTTCGATAGCTTTGATGACCGCTACCTTGGCGCAAAAAGCAGCAACCCTAGCGTTGATAATGATGGCAATGCACTTTTGACGGGTGCGCTTTATTGGAACACAACATCAAGCCAAATGCGCGTCTATACTGGCAGCGCATGGGAAGCCGCATATTTGCCATCTTCTGCGTATGTCCAAGGCCCAGCATCTTCCACTGAAAACAATATTGCTTTGTTCGATGGCACGACGGGCAAGGTTATTAAGGATGGCGGTAGCCTTTCAGCCTACATTCAAGGCCCAGCGTCTTCAACTGCCAATAATGTTGCTTTATTTGATGGCACAACTGGGAAGTTGCTTAAAGATGGCCCAAGCCTTTCAACCTATGCCCCATTAGCCTCTCCAACATTCACTGGAACTGCTACAACTGCAACGCTTGATGCCCTCGGCTCGGTGCGAAGCAATGTGACAACTGTATCCGCTAGTGCGATTGATTGTTCTGTTGGCAACTATTTTATCAAAACTGCAAGCGGTGGACTTACATGGACTGTAACCAATGTTCCTACATCCCGCGCTTATAGCTTCATTCTTGAACTTACAAATGGCGGCACAGGAACGCAAACTTGGATGTCTGGCATTAAATGGCCCAATGGAACAGCACCAACACTTGTTGCGTCTGGTGTTGATGTGCTAGGCTTTATCACTGATGACGGTGGAACCACTTGGCGCGGTGTCCAACTTATGAAGGACAGCAAATAATGTTGGATAGAGTTTTTCTAAGCGGCGGCTCTGGTGGCGGCGGCTGGATTGGCCACATTGGTTCGGCACAAGACAATATCCCACAGGGGATTGCTTTAGATAGTGATAAAAATATTTATCTTAATAGCTATACCAATAACCCAAGCGGCCAATATGGTTACGGTGTTGTCAAATTAAGCAATCTTGGTGTTATTCAATGGCAACGCAAACTTGCCAAAGGCAGTCTCAATGCCATTGGTATGGAAATCACCGTTGATAGCAGTAATAATGTTTATGCTGTCGGTTACTTTCCGTTAAACGGTTTTCGTCAAAGCGGCGTTTTAGCGAAATATAATTCTTCTGGAACGCTTCAATGGCAAAGGGGACTAAACCCCAATAACGGAAATATATTCCCATACAAAGTTACAACGGATAGTAGCGGAAACGTATATTTTTGTGGGTCTGGTTCATGGACAGGAAATCCATCTTGGGATTGTGGATTTTACACAAAGTATGACTCCTCTGGAACTTTTGCAAATACAACAAAAGCTATAAAAGTTTACTCAGCTTATACAACAAGAAGTGATGGCGCAGCTTCTGTTAAAATTGATACTAGCGGAAACATTTATGTTTGCGGAGTTTGTTCTGATTATTATAATGGAAGATACCCTGCCACTGCGCGGAATATTTATACTGTAAAGTTTGATAGCGCCAACAACTTTTTATGGGTAAAAAAACTAATTGGCAATAACGACGATTATGGAAATGATTTAGTAATTGATAGCAGCGGTAATTTATACGTTGCGGCTCAAACAAAATATGTAACCGACCACAGCCTTCTCTTGAAATATAATGCGTCGGGCGTTTTACAGTGGCAACGCCAATTGGGGGATACGTCATTTAACGGTAGTTGGACGAAAATAGCTATTGATGGAAGTGGGAATATTTATTGTGCTGGATATAGCACTGTTGCTGGAAGTGCGGACGCCCTTTTTGCTAAATATAATTCTTCTGGAACTTTGCAATGGCAGCGCAGATTGGGCTTAAATGGTGGCACTTATGTCAGTGAGTATACCAATGGCCTAACTGTAGATAGCGATGGTAATTTATATGCTTGTGTGCAGTTTTACACCTCTACTTATCAAATGTTGGTCGTTAAATTGCCGTCTGATGGAAGTGGGACTGGGACATACACCGTTGGCGGTGTTTCAATAATATATGCGGCTACCACGCTAACAGAAAGCACCCCAAGCTATACACACGATACAGACTATGGTTTGGCTGGCGGTGACCTTTCATCAACAGGTTCAGTTACATCAGATTTGACTGATAGTGCTTTAACTTTAACTTCAGTGGTGACTCAGATATGACTTATGCAAAAATTGAAAACGGCGTTGTTGTCGAATATCCTGTGGCAGAAGGTGACATCCGTCTGCTTTATCCAAATTGCAGCTTTCCAACTCCTTTCGTTGCGCCAGATGGGTATGAGCTTGTTCAGCATTCTCAATTCCCTACTTTCGATTACACAAAGAATATCAGCGAGGGGATGCCATTATTGACTGATGGCGTATGGACGCAAAATTGGGTTGTGGCAGGTGCAAGCCCATCAGAAATTGAGGCGCGAACCGAGCAGCAGTGGATGTCTGTTCGGGGTGAGCGCAATACCCTTCTCGCTGAATGCGATTGGACGCAGCTTCCTGATGCGCCGCTGACTAATACCCAGACAACAGAATGGGCTACATACCGTCAAGCCTTGCGGGATATTACAGACCAAGCAGACCCTTTTAGCATCACTTGGCCTACAAAGCCTGAGTGATGGACACCAACACCCTTTTCACCATCCTTGGCTTTATTATCACCGCCCTGAGCTTTATCGGGGCGTTGATTACTGTTTGGGTCAACCTGACCAATAAACTGACGCTACTTGAAGCGCGGCTGGGCTTTGGTGACGAAAAGTTTAACGGCATTGATAAGAAGTTTGACGAAGTAATGATGCACCTTCGCCGCATTGAAGACAAACTAGATAACAAGGCTGACAGACCATGAAACAATTTGTGCTGGGTTTTATCGCTGTAACTGCGTCATCGTCTATGGTTTTGGCACAGGCCACTTCCACAGCGCCGACGGAATATATCTATAACACCACCACAAACAGCACATCGGACAACACCAATACGTCCACCAGCACAAACACGAATAACAACATCAATACGTCTGCCAGCACATCGACGAACACGAACAATAACAACAACGTGAACGTCAGCACTAGCACTAGCACCGCGACGAACACAAATTACAACATCAACTCTGGCACGATGACAAACATCAACCAGAACACCAACGTGAACACATCCGACGCTACTAACCGCAACTTCAACACGGATTTTAGTAACAGCACTGTTAATCAGACTGTAAACAGCAGCGTCACAAGCAATAACAACGACACCATCAATCAGACTTCAAACAACGTAAACCAGAACAACAACGTCAATGTCAGCGACAGCAAAAGCTATAGCGAAAGCGTCAACCGCCAGATTATTGACCAGAACATTAAGTCGCCACCACCAAGCGCCATCGCGCCAAGCATGATGTCCTACAGCCAAGACCTTTGCACCACGGGGCAATCGGGCGCTGTGCAGACGCAAATCATTGGCTTGTCGGCTGGGCGCACTGTGCGTGACCAGAACTGCGAACGCATGAAGCTATCCAAGACCCTGTATGATATGGGTATGCGTGTCGCCGCTGTTAGCCTTCTATGCCAAGACTTTCGCGTCTTTAGGGCAATGGAGATGGCCGGAACACCCTGCCCATTCTTGGGATTGATTGGCGATGAAGCCCGCGCTGCGTGGACAGAGAACGTCGAGCTTCGCCCTGTTGAGAAATAAGACATACGCTTTGCAGGTTATTCTGCTGGCTTGCGCTACACCCGTTTTCGCGCAGACCTACGAACCTGCGCTTATTGCGCCGCAAATCCTTGGCGTTCCGACAACGATGACGCCACTTAATCTGGGCGACGACAACACGCGGAACGTAGCTCTTGGCTTTGAGTTTGAATATTGGGGCCAGACCTTCACCGACGTTTGGGTATCCAGCAATGGCTTTGTGTCCTTTCAAGGCCCAGCGAACCTTTGCTGCAATGGTCAGCCTCTCGAACAGGCGCAGCGCAACACGATTTACGCATACTGGTCAGACCTAATCAGCTTCACTGGCAACCCTTACTATCGCGTAAGTGATGGGGCTGCGCTGTTTGGTTGGTATGGCGTCCAAGAATATGGCACAAACAATCAAAATACGTTTGAAATAGGGCTGTTCAGCAGCGGCAACATCCAATTCAACTACGGGTCTTTGTCTGCATCGGGTTGGCGCGACTTTACCGCTGGCATTACTGGGCCTGAAGCTGGTGACAATGTTTCGCTTTTCTATGGAAACAACCCGCAATTCCTGCAAAACCAATCTGGCCTTTTGTCTTATGGTGCGCCAATCCCTGATGAAGTAGCGATAGACTGCAACGCAACGCCTTTGCACCCATCCTGCCCACCAGCATCAATAGCCATAAATGTCGGCGCACCTGACCCGACTGCAAGCGCATTGGAAGCGGCGGTGGCTTCGGTCGAACAAACCGCAATGCAAGAAACACAAGAAGAAGTGCAGATTGAAGATATAGCTGACATTGAACAAGTGCTGGAAACGGCACAAGAGGCATTGGAAACAGCAAACGCATCTGTTGAGGCTGCTGTTGAGGCAGTAGCTGAAGCCGCACCAGTTGTTGAGGCA
>Ga0214163_1000556_pt1 | contig 17079 bp, 18 predicted proteins | sample LakMenepilimnion_2_FD_153001 | JGI IMG/M metagenome (GOLD analysis project Ga0214163, IMG submission 153001) | Freshwater microbial communities from Lake Mendota, WI - Practice 15JUN2010 epilimnion v4 | ecosystem: Environmental > Aquatic > Freshwater > Lake > Epilimnion/Euphotic zone | place... | reverse complement strand
TGGCTTCGCGAGCCGTTGGTGGCGCTGTGGGGTCAAACCCGGTACCGCTGATTGTTGGTTGCCACAGGGTGCTGGGTGCTTCGGGTCGAATCACGGGTTACTCGGGTGGCGATGGGTTGCCAACCAAGCGAATCCTGCTGCAACTAGAGAACATTCCAATCAAAGAATGAGCGCATCAAAGAAGTTCGAAGACGGGCTGACTCGCTGCTCTTGGCTTAACGGCGACGCGCTGTATCGCGACTATCACGACACCGAATGGGGTGTGCCGGTCACGGGTGACCAGCAGATTTTTGAACGCATCGCGCTCGAGGGCTTTCAAGCCGGGCTTTCTTGGATCACGATTTTGAAACGCCGCGAGGGATTTCGCAAGGCCTTCAAGAACTTCGATCTGCAGAAGGTTTCTCGACTTACCGAGTCAGACATAGAACGGTTGATGCTAGACGAAGGCATCATTCGAAATCGGGCAAAAATTGAGAGCACTATTCGAAACGCCAATCTCATCCTGGAGCTGCAGAAATCTGGCCAAAGCATCAGCGAGATTGTTTGGTCTTTCGCTCCCCCGCAGAGCAAACGAAAGAGACCCGCGACAAGTTTCGAGTGGCTGGCAACGACCGCCGAATCAGTAGCGCTCAGCAAACACCTGCGCAAACTCGGCTTCGGGTTCGTCGGCCCCACAACCATGTATGCGCTGATGCAGGCAACCGGTTTGGTAAACGATCACGCACCCGGCTGCTTTAGGCGCAACCAGCTCTAGTTGGCATTTGGCGGCACATAGCTGACCACCAGAGTGAGCTCGCGCTCGTTCACCTCGAGGCCGAAGCCGGCCTTCTTCGCAACGCTGACCAGGTCCTTGATGGTTTTTGGGCTCTGCTTGGAATTCAGCACGGCGTGAATGAGTTCACCTTTTGACTTCTTGTTGAAGTGGTTCATCGAGCTGCGAGACCCATCCGGCGATTCAAGCACTACCTCTAACCAGTAGCTCTCGATTTCGCTAGCAATCGGAGCTAGGGCCACATACTGCTTTGATCGCATATCGATGATTGGCCCTGACAGCCGGCGAAACACCTGCTGGTGCGGCTCAGCCCAAATTGACTTGAGCTTCGGTGAGGCCGAAAGTTTGTAATTCGGAATCAGGTCGGTAGCGCTGATTAGCCCAAACAGAGCCGACTGAATCAGTACTAACTGCTTTGCTCGCTGCATTGCCTCGCTGCTCAGGTGGGCGTGTTCGGTTGGCGTGCCCTTGAGACCGCGGCCGTGTATGGCCCCATACAAGGTGCCGGTGTAACGATCGATGGCCATCATGGTTTTAGCGTCTAACAAACTTTGCCCGAGCAATTTGGCGGCTTGCTCGCGTGCAGGTTCTAGAGAACCAAATGTGAGCGAGACTTCACGCAGGCAGAGGGCCGATTCGTTCGCCCCACCAGATGCCGAGGTGGCTTTTGTCTCAGAGGGCGGCAGCAGAAACAGCATTGGCTTAGTCTAAGTTGCCTCGCAAATCTCTGTGCTCGGCTCGGCATACACTTGAGCCATGGTCAAACTTACGAAGATTTACACCCGCACAGGCGACGAGGGAACCACCGGTCTAAGCGACTTTTCACGCACCCGAAAGACCGACCCTCGAATCGAAGCATACGCCGACGTCGACGAGGCAAACTCTGCCCTTGGCGTTGCCATTTCGCTGGCACGCAACGAATTCGATCACGAAACTCTCAAACTGCTTTCACAAATTCAGAACGACCTATTTGACCTGGGTGCCGACCTGTCTAACCCACTCAACGAACATTACGAATACGAGCCGCTTCGCGTCGACGCCATTTGGATTGACGCTCTCGAAAACGCGATTGACAAGTACAACGCAGAGCTCGAGAAGCTCGATTCATTCATTCTGCCCGGCGGTTCTGGTTTGGCTGCCGGCTTGCACCTTGCCAGAACTGTAGTTCGTCGCGCCGAGCGCGCCACCTGGCACGCTATCGAGACCTACGGAACCGAGCCTGCCAAGAAGGGCCACAACGATGGCGGTGTCAGCCCGGTCGCTGCAAAGTACCTAAACCGCTTGAGCGACCTTTTGTTCGTGTTGGCTCGCTACGCGAACATTCAACACGGCGGCGACGTCAAGTGGGTTCCGGCGGCAAACCGCCGCGAGCGACCAGAGCACCCAACTCGCACAGAGTAGAAGCAAAAAGACCCCGCCAAATAAGCGGGGTCTTTTTTTGAACTCTTTAGACTAGGGCAGCGTTTCGAGCAACGATTGTGACAACGTCGTGCTCGATCGACAAGAATCCATCCTCTGCAGCAGCTGTCAACTTCTCGCCGGTTGGCAAAGTAATGCGAACCTCTCCGGCTGCCAGAATCGCAAGCATTGGCTCGTGGCCAGGAAGCAAACCGATTTCGCCCTCAACGGTTTTTGCAATAACCATCTTGGCCGAACCAGACCAAACGGCCTGATCGGCTGCCACTAGCTCTACGCGCAAAGTCTTGTCAGACATTACTTGCTGCCTGATTCCTTCTGCAGACGCGCGTAGTTCTCCATAACCATGTCAAGGCCACCAACGTTGAAGAAGGCCTGCTCTGGAATGTGGTCGAACTCACCGCCAGCAATCTTGCTGAATCCCTCAATCGTGTCTTTGATTGGCACGGTTGAACCTGGCACACCGGTGAACTTGGTTGCCATGTAGGTGTTCTGAGACAAGTACTGCTGAATGCGGCGTGCGCGTGAAACGGTGATCTTGTCTTCTTCAGAAAGCTCCTCAACACCAAGGATGGCGATGATCTCTTGAAGCTCTTTGTTCTTCTGCAGAATTCGCTTGACTGCGGTCGCGGTCTCGTAGTGATCCTTGCTGATGTAGCGAGGGTCAAGAATTCGCGAGGTCGAAGTCAACGGGTCAACCGCTGGGTATAGACCCTTCGATGCGATTTCACGAGAAAGCTCGGTGGTCGCATCCAAGTGGGCAAAGGTGGTCGCCGGAGCCGGGTCGGTGTAGTCGTCGGCAGGAACGTAAATCGCCTGCAACGAGGTAATCGAGTGACCACGGGTTGAAGTGATGCGCTCCTGAAGAAGACCCATCTCATCGGCCAAGTTCGGCTGGTAACCCACGGCTGAAGGCATGCGGCCTAGAAGGGTTGAAACCTCTGAACCTGCCTGAGTAAACCTAAAGATGTTGTCGATGAACAAAAGCACGTCTTGCTTCTGAACGTCACGGAAGTACTCCGCCATGGTTAGTGCCGACAGAGCCACACGAAGACGCGTGCCTGGTGGCTCATCCATCTGGCCGAACACCAGCGCGGTCTTGTCGATAACACCAGACTCGGTCATTTCGTCGATTAGGTCGTTACCCTCACGAGTACGCTCACCCACACCGGCGAATACCGATACACCGTCGTGGTTTTCTGCCACGCGGTAAATCATTTCCTGAATCAAAACGGTCTTACCAACACCGGCACCACCGAATAGACCGATCTTTCCACCCTGAACGTAAGGGGTTAGCAAGTCGATGACCTTGATTCCGGTCTCGAACATCTGAGTCTTTGACTCGAGCTGGTCGAAGGCAGGTGGCTGACGGTGAATCGACCAGCGCTCGTTGACCTCGATCTTCTCGCCTGGCTTAGCGTTTAGAACATCACCGGTCACGTTGAACACGTGGCCCTTGGTGACATCGCCAACCGGAACAGAAATCGGAGCACCAGTGTCTTGTACGGCACCGCCACGAACGAGACCATCGGTTGGCTTCAACGCGATGGCACGAACTAGGTCGTCGCCCAGGTGCTGAGCAACCTCGAGGGTAAGAGTTGTCTTCTCGCCGCCCATGTCAATCACCGTGGTCAACGCGTTGTAGATGGCTGGGATGGCATCGTGTGGATACTCGATGTCGACCACCGGGCCATTTACTCGTGCGATGCGGCCAACGCCACCGGCTTTGACAGTCGACTTAGCGGCAGGCTTTGGGGCTGCTGCTTTCGCGGCTGGCTTTGCAGCGGCCTTTGCGGCTGGCTTCTTTTTGGTTTCGGCCATGTCTCTTTCTTTCTCTTAGTCCTGGTCGCCCTGTGAAGCCAGTGCATCGGCTCCACCAACGATTTCGGAAATCTGCTGGGTAATTTCTGACTGACGGGCCGCGTTGCTAAGGCGGGTGTAGTTCTTGATCAACTTCTCGGCGTTATCGGTAGCCGACTTCATGGCCTTCTGGCGAGCTGCGTGCTCTGAAGCCGCCGACTGAAGCATTGCGTTGTAGATGCGGCTCTCGACATAAACCGGCAGCAGCGCGTCGAGCACCTTGCTTACATCTGGCTCAAATTCGTAGAGCGGAAAGACATCGCCAGTTGAAGGCGCTTCTTCTGCTTCGACCACTTCTAGCGGGAGTAGACGAACGGTTTCTGGCTCCTGTGAAATCATCGAAACGAAGCGGTTGAAGATTAGGTGAATCTCGTCGACGCCGCCGTCGGCGAAGTCTTTCATGAATGCCTCGAGAACTGCCTCGGCAATTTCGTGCGCGGTTTCAACCTTCGGAAGGTCGGTGCCGCCAATCCATGAACGCACGCTCTCACGCTTGCGGAAACTGAAGTTGCTGACCGACTTGCGACCAACCAGGAAGTAAATGACATCTTTACCCTGTTCGCGCAAAAGTGTGGTGAGCTGCTCGGCTTCTTTCAGAACATTCGAAGAGAACGCTCCGGCAAGACCGCGGTCTGAGGTGAAGATCACCACGGCGGCGCGGTCGATGCGAGCCGGCTCGGTGGTCAGTGGGTGATCGACATTCGAGAACGTTGCAACCGCAGAGACCGCGCGAGTTACGGCACGCGAGTAAGGAGTAGCGGCGGCAACACGCTGTTGCGCCTTGGCAATGCGTGACGCCGAGATCAACTCCATGGCGCGAGTGATCTTCTTAGTGGTCTGGGCAGATTTGATTTTCTGCCGATAGACGCGAAGTTGCGCTCCCATGCCTCTCCTCCTTCTTCTCTAACTCGTGCTTCGAACTACTTCTTGCGCTTCTGCTTGACAATCTTCTCTTGCTGAACTTCTTCTTCGTCAAGAGCTTCGGCCGTTGCTGACGACGACAGCGCGGCACCCGAACGAGTGGCAAAGCTCTTCTTGAACTTGGCCACCTGTTTGGTTAGCTCTGCAATTGTGTCGTCGTCGAGATTGTTGGTCTCACGGATGGTGGTTAGCGCCTTTGAGTTTCTGCGCAGGTAGTCGAGAAGTTCGGCTTCGAAACGCAACACGTCTTCAACCGGTACCTCATCGAGCATTCCAGTGGTTCCGGCCCAGATTGAAACGGTCTGCTCCTCAACCGGGAACGGCGAGTACTGGGGCTGCTTCAGGAGCTCGGTTAGACGAGCACCACGGGCAAGCTGCTGACGCGATGCGGCATCCAAGTCAGATGCGAACATTGCGAAAGCCTCGAGCGAACGGTACTGAGCAAGCTCTAGCTTCAGGGTTCCTGAAACCTTCTTGATGCCCTTAACCTGCGCGGCTCCACCAACACGAGAAACCGAGATACCCACGTCGATAGCTGGGCGCTGGTTTGAGTTGAAGAGGTCTGACTGCAAGAAGATCTGACCGTCGGTGATCGAAATCACGTTGGTCGGAATGTAGGCAGACACGTCGTTTGCCTTGGTCTCGATGATTGGCAGACCAGTCATCGAACCTGCGCCGAGCTCGTCGTTCAACTTTGCGCAACGCTCTAGCAAGCGTGAGTGCAAGTAGAAGACGTCACCCGGGTAAGCCTCGCGGCCTGGTGGGCGGCGAAGAAGCAACGACACCGCACGGTAGGCCTCGGCCTGCTTTGATAGGTCGTCAAAAATGATTAGAACGTGCTTGCCGCCGTACATCCAGTGCTGGCCAATTGCCGAACCGGTGTAAGGAGCGAGGTACTTGAAGCCCGCTGGGTCTGACGCTGGCGAAGCCACGATTGTGGTGTACTCCATCGCGCCGGCAGCCTCGAGCGAAGCCTTTACCGAAGCAATTGTCGAACCCTTCTGGCCAACAGCAACATAGATGCAGCGAACCTGCTTCTTTACGTCACCTGACTCCCAGTTTGCTTTCTGGTTGATGATGGTGTCGATCGCGATTGCGGTCTTTCCGGTCTGACGGTCACCAATGATTAGCTGGCGCTGTCCGCGGCCAACCGGGATCATGGCGTCAATAGCCTTGATGCCGGTCTGCAGAGGTTCGTGAACTGACTTTCGAGCCATAACGCCCGGTGCCTGAAGCTCGAGTGCGCGACGGCTCTCTGCCTTGATCTCACCTAGACCGTCGATTGGGTTACCCAGTGGGTCAACAACGCGACCTAGGAACTTGTCGCCGACTGGAACCGAAAGAACCTCGCCGGTGCGGTGCACTTCCATGCCCTCGACGATTCCCTCGAAGTTACCGAGAACAACGGTTCCGATCTCGCGCTCATCCAGGTTCAGAGCTAGACCCAAGGTGCCGTCGGCAAACTTGAGCAACTCATTAGCCATCGCGCTAGGAAGGCCTTCGACGTGGGCGATACCGTCACCGGCATCAATCACGTGACCTACTTCGGTGCGCGAAGCCTTAGCTGGCTCGTAAGACTTTACGAAGTCCTTGAGCGCGTCGCGAATCTCGTTCGGGCTGATTTTCAGATCTGCCATCTCGTTCCTCTACTTCTCGGTGTTACCCGTTTTGCTTGGTTGATTTATCAACCGAAGTTGTTGTCAGCCCGCTTATGCGAGTTGAAGTTTTGCCTCGTGAAGACGGCTGATTAGTGTTCCATCAATTACATCGCCGGCGATTTGAACACGGATGCCTCCGAGTATCGCCGGGTCAATCTCTAGGTTTAGCTTGAGACTCTGACCGTAGGCGGCCGCGAGGCTCTTCTCTAGTCGAGTCAACTGCTTTGGGTCGATTGGCTTGGCCACGGTGACCACGGCAACCAGGCGATCGGCGAAGGCAGAAACCTGCTTGCCGAATGCCTCTAGCACTGCTGCTGCTCGGCGCTTGCCGCTGCCGAGAACGGCACGACGAATCAAGAGAGCCGACTCGGCAGATGCCTTGCCCTTGATAAGCGCGTCGACCAACTTGCCCTTGGCAACTTCGCTGGCGTTCTTGTCGGCCAGAGCAAACTGCAACTCTGAGTCGGAATCAATCGCCTGCTGAAAACCAAAGAGTGAAGACTCGAGTTCATCCAGTTTCTTCTTGCCCGAGGCAATCGAAGCAACTGTGTGAACCGCAAGAGTCTCTAGAGCAATTGCTAGGTCGCTTGGTCGAGACCAGCGCAGAGCAACCAGGGTGTTCAAGAAATCGAGTGAAGTCTTTGATGCGCCCTTGCCGAAAACGGCTTTGACTACACCTGCCTTCGCATCTTTCTCAGCGGAAGGATCTGAGAGGATGCCGCGAAGCTGAACGCTCGATGCGAGAACCGCACCCAACGCGAATAGCTCTTCTGCGAACTTGATATCTGCCTTGGCAAGAAGCGGCTTGAGGGCCACCATTGCCTTGGCTGTTGACTGCCTGGTTGCGCTTGCCATGGTTACTTCTTCTTCGTCTCTAGCTCGGCCAAGAACGAATCGACCACATTGGCAGCCAACTTGTCGTTCTTCAGGCTCTCGCCAACTACGCTCGAAGCCAACTCAACTGCCAACGAACCAACCTCGGCGCGCAAAGAAACCAGAGCGGCTTGCGCCTCTGCTTCGATCTGCACCTTGGCTGCTGCCACCATGCGGGCGGCTTCGGCCTGGGCTGTCTCTTTGATGTCAGCGCCAATAGCGGCTGCCTCTGCGCGGGCCTCTTCACGAATCTGCGAGGCCTCGGCGCGAGCAGCTGCCTGCTCGGCTTCGATGTTGGCGGTCTTGGCTGCGGCTTCGGCTTGCGCCTTTTCTGCAGCGGCAAGACGCCCCTCGATCGCTTCGGTTCTAGCGTCTAGGGTCTTCTTGAAATTAGGAAGAACCTTGAACCAGAAAAAGACCAAAAGAATCGCGAAAACAACTGATGACCAAACGATGTCGTAAATGGCCGGCAGAAGTGGATTCTTGTTCTCGCCCTCGGCAGCTGCATAAACTGCAGAACTCAATTGGAGAAACATGTCGTTTTTCAATTTACGTATCTACTACTGACGGAAAATGAATGGGGTTGCCAAACCGATTAGCGCTAGCGCTTCGGTGAAGGCGATTCCAAGCCACATGGTTACCTGTAGCTTCGAAGCCAACTCTGGCTGGCGGGCGATTGACTCGATGGTCTTAGAGACCACAAGACCCACACCGATACCAGGGCCGATTGCTGCGAGGCCGTAGCCGATCATTCCAAGGTCGCCTGTTAGTGCTGCGATGTTGTTTACGTCCACTTGTTATTTCCTTCCGTGGTGTTGAACTAGCGGTTGCTAGCCCTTAGTGCTCATCTGCCAAGGCCAACTGAATGTAGACCGTGGTTAGAAGAGTAAAAACATAGGCCTGTAGAAACGAGACCAAGATTTCGAAGACAGTGAATGCGAAGCCGAAGACGAAGGTTCCGGCTCCGAAGAACTTGAAGAAGCCGTCGGCGTTGAAGAAGAAGAACTGGGTCGCAGAAAAACAGAGCACGAGCAGAAGGTGCCCGGCAATCATGTTCATGGTGAGACGAAGAGCCAGGGTAACCGGGCGCAAGATAAAGGTCGACAGGAACTCGATCGGGGTTACTAAGACGTAGAAGGCTTTAGGTACGCCAGCAGGAAAGAGATTGTTCGTGAAGAACTTCATGCGGTGCTTCTTGACGCCCGCGTAAATAAAGGCGAAGTAGGCGGCCAGCGCCATCACCATTGGCAGACCGATAACCGAGGTTCCGGCGATGTTCAATCCAGGGATGATGCCGGTGATGTTCATGCCGAGCGTTACAAAGAAGATTGTCGCGAGAAGCGGCAAGAAGCGATCGCCGTCTTTCTCGCCAAGTTGCTCGTGAGCGATGCTCTTGCGCACGAAGTTGAGCGAGATTTCACCCATCAACTGAAAACGCGATGGAACCAGGATGTTCTCTTTGTAAGCCTTCTTGAACTTTGAAGTCCAGAGCCAGAACAGAACTACGAGCGCGGTCATCACCAGGAGGCGAATCAGCATGATTCTGTTTAGTTCAAAAGGTGTGCCAGCAAAGAAAATCGCTTCTGGATAGAACTCCATGATTGAAGGAGCGCTGAATTCGCCGTCTTTTGACTCAGAATATGTAGCCTGAGTTAGAAGAGAAAGAGCGTTAATCAACGGCGGTGTTCTCCTGAGTCGGGGCAAGCTTTAGCCACTTGCGGCAGGCTGGTTTCGAATATCCTAACAGCATAAATTCGGGCAAAAATGCGCTTGGCGGGCTGGCAGCGCCGATTCTCAGCGTTTGTTTACTTTGACTCAAAGCTCGGAATTCGAGCCTTTGAGAAGACGATGGCGTCGAGAGCCAAACTGCCCAAAATCGAGACCACGAGGCTGCCGAAAAGCACCGGGCCAACGATGAAGTCGGCGGTTCGCAGGCTAGCCACCAAGACCATAAAGCCAATCAGTTTGACAAGCCAACCACCCAAAACGACCCCGAAGAAGCCGCCGAGCGAGAGTTTGCCGCCGATCCAAACCGACAGTGCCGTCATCGAGACGAACACGAAAGCCATGGCCGCTCCGATTAGTGCGCTAACCAGGCCATTGGTCGAGGCCACGAGGTATCCGATAACTCCGCCGACCGCAGCGATAGCGCCAATCAGAAGAGCGCCCTTCTTGAGAATGCTCGAAAAGAGCTGACCCATTGAATTGCTCACTTTTTTGCTCCCCTACGTTTTTGAACTATCGGCCAGAGCGTGAAGGTGCTTGCCGCAACGGTTCCCAAAGTAACAAAAAGAACAATGCCCTGCACCGGTAGGAAGAAAAACATCAGGCAACTCAAAGAAATGAGTGCGGTCCAGATATAGAAGACGAAAACCGAGCCAACGTGTGAATGCCCGAGATCTTGCAGGCGGTGGTGAATGTGCTGGCGGTCTGCCGCAAATGGTGACTTGCCGGCGCGCAACCTGCGAAGCACGGCGAGTGTGAAGTCGAGTAGCGGCAGCACCAGAATTGCCAACGGCAGAATCAACGGGATGAACGCGGGCAATAGGTCTTCTTTGCCGGCCATGTGCGGATCGATTTGACCGGTCACGGTTAGTGCAGAGGTTGCCATGAGCAGACCGAGAAGCATGGCTCCCGAGTCACCCATGAAGATTTTCGCCGGCCGCCAGTTGAGCGGCAAGAAACCGACGCACATGCCGATGACTATTGCCGAGAGCAGCGATGCGAGGTTGAAGTAGTTCGACGGAGAGGTCTCTTGAGCCAGCAGGTAACTGTAGACGAAGAACACCAGGGTTCCGATGAGCACGACACCGCTGACCAGTCCATCCAAGCCATCAATGAAGTTGACCGCGTTCATAACCAGAACCGTCAGAAAGACAGTGACAACCAGCGATGTACCGAAGCTTCCGATGGTCAGACCGGCGATCGGCAGAGAAATGATTTGCACGCCCTGCCAGGCAAGCACGCCGGCAACCGCGAACTGACCGGCGAGCTTGAGCGTCCAGTCGAGGTCGTAGAGGTCATCGAGAAAACCGATCAGGGTGATCATGAAGGCGGCGGCGACAATTGCGATTATCTGTACCGGCTCGGCGAAGACGCTCTTGAACCAGCCGAAAGCGCCGGCAGCAGCCAGGGCGACGACGAATCCGCCGAACATTGCCACACCGCCGAGCCTCGGGGTTGGCTTGGTGTGAACGTCGCGCGCGCGAATCTGCGGATACAACTTGTAGCGGTGAGAAATCTTGAGCGTCAGCCAAGTGAGCAGGAAGGTGACGACAGCGCTAATCGCGGCAATCAGAAGATAGGCGCGCATTATTTATCGACTTCGAACAGGTCGCCGACAACGGTTTTTAACTTGGCCTTCTTCAAGGCACCCAGGCGAATGATTCTTACTTTTCCTTCGACAACTACCTCGCCGTTAACCACGGTCTCGGTAATCGAGGTGAGATCGAGAATTGTCGACGCCTCACCCTTTGGTGATGGGCCGCCGTCGAGATAAGCGGCAACACTGTCGCCAAGGTAGGCCTCACCCTGCTGGCAGGTTGTCGCAGCCGGTTCACCCGTGAGATTTGCGCTCGACACGGCAAGTGGCCCGGTTTCTTCTAGCAGCGCTAGAGCAATCTTGTGGTCGGGCATGCGCAGAGCAACCGTGCCCTTGGTCTCACCGAGGTCCCACTGCAAAGAAGGCTGGGCTTTGAGAATCATGGTTAGCGCGCCAGGCCAGAACGTGGTGGCTAACTTGCGGGCAATCTCGGGAACAAACTCCGTGAGCGCATCGAGTTGGTTCATGCTTGAGATCAAAACGGGTGGCGGCGACTGCGCCGTGCGACCTTTCGCATCCAGGAGTGCTTGCACACCCTTGTGCGAGAAGGCGTTGGCGGCTATTCCATAGACGGTATCGGTCGGTAAAACCACAAGTTCGTCTCGCTGCAGGGCAATCTTTGCCAGACGCATTCCGGTTAGCAGGTCGGTGTCAACGGCGCAGTCATAAATTCTCTGCATGCAACCGCCTTTCGCTAACCCTTTCGCGCAGAAACAGCGCGGTCTTTTTGATTCAAATCCTTGTGGGCTCTGACCTCGGTGAACCCCTCCGCCAATAGTAATTGACCCACTGCTGCCGACTGGGTGTCTGCGTGCTCGATGACCACCAGGCCACCACGAAGCAATAGACGGTCAGCAGCAGCGATTGCAACGCGAACCACGTCGAGTCCGTCTGTTCCACCGTAGAGAGCGAGCTTGGGGTCGAACAGGTGAACCTCTGGATAAACCGGCACCATCTCATTTGGAATGTATGGCGGATTCGAGACGACTACAGAAACGGAACCATTCAGAGCATTGAAGGCATCTGACATGTCGCCGAGCAGCAACTCGGCGCCCGGGTAGCGATCGAAATTCTGGCGTGAAAACTTGTAGGCATCTGGCGAGAGCTCGACTGCATGCACTTGGGCCTTGGCAACCTCCGTGTGCATCGACAGGGCAATGGCACCCGAGCCGGTGCCGAGGTCGACAGCGATTGGCGCTTCGAGTTCGCTCGCGCGCAACTCGTCAATCGCAATCTGAACTACAACCTCGGTCTCAGGCCTTGGAACAAACACTCCCCTGCCAACCGAAAGTTGCAACTGCCTAAAGTAGGCAAAACCGGTGATGTGCTGAAGCGGCTCACGAGTAAATCTGCGAGCACTGTACTCGGCGAATAACTTGGTTTGCTCTTCGGTCAAGATGAATCCGGTGAGCAGAGCGGCCTGAACTTCGCCGCGGCTGAAGTTCAAAATGTGAGCGGCGATCAGCTCGGCATCAACCTGCGGAGTTTCGATTTCGGCAGCCGCAAACTTCTGAACCGCGTGAGAGACAACTTCGCTTAGCAAAACCTCGCCCATTGGGTCTACCGATTACTTGTCGGCACCGAGAGCGGCGAGGCGTGCTTCTTCATCAACCTGGATGGCCGACTGAACCACGGGCTCGAGAGCGCCATCCATGACCTGATCGAGGTTGTAAGACTTGTAACCGGTGCGGTGATCTGCAATTCGGTTCTCTGGAAAGTTGTAGGTGCGAATGCGTTCGCTGCGGTCTACCGACTTAACCTGAGATTTTCTTGCGGCTGACTGCTCGGCCTCGATGGCCTCTTGCTGAGCCGCGAGAATTCTGGCGCGCAAAACACGCATCGCTGCCTCACGGTTTTGTAGCTGAGACTTTTCGTTCTGCATCGACACGACGATGCCGGTCGGCAAGTGAGTAATGCGAACAGCAGAGTCGGTCGTGTTAACCGACTGGCCACCGGGGCCACTCGAACGATAGACATCGATTCGAAGATCGTTCTGACTGATCTCGACTTCTTCTGGGGCGTCAACCTCGGGAAACACCAACACTCCGGCAGCCGAGGTGTGAATGCGCCCCTGAGTTTCGGTGACCGGCACGCGCTGAACGCGGTGCACGCCGCCCTCATACTTCAGGTGCGCGAAGACACCCTGCGCAGGGTCTGTGGTGTTCGACTTGATCGCAATCTGAACGTCTTTGTAGCCGCCCAGGTCAGACTCGTTCTTGTCGAGAATCTCTGTCTTCCAACCCTTTGAGTTGGCGTACTGGATGTACATGCGAAGCAGGTCAGCCGCGAATAGCGCAGACTCTGCGCCACCTTCACCCGCCTTGATTTCCATGATCACATCACGACCGTCGTCTGGGTCACGCGGAATCAGCAGGCGACGAAGCCTCTCGCTCGCAGCGGTCAGCTTCTCTTCTGAAGCCGGAACCTCATCGGCGAAAGACTCGTCTTCTTTCGCCAACTCACGAGTGGCCGCGAGGTCATCCGTGAGCGTAACAACCGCGTTGTAGGCGGCAACAATTGCACCTAGTTCGGCGTAACGACGATTCAGTTTTTTAGCCAAGGCTGGGTTGGCGTGCACGCTCGCCTCAGACAACTGGGTCTGAAGTGCGAGGTGCTCCGCTAGCAGAGGCTGTACCGAATCGAGCAATTTTTAGTCCTGGTCTGAACCTGACGGAATCGGCATTGACTTCTGAACCTGCATTAGGAATTCGACGTTGCTCGAGGTCTCCTTGAGTCGGTTAAGAACCAACTCGAGGGCCTGCTGCTGGTCTAGACCGGCAAGCGCGCGACGAAGCTTCCAAACAATCTTGGTTTCGTCTGGAGCCATGAGGATTTCTTCACGACGTGTACCCGATGCGTTGACATCGACGGCCGGGAAGATTCTCTTGTCGGCGAGTGCTCGTGACAAACGAAGCTCCATGTTTCCGGTTCCCTTGAACTCTTCGAAAATGATTTCGTCCATCTTCGAACCGGTCTCGACAAGCGCGGTGGCAAGGATGGTTAGCGATCCGCCATCTTCGATGTTTCGAGCTGCACCGAAGAAACGCTTCGGCGGATAGAGTGCCGCAGAATCGACACCACCCGACAGGATTCGGCCTGAAGCTGGAGCGCTCAGGTTATAGGCACGACCCAAACGAGTGATTGAGTCAAGCAGAACAACAACGTCGTGACCAAGCTCAACCAAACGCTTTGCGCGCTCGATTGCCAACTCGGCAACTGTAGTGTGATCTTCTGCTGGGCGGTCGAAGGTCGAGGCAATAACCTCGCCCTTAACGGTGCGCTGCATGTCGGTTACTTCTTCTGGACGCTCGTCAACCAAAACAACCATCATGTGAACTTCAGGGTTGTTGGTTGAGATTGCGTTTGCGATTGCCTGCAAGACCAAAGTCTTACCTGCCTTCGGAGGCGAAACGATAAGTCCACGCTGGCCCTTACCGATTGGCGCTACCAAGTCGATGATTCGTGTGCTCAGGCGGTTCGACTCAGTCTCGAGACGCAAACGGCTCTGCGGGTAAAGCGGAGTTAGCTTGCCGAACTCAACACGGTTGGCAGCCTCTTCGAGAGTCTGACCGTTGACCGAGTCGATTCGCACGATTGCGTTGAACTTCTGACGGCCTTGGCTGTCGCCCTCTTTTGGCTGGCGGATAGCGCCGACAACGGCGTCACCCTTGCGCAGGCTGTACTTCTTTACCTGGCCGAGAGAGACATAGACGTCGTTCGAGCCAGGCAGGTAACCGCTGGTGCGAACGAAGGCGTAGTTGTCGAGAACGTCAAGAATTCCGGCTACCGGAACTAGAACGTCGTCTGGAGAGATCTCTGGTTCGATTTCGTCGCGGTCGTGGCCCTGGTTGTTGCCACCACGGTTGCGGTTGCGACCATCGCGGTCACGGTAGCGATCACGGTTGCGGTTTCGGTTGCGGTTTCCACCACGACGCTCGTCGCTGTAGTCGCGATCGTTGCGTGAATCGTTGCTGCGAGTTTCGTTGTCTTTCGCTGCGCCATCTTTTGCGCCGTCGTTGTTTGACTCGCGCTTCTCACGAGGTTCGCGCTGACGCTGCTCGCGTGCTTCGCGTGGCTCGCGCGCCGGCTGCTCAGCCGACGATGAATCGCCTTCGCTTGAACTCTCTGGTTTGCTTGCGCCGCGGCGACGAGTTGGTCGCTTCTCGCTGGTTGAGTCTGTTGATGCAGCATCGCCTTCTGCCGCTGCGCGACGAGGCTTCTTTACTGCTGGTGTGTCTTGGATTTCATCCATGTATTAATTTCTCTTTCTGAGATTCAGATGACAGGTATTTGTTTGTCATCACCCGCACTGTGCGTGCGTTCGCATTAGATTTGCGAGGGATTTCACCAAAGCGTTCTGAATGAACTGCTGTTTAGTGGTGCAAAGTAACTGTAGCACCCTTAAAGTCGACAGCCAACAGCAAAGCGCGCCACTGTGGATAATTTTTGGCAGCCAGTTTTGCGGCCTCTAGGCGCTGAGCCGGGTCGCTGGAGAGCACCAAGACCGAAGGGCCGGCCCCCGAAACCACTGCAGCGTGGCCGTTTTGGCGCAACAGGTTGATAAGTTCGTGGGTCTCGGGCATCGCTTCGGCGCGATAGCTCTGGTGCAGGCGGTCTTCTGTGGCGGCCATCAGCAGCTCTGGGCTTTGGGTTAGCGCAGCGACAAGCAGGGCCGATCTCGAGACGTTGAATACGGCGTCTTCGTGCGGCACCGAATCGGGCTGAAGCGAGCGAGCCTTCTCGGTCGACATCTTGAAATCTGGGATGAGCTCTAGCGGCGATACGCCGCGATGCACGAACAGCTTCTTGGTGTGAGCGCCGGTCTCGTCTTCCCAGGCGATGTTTAGGCTTCCGAACAGGGCCGGAGCCACGTTGTCTGGGTGGCCCTCGAGCTCGGTTGCGATGTCAAGAAGTTCAGTCGAGCTGATTTCAACGATGCCCTCGAGCAAGCCCTTGGCCGCCATGATTCCGCTGACCACAGCTGCGCCAGAAGAACCCATTCCCCTGCCGTGCGGAATGACGTTGTGCGCCTTGATGTGCAAACCCGGCATCTTCTGGCCGAAACGATCGAAAGTGAATTTGATGCACTTGACCACCAAGTTGTTTTCGTCGGTTGCCACTTCGCCGGCACCTTCGCCGGTTACCTCAACCAAAACCTTGTCGCCGGCGACAGCCTCGACTTCTAACTCGTCGTAGTAGGCCAAAGCCATTCCGAGCGTGTCAAAGCCAGGTCCGAGGTTAGCCGAAGTGGCCGGAACCCTAACCGAGACTTTTCTGCCGACGATGCTCATGACTAAACCAGACCCAAACTCTCTGCAACTTCGGCAGCATTGTTGTTGACCACGGTCGGCAAAATGTCGCCACCGTCTTCATCTTTGAGAGCCCAGCCGGCATCCTTGAGACCATGCCCGGTTACCGTCACAACAATCGTTGCGCCAGCGAGCGAATCGCCCTGCTGCGAAGACTTATAGAGCCCGGCCGCTCCGGTTGCCGATGAAGGCTCGACAAAAACGCCAACCTCGTTCGACAGGTAACGGTGCATCCACAGAATTTCTTTGTCGCTAACCGCGCCGAACTTTCCCTGTGAGCATTCCTGAGCGCTGAGCGCGAGATCCCAAGACGCAGGGTTGCCGATGCGAATTGCAGTAGCGATTGTCTCCGGGTTTTTCACGGGTGAACCCTGAACGAATGGCGCAGAGCCTTCGGCCTGAAAACCCCACATCTTCGGAACGCGCTTGATGCGACCCTCATTGAAGTCTTCGAGGTAACCCTTGAAATACGCCGAGTAGTTTCCGGCGTTGCCAACCGGCAGAACGTGATAGTCGGGCGCAAAGCCGAGAGCGTCGAAGACTTCAAAAGCTCCGGTCTTCTGACCCTCGATGCGATCTGGGTTCACCGAGTTGACCAGGTGAACCGCATAGTTGGCAGACAGGCTGCGCGCTAGGTCGAGGCAGTCGTCGAAGTTTCCGCGCACCTGCAAAATCTGTGACTTGTGAGCAACCGCTTGGCTGAGTTTGCCGAGCGCAATCTTGCCCTCTGGAATCAGCACGACAGACTGAATTCCAGCGGCGGCCGCATAGGCTGCTGCCGAAGCTGAGGTGTTTCCGGTCGAGGCACAGATAACCGCTTTGGCTCCCTCGCCAACCGCTTTCGAAACCGCCATGGTCATGCCGCGGTCTTTGAAAGAACCGGTTGGGTTCATGCCCTCGACCTTGAGCATTACGCGCTCAGCACCGACCAGCTTGGCCAGTGCGGGC
>Ga0214163_1000553_pt1 | contig 17092 bp, 14 predicted proteins | sample LakMenepilimnion_2_FD_153001 | JGI IMG/M metagenome (GOLD analysis project Ga0214163, IMG submission 153001) | Freshwater microbial communities from Lake Mendota, WI - Practice 15JUN2010 epilimnion v4 | ecosystem: Environmental > Aquatic > Freshwater > Lake > Epilimnion/Euphotic zone | place... | reverse complement strand
GCTTCGGCTTCCAGGATCTCTTTTTGTAAGGCTTCCGCAGGCAAATGATTAATGCCGTTAGGAAAACTGGTCGGCTCACCCGGAAGGCCACGGACGATAGTGTAGGGCTTATGGTAATGGGCCAACTGCTTTAGAAGCTTATTCTCCCAAAGTGTACGGTTGGGTTCCGGACCAGAAAGGACAATAAGCAATTTTGATTTAACGGTAAATTGGGTTGGCACTACGGCGAACCGTGAAAGGGGTCCGATGAAGTGAAATCCTGCTGGCAGTTGGCCATTGCACGACAGTTCTCCGGACAAAACGCTTCCCTCAGCATCAGGGATCCAACAGGCACTAAAGCGTTGTAAAATCCTTATATGTAGATTTTTTACGATGTGATCAATTGCGCTGGAGATGCCTGATTTTGGGGATACCTGATGGGTAATGATGACGGATGGAACAATATTTGACCTGAATCCGTATCTATTATCACTGATGATTGCGTCAATGTTGTATTGGCTGACAATTTGCTCTACCCAGGCTTTTTCATTACGAATTACCCTAATAAGTCTTGGTATTTGTCCCAAAAGGCCAAAAGTCAGTCCCTTGGTTTTGCCGTTGTATCTTACATCATATTCAGGCGGTTTGAGGAAATTGAGTTGAGGGAACTCCGTTTCGAGCAGCTTTTTTTGTCTTCCGGTGGCTGCAACTAAAATCTGGCACTGGAATTGAAGCAAATAACGGATGATAGGGACCATCCGGCTTGCATGGCCAAGGCCCCAGTCAAGAATGCCGACTAATATAGTAGGATTATTTATAATGTTTAGCTCTTTGGTTTTAGCTTCCGTTTAACGGAAATTTTAATGGTTCAACAATAAATTATTGTCAAAATAGTTTATTTTAGATAACTGTGGTTATGAGGCATTTGAACAGAAATATCATTTTATTGTTACTAATTCTTGTAATCACTACTGTTTCTTGCAGTGCATCCAAAAAATCAAATTGCGGATGTCCGAACAAGAAAGGAATGGTTGGTTATTAGCAAGCTCTTAAATCCAAAAATGTATGAAAAGTCCCAACAGAGATCTGCTGGTACTGCTAAAGGATGACACGATGAGTGAACATGCTATCGAGCGTGAAGTTGAAAAGCTGAACGCCATGCTGTTCCAATTGGAGTCAACCGACAACTTCTCTTTGTCACATGAGTTGCTGGATATGAATCGATACAAGATTTCCAGCGACAAGTGGAAGATCATGCAAGCGATCAGGCAAAAAGAACTTAAGCCGTTTACCTTCCTTTGCAATCTCAACTAAGCTGCTGTACAATGCATTAAAAAACCCTCTGGAAACAGAGGGTTTTTTGTTTATGACAGTTTCTCCAATGCGGCCTTCAGTTTGGCCATCATTTCATTAATTTCTTCCTTTTTACAGTTACCCACACTTAAACGATACCATGAGGAGTCTGATGCGCCGAATACCTGGAAGGGTACCACGGCGAGTTTTGCCTCCTGTAAAATATAGGCTGTTACGTCAGACTGCTTTTCCAGTACCTGTCCGCTTGCTGTCTTTTTTCCCTTAAGGTTCAGTTGAATACTCAGGTAGATCGCAGCTTGCGGCGTAATGGCATCAACAGCGAATCCCTCTTTCTTCAGTTTCATGAACCCATCATAGATCTTTGTACAACGTTCAAGAACCTCAGCTTTGAAATGTTTTAAATACTGATCGATGGTTCCTTTTTGTCCAAGGAATTTTGCTGTTGCTTTTTGTTCAGGCATCGGTGCCCAAGCCCCGATATGACTAAGGATCGCCTTCATTTTATTGATCACCAAAGCCGGTCCGAGCGCCCAACCCACACGCACACCCGTAGCAGCAAAACACTTGCTGATGCCATCCACATAGATGGTGTAATCTTTTAGTTGCGGATACAGGCTGACCGGATCCACGTGTGTGATGTTACCGAAAGTGAGCAGCCAATAGATCTGGTCATACATGATATACAACTTCTTCCCTTCTGTTCTTTTTTCATTTTCACGGATCACCAATTCACATATGCCCTTCAACTGTTCTTCTGAAAATGTTGTACCGGTAGGATTCAGTGGAGAGTTCAGGCAGAGCAGTGTTGCGCCTTCAATGTGGGGAGCAATCATTTCTGCTGTTGGCATGAAATTGGTTTCGGCTGTGGTTTCAATCGGACAATGTTCGCCTTGTGTGAAATGCACATAGTGATTGTTGTTCCATGAAGGAACTGGATAGATCACTTTATCACCCTTGTCAACAACGGCGCGAAACACGGTATAGATGACTGGTCTGCCCCCGGATGTAATGAGGATCTCGTCCGTTTTATAACTGATGCCCTGCCGCTCCTGGATAAAGTGCGCAACGGCTTTTCTCAGGTCCAGTTCACCTTCCCCCAGCGGATAGTTGGTGAGGTGTTTGCGATACGCGTAAACGATCTCTTCTTCCAGCTCTGCAGGGATCGGGAAAATCGATGGATCAAAATCACCGATGGTGAGGTTATAGATGTTTTCACCTTTTGACATCAGGTCCCTGATATCACTGTTCATTTTCACAATGACCGAACCGATCAGGGTCTCGGCGAGGTTGGATAACACAACTTTATTTTCGGCAGATGTTTGGTTCATGGTGCAAAAATACGAATATCAGGTCGCAGTTCACAGGTCGCAGTTCGCAGAAATTACTGCGAACTATGCGACCTGCGCCAACTGCGACCTGAAAAACTACTTGATCGGCTGATATTCCTTAAACAAATCCAGCTTCGTATTTTCTGCCAGCGTGCGGTATTGTTTCCAAGGCCCGTCAAAGAAACGATTGATGCGCGATACAGATTCCGTAATACGTCCTTCTGCATACTTCACCGCTGTTTCTTCCGGTACACCGGGTGCAACATTCTTTGCATCGATGGCTCCCCTGGCGTTGAAATACGAATTCATGACCGTCATTTGTGGTAGCTGACCATAACCCTGTCGCTCCGACCTTTTCCCGCTGATGCTCTCGCGAATATTCTTCACACTGTCTTGCATCGCCTTCGTGGTTTTCCGAAGAGAATCTGCAGATTTACCTTCCACATCTTTCAGTTGCGCTTCCATTTTTTTGAGCACCTCATCGGCTTCAGTAAGTCTGTCCATTCCTTCTGTCAATTTATCTGCACTCAACTGTAAGCGGTCACTCATTCTGGCCTGTGCATTTTTAACCTCATTCCTGTTGCCCATCCTTGGATCATCCTTGATGGTGATCATGGTTGAGTCTTTGGCATCGCCCAGTTGATACACTACTTTGTAGGTTCCCGGCAATACTTGTCTGCCGCGTGGTTCCGGATCATTGGGTTTTGGTTTTGCAGATCCCGGGAATCGATTACCTTTTTGTTCCATGCCCCAGTATCGCTTGTTCAATCCTGTATCTGCTTTGTAACTCAGCATACGGATCTGCTCCTGCTTGTCATTGTAAATCCTGACTGTTACTGTATCCAGTTTTGCCTTTGCTTTTCCGGTATCACCAGGAAGATAATTGACATGATAGCTCAACGGCGCACCACCGGGTCTGTTGTCCGCATCCCAGATGCCCCAGGTGCTCCATTCATAACCCGGTGCATTTTTATACTCTGCCTGGATCACTTCCGGTGACGCATAGGCGATAATTCTTTTACCGGCAGGAAGCATGCCTTTGTTTTTAGCGATGGCTCGTAGCGGCCTGATGTTGTCCAGCACCCAAATGGCACGGCCAAATGTTGCCATTACGAGGTCTGCCTCTCTTTCCTGGATCACCATGTCAAAAGTAGACACAGAGGGGAATCCATTTTTCCATTGCTGGAAACTCAGGCCTTTATCGAAACTAACCCATACACCATGTTCGGTACCTACAAACAATAAATTCGGTTCAGCAGGATCCTGCAACACACACAATGCATAACCTTTCACTTTCTTTTCATCTGCGATCCTCGTCCATGTTTTACCATAGTCTGCCGTGTAGAAAATATATGGTGAAAAATCTCCTCTTCTGTAATCGTTGGCCACCACCCATGCTTCCGCAGCATTGTGTTTCGATGTCTGTATCTGTGGGATCCATGCGCCCAGCGGCAGTCCGGTGATCTTACCCCTGAAATTGGTCCAGGTTTTTCCACCATCGCGGGTCAATTGAACATTCCCATCATCGGTTCCCACCCAGATCACCCCGCGCTCTTTCCAGGAAGGCGCAATGGCCAGGATGGTACAATGGTTTTCCGCACCGGTGATATCAATGGAAAGACCGCCATTGTTGGATTGATCGATCTTGGCACTATCATTTGTGGAAAGATCCGGCGAGATCACTTCCCAGCTTACGCCTTTGTTGGTGCTCTTGTGCAAATATTGGCTTCCATAATAAACGGTGCCATGATCAAAAGGATCCTGCGCCAGTGCCGCGTTCCAATTGAAGCGCAAAAACTTTGAAGGATCTGTAGAAGGAGGCTCGATGGTCCACTGCTCCCCGGTTTGAGTATTGTACCGCCCCAGGTTTCCGCCCTGGCTCATCGCATACACCCAGTTGGCATCATCCGGATCGGGCATCACATCAAAGCCATCGCCACCCCAGAGATTGTCCCAGTAATAATTCTTGATCCCGCCAGACATCCAGGTGTAGGCAGGTCCGCGCCATGATCCATTGTCTTGCATACCACCCATCACGTGGTATGGCGTTTCGTTGTCTACATTAATATGATAGAACTGGCCCACTGGAAGTTTCTCATCAAAAAGCCAGGTCTTTCCGCCATCGCGTGTAATACCGATACCGCCATCGTTCCCATCCATGATCAACTTACCGTTGGTGGGATGGATCCAGAAAGCATGGTGATCCGGATGGATACCATTGTAAGGGATCACCGTTTCAAAAGTCTTGCCGCCATCTTCACTCTTAGATACGATCTGGTTGATCAGCCACAACCTGTTTTCATTTTCAGGATCAACAGCGATGTCCTGGAAATAGAATGGTCTATTGGTGACGATGCGTGAATCACTGTTCACGAGTTGCCAATTGTATCCACCGTCATCGCTCTTGTACAAGCCATTCTTTTTTGCTTCGATGAGCGCATAGATCCGGTCAGGATTGTTGCGGGAGATGGTTATGCCGATGCGACCAAAATCGCCCTCCGGCAGCCCGTTGGTTTTATCCAGTTTTTTCCAGGTCTTACCACCATCCACCGTCATATACAATCCGCTGCCCCGGCCACCACTCATCAGGCTCCAGGGCGTTCTGCGGTGCTGCCACATGGCCACGATCAATTTATTGGGATTGGTAGGGTCCATCACCATATCTGCCACACCGGAGGAGTCATTGGTGTAGAGGATCTTTTCCCAGGTTTCACCACCATCTTTTGTCTTAAATACACCCCGCTCCGGATGCTCTGCATAAGGATTGCCGATGGCTCCTGCATATACAATGTCCGGATTATTTGGATCGATGATGATCCGATGAATATTTCGGGTTTTCTCAAGTCCCATGCGTTTCCAGGTTCTGCCGCCGTCAATGGTCTTGAAGACCCCTTCGCCCAAGTTGATGGAGTTGCGGGGATTACCCTCGCCCGTACCAGCCCAGATCACCTGCGCATTGTTTTGCTGGATGGCTACGGAGCCGATGTTGAGCGTAGACTGCTCGTCAAATATCGGCGTCCATGCCCCACCGGCATTGGTGGTTTTCCAGACACCACCGGAAGCGGCACCCAGTATAATATAATTGGGATCTGAAGACAAGGCATCGATGGATGTGATCCGGCCACTCATGCCTGCAGGACCAATGGCCCGGGGTTTCCACTCCTTGAATTGACCCAGGTCAAATTTCTTCTGGGAAAAGGCAGAAAGGCCCATGGCACTCGTACATGCCAGGGCGAAAAGTAATTTTCTCATGCTTATAGAAAGTTTCTGTGTGGAAATTTATTCAAAATGCCCTTAACAGACGGCGGTTTGGACCTTTTTTTGTTGGTTAGAAGGTTTTATTGATAATCAGCATCTAACGTTGACCGATTGGTTCGTAAAATGCCAAAGAAATGCGATAAATTTTGACGAATCTTCATCGGGAAATCTACTAATTTAGTGTTTAAACATTGATTTTTAATAATAACACACGAACATGAAAAAACTGACTACCCTCGCAGCATTTCTGCTGGTACTCGTATCTGCAGGTTTTGCACAGGCCACAAAATGGACCGTTGACAAAGGACACTCTAATGTAAAGTTCACCGTTCAGCACATGGTAGTGTCTGAAATGGAAGGATCCTTCAAGACTTTTGATGGTTACGTAGAGTCTTCCAAAGCTGATTTTTCTGATGCCAAGATTGGTTTCACGGTTGAAATAGCTTCTGTCTACACAGACAATGATCGCAGGGACGGTCACCTGAAAAGTGATGATTTCTTCAATGCTGAAAAATTCCCCCAGATGAAGTTTGAAAGCACTTCTTTCAAGCCACTGGGCAACAATAAGTATGAGCTTCAAGGCAATCTTACCATCAGGGATGTCACAAAGCCTGTTGTATTCCAGGTAACCCATGGCGGTGTGCTGAACACTTCTAAGGGCGCAAAAGCAGGTTTCAAAGCAACCACTACTATTGATCGTTTCAACTATAACCTGAAATGGGATCGTGCTACTGAAACTGGTGGTCTTGTTGTAGGAAAAGATGTTACGATTGTATTGAATCTTGAGTTGGATAAGCAAGTTGCGGCTGCGCCAGCAACGAAATAATTGTACATATACTTTATAAAAAAACTGCCGCAATTTGCGGCAGTTTTTTTTTGCTTTGGACAGATGAACATTTGGGCCATTGTACCATTGCACAATTGTACCATGGCCCAAATGTTCTATTGCTTTAAGATTTCTTCTTCTCAAATTCCAGTATCACCCCATTAATACAATACCGTAGTCCCGTCGGAGGCGGACCATCGTCAAACACGTGGCCGAGGTGCGCTTTACAGCGTCCGCACTGAACTTCTGTACGCGTCATACCGAGGGTATTGTCTGGTGTATAAATGATACTTGTTTTTGACACCGGCTCATAGAAGCTTGGCCAGCCACAACCGCTGTCGAACTTGGTATTGCTACGGAACAATGCATTTCCGCAGGCAACACATCGATACAAACCTACTTCATCGTGCTTTTCAAACTTGCTGGTCCAGGGACGCTCGGTTCCTTTTTGACGGGCAATATAATACTGCTCAGGCGTCAGGATCTTTTTCCAGTCGTCCTCTTTCAGTTCTACTTTGGAAGTGTCTGTAGTGGAGTACACTATTTTACCTGTGGTATCTTTATTATCCATAGTTGATTTTTTGGTGCGGTCGGGCTGCGCATACCCGCAGTTGCTGAACAGCACGCTAACGAAAATAATGGCCAGAATCTGTTTCATATAATCTCTCTTTAACAAATCTACGTTGATAAAGTTCCGACGGATGGTTATAGGAATGTTATTTAAATTTTCGGCCTATATTTGAAACAACGCAAACCTGACAACGCATCATGTTCAATTTAATCCTTTTTGGACCTCCCGGAAGTGGAAAAGGCACGCAGTCTGAGAAGCTTATCGCCCAGTATGGTTTCAAGCATTTGGCTACCGGAGACATTCTCCGTGCCGAGATCGCCAACAAAACGGCGCTTGGGATGGAAGCCAAGTCATTGATGGATAAGGGGCAATTGGTGCCGGATGAGGTGGTGATCGGGATGATCAGTACAGCCCTGGACGCCCATCCGGATGTGCCAGGTTTTTTGTTCGATGGGTTTCCCAGGACCACGGCGCAGGCTGAGGCTTTGGACAAGCTGTTGAAACTAAAGGAAACGGAGATTGGGGTTGTACTGGCATTGCAGGTGCCGGACGAGGAGTTGATCTCCAGGATGCTCAACCGGGCAAAAACTTCAGGCAGGGCAGACGATGCGGACGAGAACGTTCAACGCAATCGCCTGGAAATCTACAAACGCGATACCTTGCCCGTTGCGGCACACTACAGTAAGCAGGATAAAGTGGTCAATATTCCTGGTGTAGGAACGATCGCTGAGATATTTGACAGATTGAGTACTGAAATAGAAAGCAGAAAGTAGTGAAGTAAAACGCTGTCCTCCGCCCTCCACCTTCTGCCCTTATAATATTATTGAATTTGCTTGCATATGATGAAACTAGGAAACTATATCTTGGGCGGTTGGCATATGGGTGAAGGCGATGGCCAGCAGTTGAGCAATGCGGTGACTGGAGAACCGGTTGCGATGGCTACTACCAAGGGTTTGCCATTTGATGAGATGCTGCGTTACGCACGCAAAAAAGGCAATCCGGCCTTACGCAAAATGAGTTTTCATGAGCGGGGAAGAATGCTCCGGGCCCTCGCGATCTACCTGACAGAACGAAAAGAAGAATTTTACGAGATCAGCTACAAGACCGGCGCCACTCGGGCGGATAGCTGGATCGATATTGAAGGCGGGTTCGGCAACCTGTTTGCGTATGCATCTCTCCGTCGGAAATTTCCTGACCTGCCCTATGCACTGGATGGGGAACCGCACAACCTGAGCAAAGGCAATAGCTTTATGGCTCAACACTTGCTGGTTCCCAAGGAAGGTGTAGCCATTCACATCAATGCGTTCAACTTTCCGGTGTGGGGCATGCTGGAGAAATGTGCCGTGAACTGGCTGGCGGGTATGCCAGCTATTGTGAAGCCCGCAACGCTGACTTCATATCTCACTGAGGCCGTGGTAAGGTACATCGTTGGTTCAGGGATATTACCCGAGGGCGCTTTGCAATTGATCTGCGGCAGTGCAGGAGATTTGTTGGACCATGTGGGCTCACAAGACGTGGTCACTTTTACGGGGTCTGCAAGCACAGGTCGTTCTTTGAAGGCCAATTCCCGTGTTCTGGCTGAAAATGTTCCCTTTACGATGGAGGCTGATTCCCTGAACTGTATGGTATTGGGGCAGGATGTGGAACCCGGAATGCCGGAGTGGGATGTTTTTATCAAAGAAGTAAGGAAGGAAATGACCGTGAAGGCCGGACAGAAATGTACGGCCGTCCGAAGAATATTTGTACCGGAATCCCTGATGGAGCAGGTCTGGAAAGATGTGTCTGCTTCGCTATCAGCAACGGTGATCGGTGATCCGCGGCAGGAGAAAGTGCGCATGGGTTCACTGGCCTCGCAAGGCCAGCGGGAGGAAGTGCGTCAGCAGGTGAGCAGGTTGCTGGCTTCGTCCCAATTGGTGTATGGTTCCCTTGATGCCGTTGAGGTGATGGGTGCGGATGCAAAAACCGGCGCCTTCCTCAGTCCGATCTTGCTGGTCAACAGCCAACCCTTTGGCACCACCGATGTGCATGATGTAGAAGCCTTCGGTCCGGTATCTACGGTTATGCCTTACCGTAATATGGACGAGGCGATTGAGTTGTCAAGGTTGGGCAAGGGCTCGCTATGTAGTTCTATCATTACAGCAGATGATCTGTTGGCAAGGGAATATGTGTTGGGCGCTGCTACACATCATGGCAGAATACTGGTACTGAACCGCGATAATGCTAAAGAATCAACGGGACATGGCTCGCCATTACCTTTGCTGGTGCATGGAGGTCCGGGCCGCGCGGGTGGTGGTGAAGAGATGGGTGGCATCCGTGGGGTGAAACACTATATGCAAAGGGTGGCGGTACAGGCTTCACCCACCAGCATGACGGCTATAACAGGGGTGTATCAACAATATGGTGAAGCGGTGGAAGACGAGAAGCATCCTTTCCGCAAGCATTTTGAAGAACTGAAGATCGGAGATACGCTCCATACCCATAAGCGCACCGTGACGGAAGCCGACATCGTTAATTTTGCGAATGTCAGCTGGGATCATTTTTATGCGCATACGGATCATACTTCACTGGAAGGAACACTATTTGATAAACCTGTGGCGCATGGCTACTTTATCCTTTCTGCAGCAGCAGGATTGTTTGTGGATGCGAAAAAAGGACCGGTACTCCTGAACTATGGATTGGAAGACTGCAGGTTCATGAAACCCGTCTATGCCGGAAGTACGATTCAGGTTCAACTGACCTGTAAGGAAAAGATTCCACAAGAGAAACGGGAACCAGAAGACATCGCGAAAGGTATTGTGAAATGGCTGGTAGAAGTGCGGGACGAAACCGGCGAACATGTAGCCATCGCAACGATATTAACGATGGTTAAAAAACTGGATCAGCAATGAGTACAGAAGGGTATGTAAAATTAGAAGTGGCACATGGATTGGCCACCATCGTTTTTTTTCATCCGAAAGGCAACTCCATGCCTTCTGCGCAATTGGCGAGGCTGGCTGATGCTATTCGTGAAGCTGGTGAAAATGAGCAGGCCAGATTGATCCTGTTGAAAAGCGATGGTGAGAAAGCGTTTTGTGCCGGTGCCAATTTTGATGAACTGCTGGCCATCACCAATGAAGAGGAAGGAAAAACATTTTTCATGGGCTTTGCACATGTGATCAATGCCATTCGCAAAGCGGGTAAACTCGTGATTTGCAGGGTGCAGGGGAAGTGTGTAGGGGGAGGCGTTGGAATAGCTGCAGCGGCTGACTATACGCTTGCCACAGAACAGGCTGAGGTAAAGTTGAGTGAACTTGCCGTTGGCCTCGGTCCTTTTGTGGTGGGGCCCGCAGTAGAAAGGAAACTCGGCCTCTCCGCTTTTTCTCAGCTCACCATCGATGCTAATCATTTTCGATCAGCGCAATGGGCAAAATCGAATAATTTATTTGCCGATGTTTTCCCTTCTATATCCGAGTTGGATGTAGCTGTAGACCAACTTGTACAGACCCTGCTCGCTTCCAATCCGGAAGCGATGGCTGAACTCAAGAAGATTTTCTGGGAAGGCACCGGGCATTGGGATCAGCTGCTGCAATCCCGGGCAGAAACCAGCGGCAAGCTGGTGTTGAGTGAATTCAGTAGGGCGTTTCTACAACAGCGAAAGTAAAATTAGGTCGCAGGTCGCGTAGGTCGCAAAGTTCGCAGTCAGCGCAACCTGCGACCTTGCGACCTACGCGACCTGCGACCTAATCCTATAGGTTATCAAACTCATACAACGGATCAATATGTGTTCCGGCTGGCATCTCCAATATTGATTTGATGAGTCCATTATCGAGTCCATACACCCATCCATGTAAATGCGGGTACTTGTTTTCTTTCCAGGAGTGCTGGATGATGGATGTCTTCGCAAGGTTCAGTACCTGCTCCTTTACATTCAGTTCAATCAGCTTATCCACTTTTGCATCCTCATCCAACCCTTCTATCTCTTCCCGGTGAAACCGGTACACATCTTTGATATTTCTGAGCCACTTATTGATGATACCGTAAGAGTGGCTGCCCATCGCTGCTTTCACACCACCACAGCCATAGTGTCCACAAACAATCACATGCTTCACTTTCAGCACTTCCACTGCATATTGTAAAACGGAAAGCATATTCAGGTCCGTATGCACCACCATGTTGGCAATGTTGCGATGTACAAAGATCTCACCCGGATGGGTGCCGGTGATTTCATTTGCAGGAACCCTTGAATCAGAACACCCGATCCAGAGGAACTCAGGCGTTTGCAAATGGGCAAGCCGGCTGAAATATTCCGGATTATCCTGCAATTTTTCAGCGGCCCAGGCTTTATTTTCTAGTAACAGTCTATCGTAATTTCTCATATCATTTTTTTAATGCCGGTTGTTGTATTGAATCCGGCGAATGAAACAATGCGTGTGTAGGATTATTCGGATTTTTTTTCAGTTCAACCTGAATGTTTTTCAAATAGGCATGGGCCAGGAATTCATTAATGGTGTCAATGATGTCTTTGTCGATGAATTCAGCACGGGATGCATCAATGACTAAATATGCGTTTTCAGGGACTTCGTCCAGTTTTCTTTTGACGATGGGTTTGTTCAGGAAAGATACATCTTTAAGCAACCTTACCATGTAGTTGTTCTTATCATTCACCACCAGGACGGATGAACGAAAATTACTCCTCATCAGGAAGAACAAGCCAACCAGAATGCCTATTACAATCCCTATCAACAGGTCTGTCAGGAGAATGGCAACAATGGTTACCATAAAAGGAACAAACTGGTCCCAACCCTTATGGTAGAATTCCTTGATCAGCGGGATCTTCACCAGTTTATAACCCGTAAAGATCAGGATGGCTGCCAGGGCCGACAATGGGATCAGGTTCAGGAATCTGGGAATGAATATTACGCAAAGCAGTAACAATACACCATGAAAGATCGTGGATAGTTTTGTTCTGGCTCCGGAGTTTACATTGGCTGAACTTCTGACGATGACCGAGGTTAAAGGAAGACCTCCCAATAGTCCTGAAACAATATTACCAACACCCTGGGCCTTTAGTTCCCTGTTGGTGGGTGAAATGCGTTTGTAGGGATCAAGCTTGTCAACGGCTTCAATACCCAGCAGGGTTTCAAGGCTGGCTACAATAGCCAGGGTAAAGGCAATTTTCCATATCGTGAAGCTATTCAGATAACTAAAATCCGGAGCAGATAGAAACCCTATAAACTCTCTGCCAGTATTGGCCACCGGGAGTTCAACAAGATGCTCCGGTTTCAATGCCCATTCAGGATTATTGGTTTTCAAATATTCATTGATGATGGTTCCAATGATCACAACAATCAATGGGCCCGGAATGAAGCGCATGAATGATATTTTTTTCATCGGCTTGGTTTCCCATAAAATGAGAATCAGCAGTGAAATCCCTCCAACGAGAATTGCAGCTGGCGTGAAGGATTGAAGTGAATGATAAATTGCGCTGAACGTATTCTCATCCCCGCTAACAAAACTTTCATCACCTTCAAAACTTCCCTTATCATATCCAACCAGGTGTGGGAACTGTTTTAAAATCAAGTTTAATCCTATTGCCGCCAACATGCCTTTGACTACCGAGTTGGGGACATAGTCGCCAATGACGCCGGCTTTTAAAAAGCCGAAAGCAAGTTGCATGAAACCGGCCAGTATAACGGCCAAAAGAAAGGCTTCAAAACTTGGCAGACTGGTTATGGCTCCTGCAACGATAACGGCTAAGCCTGCAGCAGGCCCACTCACACTGAGCGGAGACCCACTAAGGATCCCAATAACGATACCACCCACCACACCGGCGATGATACCGGAAAACAACGGAGCCTTAGAAGCAAGCGCAATGCCAAGGCAAAGCGGAAGCGCAACAAGCAGCACAACGATGGAGGCGGATAGGTCATAGCCTATCGACTGCACATTTCTTTTCATGTAAGATTTTTATGGTGGGAAAAGGGTAGCTGACAAATCTTACGCGTTGGGAGGAGGCGTATTGATGTCATCAGCCTGCCTGGACAGGATATGCTCATTGAGGCAGAGCCTCTGGGGCTGCACTGAGATATCGGAAAGCTGCACCAGTTGATGGATCAGGTCATTGTCCTGATTCATCACTTCTTTTCCTAGCGGTGAGTGTACGATCTCTTCCTGAAGTTGATTGGAGCTAAGCAGATTGCCAACCTGGGCAATGGGCAAGAGCGGTATGCTGAAGATCAGCATTAAAAATACTGCAATGAGTGACTTTCTGCCCATGACCTAAAAATAGCTATTAGCTAATAGCTATTAGCTATTTTTTTTAAATATTTAGGCCACCACAAGTGCTGATCACCTGTCCGGTGATGTATGAGCTCATGTCTGACGCCAGGAAAAGGGTAGCGTCAGCAACTTCTGATGCGGAGCCGAATCTTCCCAGCGGAATTTTCTCGAGAAATGCTTTAGAGGCTTCCCCGTCTTTCAAATAGTGGGTCATGTCTGTTTCGATAAAACCTGGTGCTATGGAATTGCAGCGGATGTTCCTGCTGCCCAGTTCATGTGCCACTGATTTGGTGAAGCCGATGATGCCTGCCTTGCTGGCCGCATAACTGGTTTGTCCTCCATTTCCCCTGATCCCAATGATGGAACTCATATTGATGATGGAGCCTTTTTTGGCTTTCATCATAGGCCGCATCACCAGTTTGGTCATATTAAAAACACTTTTCAGGTTGATGTCCATCACCTCATCCCACTGTTCCGGTGTTATGCGAAGCAGCAGATTATCTTTTGAAATGCCTGCGTTGTTGACACATATATCCAGACTACCAAAGGTTGCCAATACATCGTTAACGAGTTGTTCGCACTGCGCAAAATCGCCTGCATTGCTTTGGTAAGCCTTTGCCTTAACGCCCATCGCTTCCATTTTTTCAACAAGGGCCTTGGCTTTTTCTGCACTGCTGTCACTGACATATGTAAAAGCTACATTGGCTCCATGTTCTGCAAATTTCAAGGCGATGGCTTCACCAATTCCGCGGGCGGCTCCTGTTACGATGGCGGTTTTTCCGGCAAGTAATTTCATGTGTTGGGTTTGCGGCAAAAATAAGGATAATGACCCATCAAGAGAATGGTTCATAAAATCGCAGGCCTTTCTGTGATCTCATGGTACTTGACCACGTCCTTCGCATAGTAATGGATCACCATGCTTTTTCGGGTGAGTGCGGGATTAAGGATCGGTTCTCCGCCGTGCAGAAGGTTGGCGTGCCAGATCAGCATGTCACCTTTCTTTGCCAGGAACCGTTGCTTTTGCATATCCTCCTTGATGATCAGGTCCTCAATAACGTCTTCGTAATCCCTATAATCTTTTTGACCCAGTTTCCATGCTGTTGAAATGTTCCCGAAATCGTCATTCAACAAATAGGGCAAACGATGTGATCCGGGATAGTAGTACAGCGGACCAGCATCTTCATGAATGTCTTCCAATGCGATCCACACGGCGATCAGATACCCCAAAGGATAAGTGGTCATATGAATGGAATCAGAATGCGCACGTTGTCCGCTTCCCTTGATGAAGTTGAGCGTTTGGAAGGGAACCACTTCCTTGCCAAGCATAAACGATAGCAATTGCAAAAGCTTTGCATCATGTGCAACGTCCCGGATGCTCGCGCTCTTTTTCATCAGGAAGGGTAGTTTGTTATCATGCGTAAAGCTTAGTCCTTCTGTTTTCACCAATCGTTCAACGTCATGGTTGACCTGGTCTGTGGTATCTGCGTCTAGAAAATGATCCCAAATAAGGTAACCCCGGGCGCTCCATTGAACAAGTACATCCTGAATGGGTGCAGGAAAAGCGTTCAGCCCGGGATGGTTTTGTAAGAGCTTTTCTGCATCCCCAACATCAAGCCAGGCTTTGGAGGTTTTGTCAGGAAAGTCTTTACTGGAGATAGAAGCAAATAGTTTCTTTTCGATGTTGTATTGGCGATAGGCTTCCTTGTTGTGCTTGAGTTTGCTGCTGTTGAAGAGGTTATAAAGCCAGTGAAGCAGCTTATACTTTTTCAGGCTGTCCGAAATGCTCATAGGTTGATCAGCTGTAGAATTTCTTCAATATAGGTGCGCTCGTTGCTCAGCCTTGGAATTTTGTGTTGTCCGCCGAGCTTGCCTTTTTGTTTCAGCCATTTAGCAAAGTCTCCTTTTTGCAGGGCATGAATGATGGGCATGCGCAGCGCGATGTCTTTATGCCGTTTTGCTTCATAATCGCTGTTCAATGATTTGAGGGCATGGTCAAGCTCGTACGTAAAATGATCCAGTCGTTCCGGCTTTTGCTCAAACTCGATCAGCCATTCGTGTCCGCCATTGGAATGATCCCCGAAATAGATCGGTGCGGCGGAATAATCATTGACCACGGCTCCGGTTTGCTCACAGGCTATCGCGATGGCGCGGTCCGCGTTTTCTACCATCAGCTCTTCGCCAAACGCGTTGATGAAATGTTTCACCCTTCCACTCACCTTGATCCTGAAGGGTTGTAAAGACGTGAACTGGATGGTGTCTCCCACACAATAGCGCCATAGTCCTCCATTGGTACTGATGACCAGCGCATAGTGTCTTCCTAGCTCAACATCCTGCAGACCGATGGTGAGGGGCTCTTCCTTGCCATATTCTTCCAGGGGCATGAACTCCATAAAAATGCCATGGTCCGTAAACAGCAACATGCCATCTGATTCAGGGCTGTCTTGTGCAGCGAAAAATCCTTCACTGGCATTGTACATTTCCAGGAAGTTTATTTTCTTCCCCATCAGTTTTTCAAAGTGCTCACGGTAAGGCACAAACGAAACACCGCCATGCAGGTATAGTTCCAGTTGGGGCCATACTTCCGCGATGCTGGATTTACCAGTGATTTCAAGAATGCGCCGCAGCAGTACCAGGGTCCAGGTAGGTACTCCTGAAATCGATGTCACATTTTCTTGAATGGTATGCTGTGCGAGCTTTTCGATCTTTGATTCCCACTCATCCATCAGTGCGATGCTCAACTCGGGTGTCCTGATCCAGGATCCCCAGAACGGTGTATTCTGCAACAAGACGGCGCTAAGATCTCCATAATGCGTTTCATCATTGAGGCGGTTGACGGTATGGCTTCCGCCAATCACAAGGCCCTTGCCCGTCAGCAGGTCAGAAAAGGGATTGAAATGATAGTACATCGTTACAACGTCTTTCGCGGCCCTGTAGTGGCCGTCTTCAAGGCTTTCATTGCTGACTGGGATGAACTTAGATTTTTCCGAAGTGGTGCCGCTGCTCTTTGCAAACCAATTGATGGGTGTGTTCCACAATAGGTTCTGCTCTCCCTCCATGAGGCGGAGAATGTACGGCTTGAGGTCGTCATACTCATGAATGGGGATCGCCTTTTTGAAGGAGCGAATATTGTACAACGATGAGAACTGGTATTTCCGGCCAAACTCTGTGTACTGTGCAGAGGTCACCAGGTCCTGGAGCACTTCCCTTTGCGCGGCAACAGGATTTTGCTTCCAGCCTTCGATGCGCCACATTCGCATGCGCGCCAATCTTGATATGGCGGGTGAGAGGAGCCTCATGCTGAGCAAGATAGGAAAAGATAGGGATAGGAGTTAGGGGTAGGAGTTAGTTGTAGGATTTAGGGGAAAGGCTACGCCTAAACCCTCCCTAAACACTCTCCCTAAACACTCCCCCTAAATACTCCCCCTATTCTTCGCTTCTTCGTGCAGATAGTCCTTTCGCTTCAGCTCGAAATTGCGGCCGAGGTAAAGGCGGCGCACCTGCTCGTCTTCTGCAAGCTCTTCGGCAGTACCATGTTTGAAGATCTTGCCTTCAATGAGG
>Ga0214163_1000548_pt1 | contig 17125 bp, 21 predicted proteins | sample LakMenepilimnion_2_FD_153001 | JGI IMG/M metagenome (GOLD analysis project Ga0214163, IMG submission 153001) | Freshwater microbial communities from Lake Mendota, WI - Practice 15JUN2010 epilimnion v4 | ecosystem: Environmental > Aquatic > Freshwater > Lake > Epilimnion/Euphotic zone | place... | reverse complement strand
CTGGGATCAAACCCGGGAAAGTAAGTAAGCTCCAAGTTATTAAAAGACCGCATCGTAAGATCGCGGTTTTTTTATGCCCAAATAATACCTAATACTTATTACCTGTTACCTGATTTTACGAAGGGACGAGGTAAAACCTTCCCCTACAATTACCTGATACTTGATTTTACGAAGGGACAAGGTAAACCCATCCCCAATGATTACCTAATACTTATTACCTGTTACCTGAATTTATGAAGGGACAAGGTAAACCCGCTCTACAATTACCTATTACCTGATTTTATGAAGGGACGAGGTAAACCCGTCCCCTACTATTACCTGATACCTGATTTTACGAAGGGACGAGGTAAACCCGTCCCCTACAATTAATTATTTTTTGCAACATTGTTGCATTATAAAATATTTTTCTTAAATTGCAACAGTATTGCATGATGTGGTAAAATGATCCACTAACCCTTAAATTAAGTAACATGAGAAATTTGCTTATTTTTTTATGTATTTTATCGGTGTCTTTTTCTTGTAAAAAAGAAGATCATGAACCTCATGATGATAATGAGTTAATTACGACTGTCGATTTAACTTTTACGGATGCAAATAAAAAGGTTACCACTTTTACGTATCAAGATAAGGATGGCGATAACAAGGCAGAGAAATTTGATCGGATTATTTTAGACAAGAATATGAATTATTCTCTAGTGATTAATGTCTATGATGAGACTAAAAATCCTAAGGCTAATATCACCGAACAAATAAAAGTAGAAAGTGACGTGCATCTCTTTGTATTTAAAGTAACGCCAACTTCCTTACTCACCTTAAAAGCCATTGATCAAGATAAAAATGGATTGCCTATTGGATTAATGTCTTCAGGAGCTACTCAAAATGCTGCGGGTACAGGAAAATTTAATCTTATCCTTAAGCATCAGCCACCTGTCAATGGAAAGGCAGTCAAAACTGGGGGTGAACTAGGCGGCAGTACCGATATAGATTTGGATTTTGATTTAACTGTTCAATAATTAAATAAATGTTTAAATACTTTAAAAAGTATGTATTTTCTATCGAAAAAATAGGCGTGTTTTTGTCTATTGCTTGTGCTGTCCATTGCCTTACTTTGCCTATTTTTTTGTTTTTCGCTCCATATTTGGCTAGTTCTTTTGCATTTAGCTCTCATGTTGAATGGATTTTGGTCTTGACTAGCTTTTTGTTAGCCGCTATAATTTTAGTTTTGGATTTTAGGAAACATCGTCAGCCTCTGCCTTTGTATTATTTAGGTTTAGGGATATTGATCAAATTAATCGATATGTCTTTAGTTAATCAGTCTTATGCTTGGCTATTTGGAATTTCTTTAGGTGTTGTAATTAGTGTCGCTTATTGGGTTAATTATAAGCATAAAAAATCCTGTACATGTAAAATAAGCGCTTGACCAAGAAATATTTACCCTTTTTAGTATCTTTACTCACTTAATTTAAATATCCTTTGTGAGTAGTATTGCCCCTATCATTTATCAACCAGTTATTGGCCTCGAAATCCATGCTCAATTGCAAACAAATTCAAAAATTTTTGCAAGTGATCCTGTGCTTTTTGGCCAAAATCCAAATACCTTAATTTCGGCTATTACCTTGGGCCACCCAGGGACTTTGCCAAAACTTAATATCCGGGCGGTTGAATTTGCGATTAAAATGGGGCTTGCTTTGGGGTCAAAAATTGCCCCATGGCAAAATTTTGACCGTAAAAATTATTTCTACCCAGACCTACCTAAAGGATATCAGATTACCCAGGATAAAACACCCATTTGTATAGGAGGTGAAATTAAGGTTCGCTTGAAATCGGGGGATAAAGTTTTGCCATTTCATCATATACATTTGGAAGAAGATGCCGGAAAATCATTGCATGAGGGAGATAATCCATTTAGTTTCATTGATTATAATCGGGCTGGCACACCTTTAATTGAAATGGTGACTGAGCCGGCGTTGCATTCAAGTGAGGAAGCTTTTACCATGGTTTCGGAGGTACGTAAACTTGTTCGTTATTTGGGGGTTTGCGATGGCAATATGGAGGAAGGCTCATTGCGTTGCGATGTGAACGTTTCATTGCGTCCGGAAGGCTCATCTACCTTAGGTACAAAGGTGGAGATTAAGAACATGAATTCTTTGCGTAATATCCAAAGAGCTATTGAACATGAAATTATTCGTCAATCAAAACTGTTGAATGAAGGCGTCGAAATCATTCAGGAGACCAGAACTTTTGATGCTCATTTGGGCATAACCAATAGTATGCGAGTCAAGGAGTCGATGAATGATTATCGGTATTTTCCAGAGCCCGATTTATCTCCATTAGAAATTACAGAGGTTTGGTTAGCGGAAATTAGATCTCAGATGCCTTTATTGCCATGGGAGCAGGAGAAAAAATTGATGGAGCAGTATCAGCTGCCGGCCTACGATGCTCATTTTTTATCAGAGAGTAGGGAAATGGCTATGTATTTTCAGTCGGTTTATGAACATGCTGCTCACGCAAAGCAAATTTCCAATTGGCTTATGGGTCCCGTGAAATCCTATTTGAACGAACATAATTTATCGATAGACCAGTTCGCTCTGTCCCCTGAAATTCTTGCCGAGGTAATTAATTTAGTTGAAAATGGAGTTGTTTCGCATAATTTAGCGGTCCAACAGCTTTTACCGTTGTGCATAGACAACCCGATAAAAAGTCCAACTGCAATTGTTGCCGAGCAAAAATGGTCTAAAGAACAATCTGTTGACGAACTCCAAGAATGGGTCAACCTAGCGATAGCGGCTTATCCAGAAAAGGTGAAGGAATATAAGCAAGGTAAGAAGGGCCTATTGGCCTTATTTATTGGTGAAGTCATGAAACGTTCTAAAGGAACGGCAGATCCTAAAAAAGTAAACCAATTGGTCACTGAGGCATTAAGCCATTAAATTTAACGAGATGAGATATGTAATTATTTTGTGTTTGCTTGGTTTTATGATCCCAAATTCTTTGGGCCAAGGATTCCAAGTAAAAGTGAAAGCGACTCATGTCGTTCCCGACAGGAAAATATATTTAGAATGGATAAACGGAAGAGGGCAGGCGATTAAAGTAGATTCAATGCTGCCGAATGCCCAAAAAGAAGTTAGTTTTAAGGGAACTGTGATCGATCAAGGGGGCTTCTATTTAGTTAATTTTTATGATATCCCTAATCCGCAAAAAGTACTATTAATTCTGGAAGGCAAGGAAATCGTCGACGTGCAAGCGGAAGGAATTAATTTGCCCGAAAAGCCAGGCATTTATTCTGTCAAAGGAAATACACCCAATTTCACTTTTATGAATCAATTGCTTTCCATTTCTAAGGACTTAGAAAATAAGGTGGCTATTTGGAATGCTGAAATTCAAAAAAACCCTTCTGCTCAGGAACGCATTCAAAAAGAATTTTCAGTGGCGCAAGGGATAACCATGAAAAAGATCAAAGATCTTATTCCCCTGATGGGAACAAATCTGGTGGCTTTATGGGCGACTAATTTCTTGCCGGCAGACTCAGAAATAGCTATTTTAGAGGCGGTCGGAGCCCGATTTAAAAAAGATAGACCAAACCACCCTCAAGTTAAACCCTTTCTTGAAAACTTAAAACGGTTAAAGGGAGTTGGCGTGGGTTCAGAAGCTCCAGAAATAGCGCTTAGCCAACCCTCAGGAGAACGTTTAGCGCTTTCATCTTTACGTGGAAAATATGTTTTAATTGACTTTTGGGCTAGTTGGTGCGGCCCATGCCGACGAGAAAACCCCAACGTCATTAAGACTTATGCCCGATTTAAAGATAAGGGTTTTGAAATTTTTGGGGTAAGTTTAGATCAAGACAAAAGTGCTTGGTTAAAGGCGATTGAAGCGGATAAATTAGTTTGGAAACATGTTTCCGACTTACAATATTGGAATTCAGTGGCGGCTCAGGCATACCAAGTTTCTGCTATTCCGATGACTTTTATGTTGGACAAGGAAGGGAAAGTCATTGCTAAAGGCTTAAGGGGAGAGGCCTTGGATCAATTTTTAACAAATTTGTTTTCTGGTAAATAAACGGATATGAAAATTGCTATCATTGGTTGTGGAAATATGGGTATGGCATTTGCCAATTCATTCATTCAATACAATTTGGTCCAAAAGGAAGATCTCTTATTAATTGAAAAGAACAAGGAGCGTGGGGACCTTTTGCAAGAGCAAAAAGCGGGAGTTGTTGTGGATACTATTTCTGCTAAAATTTCGGAGGTGGATTTAGTCATTTTGTCTGTTAAACCGCAGGATTATCCCTCTGTGTCAGAAGAGTTGGCCCAAGTCATAAAACCTACTCAACTCATACTTTCGATCATGGCTGGAATTCCAATTGCCAATTTGCAAAGTACCTTGTCTCATGATTTGATTATTCGTGCAATGCCTAATACACCTGCCTTATTGGGCATGGGAATGACTGCATTTGCCTCAGCTTCAGCTGTGGGCCTTTCGGATATACGAAAAGTGGAAAACCTGATTAATTCCACGGGTCGGGCGGTATTTTTGGAAGATGAAAATTTACTAGATGCGGTAACGGGTTTAAGTGGCAGTGGACCCGCTTATTTTTTCTATTTGATTAAAGCGATGATTGACGCGGGCGTTGAAATGGGTTTTGATTCGGCTATGTCAGCCTTATTAGTGAAGCAAACCATGTTAGGTTCTTATCATTTAATGCAAACAAGTGATAAAAACTTGGATGAATTAATTCAGGCGGTTGCCTCAAAAGGGGGTACGACGGAAGCTGCGCTAAAAACGTTCAAAGAGTTAGGTGTTTCTGAGGGCTTAAAGCAGGGTATTTTTGCTGCGAGAGACCGGGCAAAAGAGCTAGCTAAATAATTTAATTAAATAATCTTCGGTAAGCAGTTTGCTAATTTCTTCTCCATTCGGGGAGAAGTTAGGATTTGAACTTGCAAATAATTGGCCAATCAAGGCATTCAATTCCTCATTACTTCGTTTTTTTTGCGTGTATTTCACAGCTGTTTTATTGGCCATCGCCTGAGCAATTTTTTCATTTCGATGGGAGGTAAAATCGGAATTTTCATTTTTAATTTGCTCTAAAATACCATCAATGATTAATTGGCAATCTTCTTCTAAAATTCCCGATGGAATTCCTTGGACCAACAACTGATGCTCGGCATCCATTTCTATTCTAAAACCAAGATCCTTAATTTCTTGTTTAATTTCTTCAAATAGCGGTTGGTCCGCTGGATTAATATGTATCATTCTGGGGAAAAGCAATTGTTGGGATGCCCCATTTTTCCGATTTAAATGATCCATAAATTGATCATACATAATCCGTTGATAGGCTTTTTTTTGGTCGATCAATAAGAGTCCATCCGTGATATGAATGGCTAAATATTTTTGAAGGACTTGAATGACTTGGAAATTAGGCGCATTGACATGATCATAATTCCAGTCATTTGCTTTACTCTGAATGGTTTTTGGCTCATCATTCGCATCAAATATTTTCAACGGTTGAGCGGAACTTTGTTGCTCAAAAGCACTGATATTATTATCCATTCCTTCATAAAGCTTTTTCCAGGCATCCTGCGTCGGCCTTGATTTAAAGGCATCACTTTTCTCAAGGGTTCTTTGGGATGATCCAAAAGTAGTCGGGACGTTAAAATTTACATTGGTTTCAAAGTCAAGCGAAGGAATTAGATTGTTGATACTTAAGGTTTTCCTCACAGCCGCTTGTACAATGGCATAGATAGAGCGTTCGTCATCAAATTTAATTTCCGTTTTTGTAGGGTGGACATTGATATCAATGTGTGCGGGATCAATGCTCAGGAATAATACGTAAAATGGGAATGCGCCGTCGGCCAACAATCGTTCATAAGCGGTCATGACCGCATGATTTAAATAACTGTTTTTAATGAAGCGGTTATTTACGAAGAAAAATTGTTCGCCCCTTGTTTTTTTCGCGTGTTCCGGCTTGCCCACATACCCTTTGATACTCACATATGAGGTATCTTCTTCACATGCGGCTAATTGCTCCCGGTAAGATTTACCAAAAAGATCCACAATTCGTTTACCTAATTTATCGGGAGGTAGGGAATAAGTTTCCTGATCATTTTGAATGAACGAAAATTTGATGGATGGGTTTGCCAGGGATATTCGTTGGAATTCATCTAATATATGGCGAATCTCTACTGGATTGGACTTAAGAAAATTCCTACGCGCTGGAATATTATAAAAGAGATTTCGAATGCTGACGGATGTCCCTTTGGCGCATTGTATCAATTCTTGTGATTTAAGTACGGAGGCATCTATTTTGATTAAAGTGCCTAATTCGTCCTCTTCTCTTTTGGTTTTTAGTTCGACCTGTGCCACGGAAGAGATTGAAGCCATCGCTTCCCCCCGAAACCCCATGGTTTTGATGGTGAATAAATCTTCAGCCTTCCTAATTTTAGATGTGGCATGTCTTTCGAAACACATACGAGCGTCGGTTTCAGACATTCCATGGCCATCATCAATGACTTGAATACTTCCCTTTCCGGCATCTTTAATGATGAGTTGGATCGTAGAAGCTCCTGCGTCAATCGCATTTTCCATTAATTCTTTGACCACGGAAGAGGGTCTTTGCACAACTTCTCCTGCCGCAATTTGATTGGCTATCGCATCAGGAAGTAGTTGAATAATATCGCGCATGAATAATGAAATGATTAATTCTCTTCAAATCTCAAATAAAGCAAAAAAAAGGGAATGTTGCCATTCCCTTTTTAATTAATCAGGTAATTGAATTATTTTAATTCAACCTCAGCTCCAGCTTCTTCTAAAGTTTTCTTCAAACCTTCAGCTTCATCCTTGCTAACTCCTTCTTTAACAGCTTTTGGTGCAGCATCAACTACATCTTTCGCTTCTTTCAAACCTAAACCAGTAAGATCTTTTACTAATTTAACGATCGCTAACTTGTTAGGACCAGCAGCCTTTAAGATAACATCGAAAGATGTTTTCTCAGCAGCAGCCTCACCACCATCACCAGCACCGCCAGCTGCAGGACCTGCAACCATAACAGCACCAGCAGCAGCTGGTTCGATACCATACTCATCCTTAAGGATTGTAGCTAATTCATTTACTTCTTTTACAGTTAAGTTCACTAATTGTTCAGCGAACGCTTTTAAATCTGCCATTTTTTGAAAATTTAATAGTTATAAATTAATTATTTTTTGAGGATTACCCTCTTGTTAAACTTGTTAAAAATTACTCAGGTCGCTCCGACAAAGTCTTCACGATTCCAGCTAATTTCTTTTCGCCGCTTAATAATGCACTAATGACATTTTTAGCAGGCGATTGCAATAAGCCTATCACTTCGCCAATCATCTCGTTTTTCGACTTGATGTTTTCTAGTGATACTAATTGGCCTTCGCCAATGTACAATCCACCTTCGATAGAAGCTGCTTTGAACGTAATTTTATCTTTACCCGCTTCTTTTTTGAAATCCTTAATCAGTTTGGCAGGTAATTTTGCATCTTCTGGTGAGAAGATAATTCCTGTCATTCCAGTTAAAACTTCAGCGTCTAAAGAACTGTAATCCGTTCCAGTTTTAGCTAATGCTTTAGAAATTAACGTGTTTTTGAATACTTTATATTCCACGCCTTTCGTAAAACACATTCTACGAAACTGAGTTGCCTCAGCCACCGATAAACCAGCTGTACTTGCCAAGTAGAAGTACGGAGTCACCGCGAACTTTTCGCTCAACTCATCAATAATTTGATTTTTTTCTTCTCTTGTCATGATTACAATCCAGTTACTGTCCCTTTATCAATAATAATGCCCGGAGACATCGTCGATGATAAATTGATCGATTTAACATAAGTTCCTTTTGCAGAAGATGGCTTTAATTTCATCAACGTATTGATTACTTCTAATGCATTATCTACAATCTTATCAGCGCCAAAAGATACCTTACCGATGGAGGTATGGATGATCCCAGTTTTGTCAACTTTAAAGTCGATTTTACCTGCTTTCACTTCTTTCACTGCATTTCCTACTTCCAAAGTCACTGTACCCGACTTTGGATTAGGCATCAGACCGCGAGGTCCTAACACACGACCCAAACGGCCCAATTTTGCCATCACAGTTGGCATCGTAATGATTACGTCGATATCGGTCCAGCCGCTCTCGATTTTTGCTATGTAATCATCCAATCCCACGTGATCAGCACCGGCTGCTTTTGCCTCCTCTACTTTATCAGGTGAACACAATACGAGAACTCGTACGTCTTTACCTGTTCCATGAGGTAGGGCAACCACGCCACGAACCATTTGGTCCGCTTTGCGGGGATCTACTCCTAAGCGAACATCTATGTCCACCGAGGCATCGAATTTTGTATAAGAAATTTCTTTCAAAATCTCCGCTGCTTTTTCAAGCGAATACGCTTGCGTTGCATCGTATTTTGAAAGGGCTTCCTTTATTTTCTTCGTAAGTTTTGCCATTACCTTTTAATTAAATTGTTAATTTCCGACTATAAAAATCAGAACGGTTTTTCACCGGAAACAGTAATTCCCATTGATCGGGCCGTTCCAGCAATCATACTCATTGCTGCCTCGACTGTAAAACAGTTTAAATCAGGCATTTTGGTTTCCGCGATTACTCGCACTTGATCCCAAGATACCGAACCCACTTTTTTCAAATTGGGTTGCGCTGAACCTGACTTCACCTTCGCAGCTTCCAATAACAAAATCGGAGCAGGAGGAGTTTTTACAACGAAATCAAACGATTTATCCGCATAATAAGTAATTAGGACCGGCAATACTACGCCGTTTTTATCTTGAGTTCTTGCATTAAATTGCTTGCAAAACTCCATGATATTTAATCCTTTCGAACCTAATGCAGGACCGATGGGTGGTGAAGGATTGGCTTGGCCACCTTTGCATTGAAGCTTTACGTAGCCAGCTATTTCTTTTGCCATGTTAAAACATCGTTTATTTAAGTGAATTAGAGGTTTATCTGCCAATAAGGGTGGAAGCTTCCTTATCTGATTCCCCTCCGGGTGACCCTCCCGTGTAACATTACGCTCAGGCCCAATTCCCTTTTGAAATTTTCAAAACAGAAATTGCCGCTTTTTAAACGGACTGCAAAATTAGGGCTTTTATTCTAATTTGCAAATACTTTACATAAAAAAAGTCCTGAAATTTTCTTCAGGACTTTTTCCAAATTAAAATTGAAAGCTATTTTTCTACTTGAGAGTAATTTAGTTCAAGTGGCGTATTACGGCCAAATATTTTCACCATAACGGATAGCTTCTTGCTGTTCTCATGAATTTCTTCAATCGTTCCCTCAAATGTAGCAAACGGTCCGTCGATGACATGTACCGTTTCTCCTTTAATGAAGGTCACCGATGCAAATTCTTCGATCGCTGCTGACTCATCCACTTTACCTAAAATACGATTAACCTCCGTTTGGTTGATCGGCATAGGTCTTTTTACATTAACCTTAACTTTTTTAGTTTTACCACCTTCAACCTTCTCTTCCTCAATTACTTCATTGGTCGTTTGTAAAAAACCAATCACCCCTGGAGTTGATGTCAATATATGGCTTACTTCTCCAGCTAAATCAGCTTCAACCATGATGTAGCCAGGAAATAAGTTTTTCTCGCGAATAACTTTTTTTCCTTTACGAATTTCGTAAATTTTTTCTGTGGGAATTAATATCTGAGGAACCGCATCAGACACACCTTGGCGCGCTAATTCGTTCTCCATATACGTTTTTACCTTTTTTTCTTGTCCTGAAATTGCTCTCAAAACATACCATTTAGTCTCTGCCATGGCAATTGTTGTTTGTTAAGGACGGGCCTAAACCCTAAATTAAAATGAACTATAAAATAAATCCAATCCAGTTTTAAAGGCTAAATCAACTACTCCTACCAATAAAGCAAAAATTAATGATGCAACCAAAACCAAAATAGAACTTGATTGGAGTTCAGTAAACTTAGGCCAAGTAACATTTTCCGTTACTTCTACCCAAGATTCCTTAATCAAAGATGTTATACTGCTCATATTTTCACCGGATTTCCGGTTTTTAAATTATTACATTGCACGGGCACAAGGATTCGAACCCTGACCAAAGGTTTTGGAGACCTGCATACTACCATTATACTATGCCCGTAGAAAGGATTGCAAATTTAGGTAAAAAATCATAATTAACAAACCTCCTTATTTAATTAAAGCCTGATTACCATTGCGAATAGCTCGTAGGCTCTAAGAACTTACGTACCGTGCGCGAATGACTATTGGCATATTTGGCATCTCCCGAAATTCTTTTCCAATCTGGATCAGCTCCAAATTTAGCCCAATTAGCATCCCGTTCCGCCATGTTTTCAAACGAGACCATATAGGTTAAACAGGGCGTATTATCGCCTGCTAATACCTCACCAAAAAATACATTATGCAAGCCTACTTTATCAAAAACAGCTAATTCAGCATCATTGAACATGGCAATTTTACGCTTAAGTGCGTCTTCATTATAGGACTCATAGGTTCTCCATTCATAAATTCTACTCGCCTGTTTATTAGGCAAAGTCAACGTAGGATGTCCCGCAAATGACTTGGCTAAATAAATGGAAACTTTTTCAAACATCGGTTTATCTAATCCTACCTGCTGAAAATATGCACCAGCAGCTTGTTGGTATTCCGCATCTTTCTCCAACGCATCCTTATATCCAGCATAGGCAGATAGGGATGCAAAGGGAATTGCTACCACCACAATCACCGGTTCCGGTTTCCCATAATCTTTGAATACCCCCACTTTGGAGACGCCATATTTATTTAAGGCAGGAATGAGTGCTTTGGATAAATAATTCTCCAAAATGGTAACGTTTCCCCGGAACTTCATTTGATACGTTCTGATTTCATAAAATTCCTGTGCCATGCTCGCATAGGAAATGAACAATAAAAAGAATACTATTTTTTTCATGGGATTAGTTTTTGATTAGAGGCAAAAAAAAGAGCGGCCACTGACCGCTCTTTTCTACATGGACTAAAAATATTAGTCTAAGATTTCAGTCACCTGACCTGCACCTACTGTACGACCTCCTTCACGAATCGCGAAACGAAGACCCTTATCCATAGCTACTGGGTTTAATAACGTAACATCAATTGTTAAGTTATCACCAGGCATACACATTTCTACTCCTGCAGGTAACATGATTTCTCCTGTTACGTCTGTGGTACGGAAATAGAATTGTGGACGATATTTGTTAAAGAATGGAGTATGACGTCCACCTTCTTCTTTTGACAAGATATAAACCTCTGCTTTGAAGTGAGTGTGAGGCTTCACTGAACCTGGCTTACAAATAACCATACCACGACGGATATCAGTTTTTTCAACACCACGTAACAATAAACCTACGTTATCTCCAGCTTCTCCACGATCCAAGATCTTACGGAACATCTCAACACCTGTAACTACAGATTTCAAGTTTTCAGCTCCCATACCTAAGATATCAACTGCCTCACCTGAGTTAACAATACCAGTCTCGATACGACCTGTTGCAACAGTACCACGACCTGTGATCGAGAATACGTCTTCTACTGGCATCAAGAATGCTTTATCAACATCACGCTTAGGAAGTGGAATCCAGCTATCAACTGCTTCCATTAAGGCATCAATAGTAGCTACCCATTTAGCATCTCCATTCAATCCACCTAAAGCAGATCCTTGGATTACTGGAATGTTATCACCATCAAACTCATAGAATGAAAGCAATTCACGGATTTCCATTTCAACTAATTCTAATAATTCTGGATCATCCACCATATCCACTTTGTTCATGAATACAACCAATTGAGGTACACCTACTTGGCGAGCCAAAAGGATGTGCTCACGCGTTTGTGGCATTGGACCATCAGTAGCCGCAACGACCAAGATAGCTCCGTCCATTTGTGCAGCTCCCGTAACCATGTTCTTCACATAATCCGCGTGACCTGGACAGTCAACGTGTGCATAGTGACGGTTCAACGTAGAATACTCAACGTGTGCCGTGTTAATCGTGATACCACGCTCTTTTTCTTCTGGAGCAGAGTCAATGGAAGAGAAATCTTTTTTCTCAGCAAGACCTTTTTCAGAAAGAACTTTAGTGATAGCAGCTGTTAAAGTTGTTTTACCGTGGTCAACGTGGCCAATAGTACCAATGTTAACGTGGGGTTTACTTCGGTCAAAATTCTCTTTTGCCATGATTATTTAGTTCTTAATTAAGTTATAAAAAGTTTCAAATGTGTACTTATCCATTCGGCCATTCGCTATTTCCTTCGCTTTTGTGCTAAGAGCCTTTGAGCAGGATTGAACTGCCGACCTCTTCCTTACCAAGGAAGTGCTCTACCACTGAGCTACAAAGGCATTACCTTGCGGCCTTTTGTGAATCTCTTTCGATTCACTAAATAAAAATCCGGCTATGAAGTCTTTTTTCTTCATACCCTGATTTTATTCGAGCGGGAGACGGGGCTCGAACCCGCCACCTATAGCTTGGAAGGCTATCGCTCTACCAAATGAGCTACTCCCGCTTAATTTATAATCTATTCTAAAACAGGCAGTTACGGCTGTTTTTTGGTGGGGACAGATGGATTCGAACCACCGTAGGCATTCACCAGCAGATTTACAGTCTGCCCCATTTGGCCGCTCTGGTATATCCCCATTTTTTTGGTTTTCAGCGAAACGTTTTGCTGAAATAGTTTGCAAAAGTACCTCATTTTTTTATTTCTGCAAACACCTGACCGAAAAATTTCTGATAATTTTTAATTATAAGCGAATGCCAAAACTAAATCCAGTCAGATTAGGACTTGAATTTTTCTCGAACAAAGGACTTAAGTCGTAGTTGAAAAACAAATTCGGCAATTTCTTAAAGGCAAATTCTGCCCTCAATCCGTATCGGAATTGATTTAAATTAAAATTCGAGGAAACCCTGTTTAAATTTTCAGATTTTTCTTCGATGGATTTGGTCCAACTATCAATCCGATACCCTACGTAACCCCCTAAGCCTATCATTTGAACACCTGAATTTTTATTAAATACCACATGCGGCATGACGGGGATGTTGATGTAAGATACCGTCAATTTGTTTTTGCTGAGTGATATGTCTTTGCCTTGCGTGTCGAATACAGGTTGGAATATGGCTCCTTGATTTGCTTTTTGTACCATTCGATTATGGTCAAACATGAAATTGTACCAATCAAAACTGATTCCCAGGCCCAATCTAAAAGCACTTTTTTTACTTTTTGTTATGGTTAATGACTCGGAAATTTCTATGCTAAAGTACCTCGAGCTTATGGGCTTTAAATCGGTATCTGTCTGCAAATAGTTGGGTGGATAAATCATGGTGGTGACCGATGGAACTTTTCCTGATAGCCCATTTAATCCCAAATATAGACTCATGCCATCCCGATCAAAGAAATTTTCTTTTTCTTTTTTCTGTTTGGTTTTAAGCGAATCGCCCCCCCAAAACAAACGTGTCTCTCCTCCATTGGATTCTTTTACATGAACACCATTCCAGCCAATATGCACCTCTTCTCCATTCGATTCTTTCACATGAATGCCTTTTAGTCCAATATCAACGACCTCTTTATTGTTAGTTCCAATCTCAACTATGCGATCGAGGGGTTTATTGCGTGTAACACTGGCTTGTTGGCCCAATAAGTCTCTATCTGATCGAATAACAGTAATTTTCACTTGGCTATTGCCAATTTTAACGCGGATGCTGCTATCTAAATCTGTATTCGATTGAATCGTTTTTCGGATGTTTTGCCATAAACTATCTGTTAAGACCAAGCCCTTTTTTTCAAATACTTGCGTCAACTCATCCTTCAAGGGGGTCGACTTATCCGTTTTGGCTCCGATCAACGTTTGATTCCGCTTGTCGATTTTTAATAAAATCGAATCCTGCCCTACATGCGCTGCTTGCGCTGCAAAGCCCATCCACATACATGTTATCATGACGATTGCTTTCATATGCTATTGAAATTGAATTTTTTGCTTAATTGTTTCTTCTGTTTGTACATATTTGTTTGCGACCAAATGAAAATTTTCTTTGATCTCACTCCATTCTCCGGGATTGCCTTTGATCACTTGTTTTATTTTCTTCAAAAATTGGCCAAAATTTCGTTTTTTCTGTTCAGAATTTCTTGTCAGCATCGGCCTTTCTTCATCTGCAGGGCTAATTGGATCAATTTTGACCTGAACCCAAATGGCTTCTTCTTTTTTTCCTTCGTTTTCAACCGCTTTATCAGATAATGCAGGTGGATTTTGTTGGACGATGACATCCCCCTTTTCTGGGACCAAAGGGTCTTCAATGACCGTTTTTTCACTGGTAGGAAGGATGGAATGGTTTAATTGATTCGGCTTTTGACTAATGAATCGTATGACTTGATTTTCCTCAGGAGGCCTAGTTTTCAAAATTTGATTGCGGTGAATGGTTGCCTTTGGCTGGATAAATGCTCCCCTTGTAGCAATTTTTGCGGTATTCGTTCTCCATATTACTTCCTCTCCCTGGGGCAAAAACCATTGCCAGCCTAGCCCAATGGCTATCGCTAACAGAGCCGCCCATGGCCATGCCTTGATAAAAAATACCTTGGGCTTTTCCTCGGCATCTAATCGTACCGATAGTTTTTCCCAAAGCCCTTCTGGTACCGGGGCAATTTCCTCTTGTACCTTTTCTTTCCATTCCGATTCAATGGATTCCCAGTCCTTATTTGATCGATTTTTCATAATCTAATTCTTTAAATTTTTCTTGAAGTAAACCGCGGGCTCTCGATAACTGGGATTTTGACGTCCCTTCCTGAATTCCCAGCATCTTCGCGATCTCTTGGTGGCTATATCCTTCAATCGCATATAAATTAAATATTGTTTTATAACCCAAGGGTAGGCTTTCAATCAGTTTGTTTAATTCCTCCAACTGTAAATTCGTAAAAGCCTCCTCCGCTTCGCCTATTTCATATCCAAAATCCGTATCCTGAAATTTAATCTTGCCTTCCTTGCGTAAGGCCATTAGGGATTCATTGACCATAATTCTTCGGATCCAACCCTCAAAACTTCCTTTTTCTTGAAATAAGTCAATCTTCGTAAAGACTTTCATGAATCCTTCCATCAATACATCCTCGGCCAAAGGTCCCGCACCTACATACCGTTTGCAAACGGCCATCATTTTACCTGAAAAGCGTTTAAAAACCACCTCCTGTGCTTTGCGATCCCGCCTTTTACAGGCTTGGACCCACTCACGTTCATTGGCTTGGGAAGAAAAAATAGGTGTCAAATGTTTATTTTTGGAATACGAATACAAAGATGGGCATTTTGTAGAAATGGTTGCTTGGGTTTGAAAACAATTCCAAATTCACGTTCTTTGTATGCAATTAATTGTCTATGCCGAACAGCTCGCCCATTGGAATTTTTGATAGCGGAATAGGAGGTCTTACTCTTGCTCATGCCATCACGGAATTAATGCCCAATGAACCCATCATATATTTTGGGGACACTGCACACTTACCTTATGGGGATAAATCTGCGACAGCGATTCAAGCGTATTCCGTAAAAATCTGTAATTTATTGTTGGAAAAGAATTGCAAACTCATTCTAATCGCATGCAATTCCGCTTCTGCAGCGGCTTATGATTTAGTTAAAGCTTATGTGGGCACCAAAGCGATTGTTGTGAATGTTATCGATCCCGTCATTCATTACCTGGATCAGCATTGGGCAGGTAAAACGCTTGGTCTCATCGGAACGAAACAAACGGTGAATTCTGGAATTTATGCGAATAAGGCGGAGGCCTTAGGAAAGGGAATACATATTAAATCCTTAGCCACACCTTTGTTGGCACCTATGATTGAAGAGGGTTTTTTCAATCACACGATATCTGAGCAAATTATTAAGGAATATCTTTTACAGCCAGCGCTCCAACACATTGAAGGTCTGATTTTGGGCTGTACACACTATCCGCTGATTAAAACACAGATTGATGAATTCTATCAAGGATCCGTAGAGGTGATTGATACATCTCTGATCGTGGCTAATGAGATTAAAAAAATTGCAACGGAGGAAGACTTGTTCAACGAGGGGGAAAATTCGAGCCGCCAATTTTTTGTCTCGGATTACACGGATTCTTTTGAAAAATCGACTAAAATTTTCTTTGGGGAGACGATTAAACTAACTCAATTTCCGATTTGGGATTGATCAGATTTTCCTAATAATTGGGCTACTTTCTGACGTAATTGCCATTTTGATATACGCTCCTGTTGGACTTTTTTGCTTTGGCGAAACCATAAAAAAGCGACCACGGCTACGGCCAAATATGGAGCACTCAATAAATATAAAATTCCTGTATTAAGGCCTGTGGCGATATTGGAACGCCCATTTGAAATGGTGCTTTCTACGGTCGTTCTGCACATGGCACATTGTGCATTGGCATCCATCCCAATCATCAATAGTCCAATAAACAAAAATAAAGCAACGTATTTATACATAGTAAGGAGAAATTAAAAAATAAACAGCGACTCCTGAAAGGGAAACATAAAGCCAGATGGGGAAAGCCCAACGAACAGCTTTTTTATGAGAGGCAATGTCGCCACTCAATGCGTGATAGATTGCAAATAATACGAGTCTCACTACGCCGATCGATAGGCCGATATGGCTAAAAAGTAAAAAATAATAAATGGGTCTAATGATGCCTTGTCCACCAAAAGGAGTGGATGGGTTCGAAATATGATATAAAATGTATAAAATTAAAAATAGACCCCCCTGTGCAAACGCAGCACCCATAGCTTTTCGATGACCTGAGATATTTTTATTTTTAATGGCAATGAAACCAATAATTAAACTTAGCGCAGTGGTGCTATTGATAAAACCGATGACATGTGGAAGAACTTTTGTCCAAGTCCCCAAGGGTAGCTTGGTTTGTATTCCGATTAATAGGGCCACGGCGATAGGAATAATCAATGAAACTAAATTGATTAATTTATCATTTTTCGCATTTTTTTCGATGGCAAATTGACTCATGGTGTGTCTTCGCTTGAATAAATTGTTTTTAATACTTTGATCTCTACTAATAAACGGTCTACTTCTTTTTTGTCGGTGCCAACATAAAACCCTCGGATGACACCTTCTTTATCTACCA